>Ga0157375_10000243_pt1 | contig 50190 bp, 39 predicted proteins | sample M35metaG_FD_115311 | JGI IMG/M metagenome (GOLD analysis project Ga0157375, IMG submission 115311) | Miscanthus rhizosphere microbial communities from Kellogg Biological Station, Michigan, USA - M3-5 metaG | ecosystem: Host-associated > Plants > Roots > Rhizosphere > Soil | place: USA: Michigan...
AAAGTAGAAAGATGCATAGGCGTAGCCAAAGATGCCGGGCGGGGTGCCCGGGGTTATAGGTGACGGGAGCCGCTGGTTATTCGTTACTGGGTAGTGGGACTTCGAACAACGCTAATTCGTCGACTCGATGGATGCGACCTTTCCGGAACCATCGCGATACAAGGTGAGAAACAACGGCCGGCCCTCGATCTCGGTGCGCAGCGTTTCATAATCGACTAGATCATGACCGTGCATCGTTAGGTGGACACGGCCACGGCCGGCATACTGGTATGGCGCCGCGTGTGCGAGAAACCCCGAAGCTTCTTCCAGTCCGATCGGTTCGATCGCGTCGGAATACATCACATTGAGATCGAGTTGGCGCTTCATTATTCCGTTCAGGACAGCAGTAAGGCGAGCCGTCGTCTTGGGATCGCTGTCGGTCTTCGTAGCTTCGGTTGCGGGGTCGGGCGCGTCCTTCAGGTAGGTGCGCGTGATCATGTTGACGAAGTCGCGAATGGGCGAGAAATCGCAGTTGGTCAGAACGATCACACTGAGGCCGTCATCGGGATACCGCGCCACGAATGTATGAAAGCCGGTGCGATATCCTCCGGCGTGTTCGAATCGGCGATGTCCGAGCCAAGTGCGGGAATTCCAGCCGTAGGCGTAATCGAGAAAGTGGCCAGTATCCGATTTCGGGAACGACCACATTTTCTCGGGATCCTTCACGATCAGCTTGCGTTCGAGCGCAATGACAAACTTCGCGAGATCGCGCGAGGTCGTGAGCACGGCATCGTCAGGTCGCGAATGAAGGTATTGCCCGAGAAACCAGCCACGCTTCAACTCACTTTTGTCGTGTCGATAACCTTCGGCCCGCTCGGCAATGATCGCTGAATTGTCGATCACCGAGGATTGGGTCATTCCTGCCGGCTTGAAGACGCGTTCCTGAAGAAACTGCGTGTAGGTTTTGCCGGACAGTTTTGCGACGATCATTCCGAGCATCGCGTAATTCGCCGAGCTATAGCTGAACTGATCCCCGATCTGCTTCATCGGTAATGTCTCAAACTCCTTGATCAGCGACGCATCGTCGGCTGGCGTGCACACCTCGGCGTCGTACGGAATCGCGGCGCTGCCGAAGTCCTCCGGCAATCCCGAGCTCATCGTGATAAGGTGCCGCACTTTCATCGCCGCCCACGACGAGGGCAGCTTCTCAAGATATCGACTGACCTGCGCTTGCGGATCGACTTTACCTTGTTCGATCAGTATTCGAATTGCGGCACCGGCGACCATCTTGCTCACGCTCGCGACTTCAAATCTCGTATTGTTAGTCGCCTGGGCCTGCCATTCGACGTTGCCAAGCCCGCACGCACCGAGACGGACAATTTCTCCGTTCCTGACTACGGCAAACGTCAGGCCCGGCACTCCCTCTTGCTGCATCTCGTTTCGGATCCCGTCGTCAAGATCGTCGGCGTGCGCAAACAGCGGCACCAGGATGATGGCGAACGGCAATCGGCGCATTGTTCTTCTCCAGAACTGCCTTGGTCCGTTCATCCGAAATCTCCGTTATCTCAACGATCGCAGCTCCCGTGCTGAAGTTACCCAGTCGACTGGTAACAAGTCAGCTAACTTCTCTATTACGGTATCGTGAGGAAAGCTGTCGTCAGGGACAACAATAAAAGATGCGGATTCCGAGCTAAGACGGCTTCACTAACCCTTCGTCTTCGCCGCAGACAGATCTGGTCGAAGAAAGTAGGAAGGAGAAAGGCTGAAGTAGAATGCTGCATAGGCGTAGCCGAAGATGCTCCTGGTTATTCATTATTGGGCAATGTCGTAGCAGCGGACTTCGGCCGGCTGGTTGCCGCGATGCGGGACAGCGACGAAGAGGCGGTTTAGTTCCGGCACAAACAAACCAGTGCGGGCGCCGGGAGCGGTCGGGACTTTGCCGCGCATTGTGTAGCTGTCGCGGTCGCGCTGGTCGATTACGTCGATGTTCCCAGCGCCGGTGACGACGTAGAGACGATGGCGTTGGACATCGTAGAAAATGTCGTCCGCGTCACCAGAAATCGGGACGGTCGCGATGTTGTTGCCGGTGTCGATGTCCAGGACAACCAGGACCGCGGGCGAGCGGCAGCCGACGAAGAGTCGACGGTTGGCTTCGTTGAGAGCAATCGGGAAATTCCCTCCGGCGCGGTCGAGTTTCCAGCTCGCGGTGACTTTTGCCGCGGTGCGATCGATGACCGCGACCTGTTGGCTGTCCGGCAGATTGACGAAGATGCGCGGGCCGTTCTTCTCGAGGACAAACGCTTCGGGGTGGGCGGAGAGTTTTACCGCCCCGACAAGTTTGCCGGTAGCAGCGGCGATAATGGCGAGGCCGCCATTGCCGTAGCCGACGTAGACGCGCCCGTTGACGGGGTCGGTGCGAACGTTATCGGCGTCGTCGCCGAGGTCCACGTTGCCGAGCGGGGTGAGGGATTTGCCGTCATATATCTGGCAGAGGCCGGCCTTGTCGTTCGCGACGTAGAGGCGATGACTCACCGGGATGAAAGCAACGCCTTGCGGCATACCGAGACCGGCGATTGAGCGGACTCGCATGTCTTTTTGCAGATCGATGACCTCAAGGCTGTCGTTACCCAGCGCGCAAACGAAGAGTCTTCGCCCGGCGAGGTCGATCGCGAGGTGGTCCAGGCGTCCCTCGACGCCGGGGAGCGGGATCGTTTGCGCAAGGCGAAGGTCAACCGTGCCCCCCGGGGCGACGCTGCCCAGCAGACCGCTGAGAATTAGCCAGATGACCGCTCTCGTTTTCAACGGCGTTCGTCCTTGCGACATTCCGCCAGACGATGCCGCGTTCACGTCCCGCGAGCAACGGAGAAGGAGCGGGGCGGGCGGAACTCCCGCAGCCATATGCAGGCCAATAAAAGGCTTTTGCTGAAAGCATTCCGTAGCGCGCGAAGGCTGCGCGATAGGTTTTCCTTCAATAGGCACCGCCTATCGCCGGCAGTGGCATTAAGTATTTCAACAGGAGCCTCGTCTGATCGTTAGTCAGACATGCAAACAATATCCCTAAGCAGCCATCCGAGGAGCGGTCAGCTGCTTGATTCGAAGACTTCGCTGCGCCAGCGCGCGGTTCGTTTCCTGAGCGATCGCTATGCCCAGCGCGAACGACCGAGTGTCGCAGCCGAGCTCATTCTTCTTGCAGTGATCGTTCTCACCGCCGCCTGGCCCCTGATAACTCTCGCCCGCATGATGGCGCGGATCAGGTAACCTCCCGGGGCATTCCTCTCGCGCGTTCGTCGGCCGAGTCAGCCGACCGCGCGCGAGGCAGGAAGGCCGCGGCGGCTTCCTCGCGGAAGGCTGCGCCGGCCTTGCTCTCGACGCGCAACGGGTTGCGCAGCAAGATCAGCTCGCGAGTGGGGACCGGGCGAGCAAACGGCACGGCCACGCATCCCCTTACGTACTCGGTGTGGAGCATCATTTCGGGCACGACCGTCACGCCCAGCCCGGCCGCGACCATCGCGGCGATCGTGGTGAGCTGTGCGCCCTGCAGGACCAGCTCGGGTTTGAGGTGGTTGGCGGCGAGCAACCGCCGCACCGTGATCGAGAGCGAATGCACTTCGTGGAGGAGGAGAAATTTCTCCGCCGCGAGGTCGCTCCACTGGATCGTTTTTTTCCGCGCCAGCCGATGTTTCGCCGGCAGGAGCAGGAGCAACGGTTCCCTCCCTAACGAATGCTGCGCGAGGGTGGGCCTTTCGTCGCCCGAGGAAGCGAGCACGAGATCGAGGGTGCCATCTTCCAAACGCTGCGCCAGCTTCTCCGTCGTGTCCTCGAAGAGTTCAAAGGTCACCTTCGGGTAGGCACGCTCGAAGCGAACGATGAGCCGCGGCAGAACATAGAGCGCGATCGACGGAATCGCACCAACCGAGAGTCTGCCGGCCACTTCGTGGTCGAGCGTCGCGACCGCGCGGCGGGCATCGGCGATGCCGGTCAGAATTTGTCTCGCGTAATCGAGGAGACGGCGGCCGCCCTCGGTCAGGACCACCGCGCGCGGCAGACGATCGAACAACTGCTGGTCCAGTTCCGCCTCCAGCTTCTGAATTTGCTGGCTGAGCGAAGGCTGCGAGACGTGCTCGCGTTCCGCCGCGCGTGAAAAGCTGCCCTCCTCCGCGACGGCCACAAAGTAGCGGAGCTGATGAATCTCCATGGTGGTGGAGAAGACATTCCGCTGGCCGCTGTGTTTTGTCTAAGCGGCAACTGCGTGAGTTGGGCCTGGGAGTTCAATCGCACACGCGCATTTCGATCGCAAAATACGATTCAAAAAACAGGAGGCGCAGCTGGAAGGATGAAGGCTGAACGAAGAAGGGAAAGAAGGGGATTCCTCGTTGTCCTGATCGCGATCGGGCTCGCGAGCCAACCAGCGCAAGCGGGTGACCGGAAATCGACGGGATCCGTGCAGGAGTCGGCAAAAGCAGTCCTCATCGCCTCGCCGGCACAATCAGTCACACTTCCTCCTGAAAGGCGGGATACATCGGCCGTGGGACTTTTCGAGAACGGAACTACGGCCGATCATCGATCAAGAAGCGACCGAGAAACCGGGAACGCGCCGCGTCAGCGCAAGTCGCTGACGCTTTTTCACATTCATTCGCAGCTCGGCGATATCGCGGTCCAACCGATCATGGGACAGGTCAACGGGGCGCAGTTCACTCTCGGGTTCTGAGCGAAGCGCGGCTGCGCGGATTCTCTGGTTGCGCGGTGATTCGCTCATTGGAAATAGGCGGGCGAGCGAATCAATCAGATTGCCAGACAGCCGCGGCCTGGCAGAGAATTACTACGCATATGAGTGCGAACAACCAGATCGACTACATTGAATTTCAAGCGGCAGACCTGGCGGCGACGCGAATCTTTTTCGAGCAGTTGTTTGGATGGAAGTTCACCGATTTCGGACCGGATTATATTTCTTTTGAAGACGGACGGATCGCGGGTGGGTTTAGCCGCGGCGACAAGCGCTCCACGATCGAATCGGGCGGAGCGCTGGTGGTGTTCTATCACTCAAACTTGGAGGCGGTGCGCCAGCGCGTGATCGACCTCGGCGGTCGCATCACGGCGGATATCTTTTCGTTTCCAGGCGGACGACGCTTCCATTTCACCGAGCCGAGCGGGAACGAATGCGCGATCTGGTCGGAGGTGGCGGCGGCCTAAACCGCGATTCGAGGCGCCCCCCAAGCTACGCCGCGGACCACGCCGTCACTTCATCCGATCGAAGGTCTTTTGCAGAACATCGATATCGCTCGCGCGCCCGAGTTTTTCGCGCGTGCTTTCGATCCATTTTTTCTCGAGCGCGTTCTTGGTCGGACGATCGGATTCGTAAAACACTCCGAAGACACCGGGAAAAGGAAGCTGCGCTAATTTGTAAGCGGCGAGTTCATCGGTGACGTCGTGGCGGAGTTCATCCTCGGGCGTATTGTCGTATTTTTTTTCTTCGATTAATGAGAAGGCGCCGTTTTTGCGCGGATTGGCGGGATCAAAGGCGCCGGGGAAAAATTCGACGCATTCGCTGAGGCATTCGATGACGGAGAAACCCTGGTGATCCATGGCGCGCTCGATCATCTGGATCATGTGATTGACCTGCGCGGCGTGAGTGCGGGCGATGAAAGTGGCGCCGCTGGCGACGAGCTTTTTCATCGCGTTGACCGGCTGGTCAATCGCGCCCTGCGGATCGGTCTTGCTCTTGAAACCGATCGGCGAAGTAGGTGACGTCTGCTTCTTTGTCAGGCCATAGACGAAATTGTCCATGATGAAGTACGTCATGTTGATGTTCTTGCGCGCACCATGGTCGAGATGGTTGCCGCCAATGGAGAAGCCATCGCCATCGCCGCCGAAGAGAAAAACGTGAAGATCGGGCCGGGCCAGGCTGATGCCGCTGGCAAGTGGAACAGCGCGGCCATGAATGAAGTGGGCCCCATAACCGTTCACGAAATAGGGGAAGCGCGAGGAACAACCGATGCCGGCCAGAGTGACGATCTTCTCATGATCGAGCTGCCGTTTCTCGATCACTTTATAATAGGAGGCGAGGACGGCGAAGTCGCCGCAACCGGGGCACCAGGTCGGGTGATCGGCCGTGACCGCTTTCTTGGTTACTTTCTCGCGAACGAATTCCAGCGTGGCGTCAGGCGGTGTCGCGGTCGCGTTGGTGGAACCGTTAGGTGTGTTGTTGGTTTCGGCGCTCATTGGTGAAATTCAAAAAGGACAAGTCGGTGCGTTCCGAATCTAGCCTTTTTCCTGGATATGTAAAAGTGCTGGCCGAGGGAAAAAGGTCATTTGTCGTCGGGATTAATGATCTTGAAAACGATCGCGGCGAGCAGGCCGCCAACGAGATCCGCGCCAATGTGGATCCAGATTTGCGAAATGTTAACCAGCTTCATCACGCCGATTCCGACCGCGACTGCGGGGTTGAAGGCGCCGCCTGAAATCGCGCCGACGGAGAAAGCGCCAGCCATGACGGTAAAGCCGATGGCGAGTCCGTAGAACGAATTATCGAGAGTGCCCTTGGCGGTCGCGCAATTCAAAACCACGTAGGCAAGCGCGAAGGTGAAAAGAAACTCCGCGGTGAAGGCTTGCGGGATATTGGCGATTTCCATCGGTGTGCCGCTCTTGCCGAAAAGGAACATGGCAGTGAACGCGGCAGCGATGGCGGCAACAATCTGCGCAATCCAATATGGAACGACGTCCTTGGCCGGGCAGCGGCCACGGATAAAGACCGCCAGGGTGACAGCAGGATTGTAATGCGCGCCGGAAACGTGACCGCCGGCGAAGATCATGACCATAAGAGCAGCGCCAATCGCGAGCGGCGGGATGACTCCGGGCGCGCCGGGAATGACCGTGCAACCGATCGTGAGAACGAGAAAGAAGGTGCCGATGAATTCGGTGAGATATTTATTCATGAGTTTTAGTGTTCTGCGATTCTCGTCTCAGAAATCGCTAAATCACTCAATCCCAAAAATCACCGACTGTTAACCGACTCCCTGCGGGACGACTTCTTTCAACGACTTCACGTTCTCGGCTGAGGTATCGGAATGAACGATCTGGGGGCCTTCGCGCGGAATATTGCGAGCGGCGAACGAGCGTCCTTCGAAGACGCGTTCGAGGATCTCTTTCACGCGGAAAGTGAGTCCGTCCGTCTTGGTAGCGCTTTCAATTTTAGGTTCGCAGAATCGGGCGCGCAGGATCGTCGCCAGCTGGCCAGTTCCGTAGATCCCCTGGTCGTTCATCTCGACGACAACGATGCGTTTGAATTTGGCGAAGATTTTCTCGAGGCCATTTGGAAAAGGATGGATGTGACGCAGATGAAGCGCGCCGGCTTTCTCGCCGTGCTCGCGGGCAAGCTTCACCGCGTCGTGGATCGGCCCGTAAGTGGAACCCCAGCCGACGAGCAGAGTGCCTTCCTGATCGCCATAGACCTCCGGCACGGGAAGTTCCTCGGCGAGCTTGCGCAACTTGTTGCGGCGTTTCGCGGTCATGGCCATGTGCAATTTCGGACTGCCGGTCGGATGACCCATCTCGTCGTGCTCGAGGCCGGAGATGAGCGGATATTTTCCGTCGATCATCGGCGCCCCGGGCACGGAGTGTTGAGTGATCTGATCGACAGCGTACGGTTTGAAGCCAGGAGGACGCGGCGAGAGGTCCAGGGTCGGATCGACCATCAAACCCTTGAGATCCGGTTCATTGAATGCTTCGATCCGGGTCGCAAGGGATGTGTCGCTTAATAGAAAAACCGGCGTGCTGTATTTGCGAGCGATGCGAGCTGCCTCGATCGCGGCGTAGAAACAATCTTCCACGGTGGCGGCGGCAATAACGACCCGTGGACTGTCACCGTGCCCGCCGAAAATGGCCTGATAAAGATCGCTTTGCTCCACGTTGGTGGGCAGACCCGTGCTCGGTCCGCCTCGCTGCACGTTGATGATGATGAGCGGCATCTCCGACATGGAAGCCCAGCCGATTGCTTCCGTCTTGAGCGAGATGCCTGGGCCGGCGCTTCCGGTCACAGCGAGGTAACCGGAAAAAGAAAAGCCGAGTGCGATGGACACCGCGCCGAGCTCGTCCTCGGCCTGAACAAAGATTCCGCCGTATTTCGGGAGTTCGCTCCGCAAAATCTCCATGACGGATGACCACGGCGTGATGGGATAACCGGCGCCGTAACGCACGCCGGCAGCGATCAGGCCATAGGCGAGTGCCTGGTTGCCATCCATCGTGATCTGCGCGCGATCGCCCGCTTTGGGAACGTGCGCTTCGAACTTGTATTGGTGGGTGAGGACCCTGCCGACGGGATAACCATAGCCGGCCTGAAATGCCATCAATGCCGTGTTGGCAATACTCTTGTCCTTGCCGCTGAATTTCTCCGTGATAACGGCTTTTAGCTTCTCAACATCGAGGTTAAAAATTTTCGAGATAAGACCGAGGACGAAAATGTTTTTGCCCTTGTCCTTGGCTGTTCCACCGAGCGCTTCGACGGTCAGGCCGGTGATCGGGACGCCGACGTAGACAAAACGTTTATCATCGAGATTGGGTTCGACGTTATCGGAATCGTAAAGCAGGACGCCGCCCTCTTTCAAAAAGCCGATGTGGTCCTGATAACTGTGCTGATAAAACGCAACCAGAAAGTCCGCTTCATCTCCCGCGGAAAGAACTTCACCCGTGCCGATGCGGACCTGGAAAATCGACGGTCCACCGGAAATCGTGGCGGGGATCGTCATGTAGGTCATGACGTCCTGAGCGCTGCGGCCGGCCAACCGGGCGAGGAAAGCGCCCGCGCTTTGAATGCCATCCTGGGAATTTCCCGCGAGGCGGATGACGGCGTCGTTGATGCTCTCGGGACGAAGATCGGCGCGTTCCGACGTTGGGGCAGGCAGTTTGGCTTCGGGCGAGCTAGAATTAGGGTTCACGCAGCGGGTATGGTGGTCGTTAAAATGATGAATTTAGCCGTTTACTCTCAGGCAATCGCGCCACGATTTCCAGCGCGAATGCGAGCGAATCGACGCTTGCTAACCCCCGGCAGCAATTTGCGCAGCGCGCGTCGGATGTTCCCCGGTTGGATGGGTCATGTGTGGCCGTTTCGCGCTGTCGCCCGGCAGGTGAGGAACACAGCTCGACGCTCTCCCGAGGCGCTTCCGAGGCCTCGGCTCCGGTTTCTGGCTGTCGTATTAATTCCCAGACGCGGTCGCCTGCTTCTTGGCGCAGGACCGCTTAGGGCTCATCCCCCTCGTAGTATTCATCTTCGCCCGGCATGACCGGTTCGCCCGCCATGTTCTTCATCACGACTTTCATTTGGTCCACGAGAAAGAGCGGTTTCGCGCTTTCCTTAGCCAGTGCATTGAGGCGCTGTTGCAAGGCGACGACCTTGTCGGGGTTAGCGGAGGCGAGGTTGTTCTTTTCGGAAGGGTCCTGCGTGATGTTATATAGATCCACCGACGAAGGGAGCATCGTGCGCCAGATGAGTTTCCAGTCGCCTTGCCGTAGCGCGGCGCGGAATGGTTCGACGTTGTAGATAATTTCCGTGCGCGGCGAAGGTTTGCCCTCACTGATAGCCGGCCAGACATCCGAGCCGTCGAGAGGTTGTTTGCACTTAGCCGTCGAGGCTCCAGCCAAACCGGCGAGGGTAGGATAAATGTCAACCGCGTGGATCATTCCATCTACCGTGCTACCCGACTTGACATGCCCAGGCCAGTTCGCCAGCGCGCACACACGCGTAGCGCCTTCATAGAGTGTGCCCTTCCCTTCCCGATAGGCACCGTTATCGCAAGGAATCTTTACCTTCGACATGTCGGCCATGACACCGGCAAACATGGCGTTACGCGTGCCGCCGTTGTCGCTATGGAAAACGATGAGCGTGTTGTCACGCATCTTTTTCTCGTCCAGCGCGGCAACGACATGGCCTACCTCGTCATCGAGGCATGCCACCATGCCGGCGTAGGTGCGACGCGTGGGATCGGCGATGTTCGCATAGCGGTCAATATATTCCTGGGGCGCCTGATACGGCGTGTGCGGGGCGTTGAAAGTGAGATAGAGATAGAACGGTCTGTCGGGATCCTGTTGATTGATGTATTTCACGGCATCCTGGCCGAGGAGCTGGGTCGTGTAGCCTTTTTCTCTGACCGGCTTGTTGTCGCGATACCAGTCCAGCACGCCGTGCTCGTCATGGGTGAAGTAATCAAGCTCGCCGATCATCGCGCCATACTGGTAGTCAAAGCCGCGCTGCCTGGGCCAATACTTCTTATCCGCATGACCCAGGTGCCATTTGCCAATGATGGCCGTCTTATAGCCGGCCTCCTTCAGGGCCTGCGGCATGAGCCATTCACTGGTGTCCAACCCATAGGCAGAAACAGACGGAATAACTGCAGTTTGCAAGCCGTAGCGGAAAGGATAACGGCCTGTCATGAGAGCCGCCCGGGTCGGTGTACACATCGGCTGGACATAGAACTGCGCCAGCTTCGCCCCCTCCGCGGCAAGCTTGTCCAGGTTCGGGGTCTTTATCTCCGTCGCACCATTGAAACCGACATCTTTCCAGCCCAGGTCGTCGGCGACGATGTAAACGATGTTGGGCTTTTTGTCTGCCGCTTGGGATGGCGTGAGTGTGAGCAGACCGCCGCAAAGCGGCGCAATGAATCGAAGGAAGCGAGTGTTCATGATGAGTGGTTGGGTGAGCGCCGGGCGGCTCGCGCCGCGCTCATGAAGAACAACGTCGCCGCCGGGATCGCGACGGTGTTTAGCAGAACGAACTGTCTGACGCTATCCATTTTGCGCACAATTTCCTATGCTGCCTCACCGACCATCTGCGGCGCGGTGAAACTCGCAGCGGGTCAGCAACGACCCCGGGGGTTGAGTGCTGCCATATCAGGTATCAACCTCAGAGTCCTGCCGCCCAACGAGGAATTTGGATCGCCGCAAGGCATCGCTCTCGACTTCCCCTTGCCTCCACCATGGCCCTGCCCGTCAGTGAGCAACCATGGGCGGCCTTGTTGTGAAACCTCGCGCGCGGATTTTGCATGGGCACGACTGGGTGTTCACCGGTGAGGTTTTGAAAGTCTTTGGTTCGCCTAACGACGGCGACATTATCTCGCTCAAGGATGGACGCGATCGCCTTCTCGGGAGCGCGATTTATAATTCCAGGTCGCAAATCGTGGCGCGACGCTTCTCGCGCCGGAAACAGGATCTCGACCTCGATTTCTTTCAACGACGCATTGCCCAGGCGATCGAGTACCGGCAGCGGCGCGGGATCAATCCGCGCCTTTGTCGTCTCGTCTGGAGCGAGAGCGACGGGTTGCCCGGAGTGATCATTGATCGCTACGGCGATCATCTTGTCCTGCAAACGCTCACTCTCGCGATGGATCAGCGAAAGGAGCTTATCGTTAAGGCAATGGCGGCGGAATCAATCATCGAGCGCAACGACGCGCCGGTGCGTCGCGCGGAAGGCATGGAACTGCAAAGCGGGATGCTGCGGGGCGAAGCGCCGGGCGAGGTCGAGATCGAAGTGGCCGGCCTGAAGTTGCAAATCGATCTTTTCCATTCGCAAAAGACCGGCTTTTATCTCGACCAGTTGCCGAACTACAAACTGGTTGCGGAGCAGGCCGCGGGGCGGCGCGTGCTCGATTGTTTCGCCAGCCAGGGCGGCTTCGCGCTCGCCTGCGCGCGGGCCGGAGCCAGCGAAGTGCTCGGGGTGGAAGCCGGCGCGGAAAGCATCCGCGCCGCCGAGCAAAACGCGGCGCGCAATCAATTGCCGGTGCGCTGGGTCGCGCAGGACGTTTTCCAATTTCTCCGCGCTGCGGAGAAGGCGGCGGAAAAATTCGATCTCATCATTCTCGATCCGCCTTCCTTCACGAAAACCAAAGGCGGATTGCACGACGCTCTGCGCGGCTATCGAGAACTGCATGTGCGCGCCTTCAATTTGCTTTCGCCTAACGGAATGCTCGCCACCTTTTCCTGTTCTCATCACATCGGGGCGGAGATTTTCGAAAAGATGATGGCAGACGCGCTCGTCGATGCGCGCCGCTCGGCGCGACGGTTGCGCCATTTCGAACAGGCGCTCGATCATCCCGTTCTGCCGACGTTGCCGGAGACGGAATACTTTCGCGGCATGCTGCTCGAGATGATGCCCGGTCGTTAGGGCGTTTTCCTCTTGCTCCTGCTCGCGATCGTAATCGTAATCGAATTCAAAACTTCGCCTGGAGGATCGATCAGGAACACGAGTTGAAGGAGAGCGATTGCCTGATTTCTCGATGGAAAAATCTGGCAATCTCCGCCCGGCCATCTAATGTCCCCGGCGTAGCGCCGCCGTAAGAAACGTCATGCCTGAACGCCTCCGCCCAATCGAACAAATGCTGGAACTCAACGAAGACGACAGTGTCAGCACTGAGCATCTCGATTCTCAGGTGCAAAAAGCGCAGGAACAGCTCCTGCAACTCAAGCGCCAGCAGGAACAAATCGAGAAACAAAAGCGCGAGCTCGAGGAACTAAGCCGGCGCCAGGAAGAACTGGAACGCGGCCGCGCCGAAATGGCCGACAAGCTGACCCGCTCGCTGGTGGTGCTGGAACGCGAGGCCTACGATGCGCAAACAAAAATGGAGCAACTGCGCGCCACTCGCGAAAGTTTCGGCCAGCACCTTGAGCTGCTCGAAGCGATCGACCCGCGGACCTGGAACCCGGCCGACTTGAACAAGGAGTTGAGCCGCGCCCTCAGCGTGGTGGACGACGCGCGGACCGAATACAGCCAGCAGCGCAGCCGCCTCGAAGCGACGGCCGACGCACACGAAACCGTTCCCTTGCCGGAAAGCGGGAGCAGCTACGAAAGTAGCAGTGGCGGAACCGACTATTCCTTCAAGCAGTGGCTGAAAATGGGATTCGCCTTCACTTTGCCGCTGATCATTTTTGGCATGATCGCGTGTTTAATCCTTCTCTACATGAACGGCGGGACTCGTTAGGCGCATGGCCCCGCGACGCCGCCCTCATTCCGACACGCCGCTGGATCACAAACAGCAGGAGCTTGCGCGGCTCGAGGAAAATCTGCGCAAACAAATGGACGATCTGCAGCGCATGATCGCCGAAGCGCCGCGCGTAGCCGAGGAAAAGACTCGTCGCGAACGGGAGGAGCTGCTCGAGCGCGCGACCGCGGGGCGCAATCGGCTTGATGTCACGATGGCGTTGCAGGACAAGCGCTATGGCGATCGTGCCTCGGATAACCGGCGGCCCCGTTCCCTGCGCAAAGAGCGCAGCGAAGGCCGTCTCCTTTTCATCGGACTGGTCATCGCCCTCTCCATTGCGATCATCTGGATCGCGACTCATTTTCATTTCTGATTCGTCGCGCCGGCTGCGGGCGGCGAAAAACCAGCTGCCTCGAAATGTCTTCGCCTGATCTCGATGTTGCCTACGTCGCGCGGCTGGCCCGCCTCGATCTGAGCGCCGAGGAAACGGCGCTTTTTCAAAAGCAGCTCGCCCAGGTTCTCGAGCACGCGGTCCGGCTGCGCGAAGTGAACCTTGAGGGCATTGAAGCGGCGGCGCACGCTTGGCCGATTTTTGACGTCCTGCGTGAAGATGAAATACGCCCCGGATTAACGCAGGAAGAAGCGCTGCGCAATGCCCCACGCACCGCGCAGGATCTCTTCATCGTGCCCAAAGTGGTGGAATGATACCGAGCGAGCTGCCTGGCCTAACGATCACCGAACTGCAGAAATTGCTGCGCGCCCGCGAGGTCTCACCGCGCGAGGTGCTCCTGGCGCTGCAGGAACGGATCGAAACAGTTGATCCGCAGATCGACGCCTATCTTTCGCGCGATCTCGATGCCGCCCTCGCCGCCGCCGATGCGGTCGACGTGAGCCTTCCGTTAGGCGGAATCCCGATCGCGGTCAAGGATGCGATCAGCGTGCGCGATCAACCCTGCACCTGCGCTTCGAAAATCCTGCGGAACTATCGCGCCCTGTTTGATGCGACCGCGATCGCGAAGTTGCGCGCCGCCGGCGCCATCCTTTTTGGCAAAACCAACCTGGATGAATTCGCAATGGGTTCCTCGACCGAAAACTCGAGCATCAAGTCCACCCGCAATCCCTGGGACCCCGGACGCGTCCCGGGGGGCTCGAGCGGCGGCTCAGCCGCGGCCGTCGCCGCGGACGAGGCGATCGCGTCGTTAGGCTCGGACACTGGCGGCTCCATCCGGCAGCCGGCCTCGCTCTGCGGAGTGGTCGGGCTGAAGCCAACCTATGGCCGGGTTTCCCGCTACGGCCTGGTCGCCTTCGCGTCTTCGCTCGAGCAGATTGGCCCTCTCACAAAAACGGTGCAAGACACAGCGCTGCTTCTGAGCGCGATGGCGGGAGTCGATCCCCACGACTCGACGTCGCTGGCCGCGCCCGTGCCAGATTACGGCGCCGGCCTCGAAAAGGATTTGCGCGGCGTGCGGCTTGGTTTGCCCCGGGAATACCTGAGCGACGGAATTGATCCGGCCGTGCGGAGCGCGCTGCAGGCGGCGGTGGCGCAATTCAGTTCGTTAGGGGCAGAGATCATCGAAGTCTCGCTCCCGCACACCTCCTACTCGATCGATACCTACTACATCATCGCGACGGCGGAAGCTTCGGCCAATCTGGCTCGCTTCGACGGTGTGCGTTATGGCTATCGGGCGGAAAATCCGCAGAGCATGCTTGACCATTACAGCCGCACGCGCGCGGAAGGCTTTGGCGCGGAAGTGAAACGCCGCATCATCCTCGGCACCTACGTTCTCAGCTCCGGCTACTACGACGCCTACTATTTGCGGGCCCAGAAAACGCGCACTCTCATTCGGCAGGACTTTTCTCATGCCTTCGCGCAAGTGGACGCGTTGCTTTCGCCGACCGCGCCGGAGCCGGCGTTCAAGATTGGCGAGCGCTTGGCCGATCCCTTACGCATGTACCTGGCCGACATTTTCACGACCGCCGCCAGTCTGGCGGGCATTTGCGCGATCAGCATTCCCTGTGGTTTCGCCAAAACAAGCGAAGGAACGGAACTGCCGCTCGGATTGCAAATCATGGGAAAGGCACTCGAGGAAGCGCGCATTCTTCAGATCGCGCACGCCTTCGAACAAAGCACCGAGTGGCATCGCCGGCGGCCAGCGTTGTAGCGTCCGCTATCCAGTAGAATTTCTGATCTGTCATCCTGAGCCGCGTAGACGGCGAGGGACCTCACAATCAAAGGCCGCGGATTTTACCGACTAAGGAAGCGTTTCTTGCAATCGTGAGGTCCTTCGCCGCGCTGGGCCGGCTCAGGATGACAATGGTGTTATCGCAGCCGATATCGTTAGGCCGAACGCGCGGCTACGGCCAATTGCGCGTCGCGCCGGCGCACGATCAGGAGCGTGACAAAGGCAGCTAAGGCGCAAATACAGGCACCAATTGCGAGCGTGGCAGAAGTGCCGACGTAGTGCGCAAGGGCCCCGGCCTCAAGACTGCCGAAGGGAATCATCCCGCCGAAAATCAGCGCCCAGATGCCCATCACCCGGCCGCGCATTTCATTCGGCACGATCGTCTGCACGGTCGTGTTGGAGGTGGAAAAGAAAAGCATCATGCCGAAGCCGGAACCGGCCAGGCAGAGCATCGCGACGATGAGGTTGCGGTTGAAGGAAAAGATCAGAAGCATGGCGGAGAAGAGCCAGACCCCGCCGAAAGCCAGCTTGCGCGACGAGACGCTGCTCCCGAAGGCCGCGGTCGTGAACGCCCCGATCAAAGCGCCCACCCCGCTCGCACCTAACAAAAAGCCGTAGCCTTGTTCTTCAAGATGCAAAACGTCGTGGGCGAAGGCCGGCATCAGAACCGAATACGACCAACCGAAAATTCCGACGATGGCAAAGAGGGCAAAAATCGTTCGCACGCGAACGTGATTCCAAACGTAGCGAAAGCCTTCGAGCGATTGCGCGAGCGGCCCGCCGGCCGCCGCGCCCGGCACGTGCGGTGGCAGATGCATCATGAGAAGGCCGGCGAGAACCGCGAGAAAGCTGATTCCATCGATAAAAAAACAGAGCGCGATCCCGACCTTGGCCATGAGAAATCCCGCGATCGCGGGGCCGACGATGCGCGCGCCGTTAAACATCGCGCTGTTCAGCGAGATCGCGTTCATCAGATCCTCGCGGCTCGCGATCTCGACGACGAAGGATTGGCGGGCCGGCATGTCAAAAGCCATCGCCACGCCACCGCAGAGGCCGAGCACGATGATGTGCCACGTCTGAATCAGTCTGGACCAGATCAGCGCCGCAAAAATGAAAGCCAGAATCATCATCCCGATCTGCGTGCAAACGAGCACGGAGCGCTTCGGAAAACGATCCGCCGCCCAGCCGCCCCAGGTGGCGAAGACCAGCATGGGTGCCGTTCCCGCCGCGGCCACGATGCCTAACAATGCCTTGGAGCCGGTCAACTGATACACCAGCCAGCCCTGCGCGGTGCTTGTCATCCAGGTCCCGATGAGGGAAACGAGCTGGCCCCAGAAGTAGAGGCGATAGTTGCGATACTGGAAGGCGGAGAAGGTCTTGCGCCAGGAAACGCCCCCCGTCGCGACACGTCGCGGCCGGCCCGTGAGGTCGGGCACATTGGCGGTGCGTTGGATTTCTGTTCGTTCCATGACGGCGGCCGGGAGGCGGGAGATTTCCTCGTTCGATTTGACCGCGAAACCAAGCGAAGATTTTTTGCCTAACGAAAACGATTCCCAGGAACGCCGCCCCCGGGGAATGTCTTAGTTTGTCGATTTGTCGTCCTGTCGCCGCCACCAGGAACGCGCCATGATCGCCGGGGAAATCCTGATGCGGCCAAAAGAAATCGGAATTGTCGGCTTCGAAAATGTTGCAGCTTCACAGCTGAGTCTGCCCGCGGATGCATTCGCGGCGGCTTTTCTCGAAGACGGGTTTGGCGGCCGCATTCCCTGCTACAAAGTCTGGATCCTTGGCCTAACGAAAGAGAGCTTCAGCGCCGAATCCGGCCTGACTCTGCGCGCGCAGAGGACACTCGACGACACTCCGCCGCTCGACACCATCATCATTCCCGGGGGAAGCGGTTTGCGCCAGCCGCTGCTCAATGCCCGCCTCGCGGAATGGATTTTGAGCCGTGCCTACGAAACGCGGCGCATTGCGTCCATCTGCACCGGCCTGTACGCGCTCGCTCCGACCGGATTGCTGGATGGCCGCGAGGTCACTACCCATTGGCGCGCTGCGGGGGAGATTGGCCGGCGTCACCCCACATTGCGGATCGACCACCGACGCGGGTTGGTGAAGGATGGTCCGTTTTACACTTCCGCCGGGGTGACCGCGGGTATCGACCTGGCTTTGGCCTTGATCGAAGAAGACTACGGTAAACAGGTAGCTCTCGCGGTGGGGCGCGATTTGATGCTCTATCTCGCGACCAAGAACGAGCCGGATAATATTCGGCGTCTTAGTGAGTACGAAAGCCGGCCGATCGATCGCTTCGGTGAATTGGTGGCCTGGATTCTACGTCACCTCGAACAGGATCTGACGGTCGAACTGCTGGCGCGTCGCGCCGGGATGTGTCCGTCGCATTTCAACCGCGCCTTCAAAAGCGTCTTTGGCAGCACCCCGGGCGACTTCATCGAGAATCTGCGGGTGAATGAAGCGCGGCGCCGGCTTTCCTCTCGCGGCAAAACGGTGCGGAGCGTGGCAGCGTCGGTCGGCTTTTCCAGCTCGACGGCGTTCCGGCGCGCTTTCCAACGCCGCTTCGGCACCGGTCCGGCGGATTCTCTCCTCGGCCAAAAAGTGCCCGCTGTTATCGGCGCGAATGCGGAAGAACGCGTCGCGCACTGATTCAGCGCAAAGCTAATTCTTTCTTCGTTAGGCCACGGGGTCGACATCAGGCGGCAGGTTCCGTTCAAATTCAATGGCCAGCGGGAGAGCGAGGATTTCCCTGCCCCCTCCTGGCATTGACTAAGCGAGTCCCAAACTGTCGGCATTAAGTCCTAACTATAACCGACACCCTCCGCGTATAGCTCCCATGAAACCTAACCCAACCAATGGAGAAACCAATGATCAAAACTGTAACCAGGAAAGCGGGATTCCTCCGCGCGGCTTTTGTGGCCGGCATCGGATGCGCCTCCCTACTCAGCGCGAGCCTCTATGCGCAAGCGCCTGCGTCGGAAACCACCACTGAACGCATTATCGTTACGGGCTCGAATATTCCGACGGCCGAAGAGGTGCTTGCCTCACCTCTCGACACCGTCACCACTCGAGACATCTCAGAGACTGGAGGCACGTCCGACGTCCTGACCATTCTGTCCAAACGCAATGCGGACTTCGTCGGCGCCGGTAACCTCGGCGGTTCGAATGCGAACATCGCCAGCGGCGCGACCCAGGGCGGATCCATCATCTCGTTGCGCGGCTTGCCTACTCTGGTTCTTTTTGAAGGCCGGAGAATCGCAGACTCCGCAGCCATTTCTGCAGGTGGCTTCCAGTTCACTGACGTCAGCATCTTTCCGACTTCACTGATTAGCCGGATCGAAGTCTTGAAGGACGGCGCATCCGCTCTCTACGGATCGGAAGCGGTAGGTGGCGTGGTAAATATTTTCTTGAAGAAAGACTTCAGTGGGGTGGAAATCGACGGGCGCTACGGATTTACTCCTTCGAGTGCTGTTTCGGAGCGGAGAGTGAGCGCGATCGCGGGGGTGGGCAATGATACCACCCATGTCACCGTGGGCTTTCAGTACTACGAGATCGACCCGCTTTTCAATCGTGAGCGGGGTTACTCGCAACCGTTCATCAATGTCACTACGACGTTTGCCGGTAGCGGTCGCGACAATTTGGGTGGCGGGACTAACTACTACAAGTTGAAACCCGGTATTAACTCGCCGTTCGACGTGCCCGGCGTGACGCCGGGAGGTGTCCCGCTGCCGGCTCCTGGCTCGGCCAATCAAGGGCAGTATGCGCAACTGCCGCAGGCTTACGACAATGTAGGACTTGGTGGGCTCCTCTCGTTCGACTTATCGAAACTGCCCACGAGCACGCTCGATATTGCGAACACTGACGCTTACGCCGCGGTTGAACATCAAATCTTTGGGAAACAGTTGGAACTCTTCTCCAATTTCCTCTTCGCAAAAAATCACAATGAGCTATTTCTAAATGGTCAGCCGCTGAACAATGGCACCGGCGTTATTATTCTGGGATCAATGAAGGTTGATCCCAACACTGGAGCGCTGGTTCCGGAAGATCGCGGCGCACCCGCTCCCTTTAATCCCTTCCAGCTCTCGATCGACGGCAATACTCTGACCGGGCAATTCCGACTCTTCGCCAATCAGCGCTTTCAGAATAAGCCTCGGACGTTCACCGATGATTCGAGTTTTTATCGAATTCTGGCCGGGCTGCGCTCACAGATCTCCAAGGATTGGACGATCGAGGCCGCGGGTTATTACAGTAATAACTCAATCGACTTCGTGAACTCGGGCCTGGTCAACGCGACGCAACTGAATGCAGCGATTGCGGGCACGGCGGTCGATTTCAGCGGGAACCCCATCCCACCACTCGATTACTTTGCGCGCAACGTCGTCGGCACGGGTCCGGGGCAACTCACGGGCGCACAGTTCAACACTCTATTCGGCTCCAACATCCGGGCCCAATCATCCTATCAGGAGGTCTTTGATGCGAAAGTCACCGGCTTTCCGTTTCACCTTCCGGGTGGTGACCTCGGTGTGTCCTTCGGCGGTGAATACCGCCAGGAAGGATTCAAGCTCCAGGATTCACCCGAGATCTTCGTCGGTTCAGTTCCGGTGCAGGACATCAACGTCGGGCGAGCGGTGAAATCCGCCTACGCTGAAGTTAGCATCCCAGTGATCGGGCCGCAGATGAAGATCCCTTTTGTCTACAGCCTCGACCTGGATCTCGCGGGACGCTTCGATCACTACGATGGGGTCAAAGAGGACGCAAAGGTCCCCAAGGTGACATTGCGCTATCAACCCATCAAGGATTTGACGCTCCGGGCCACTTATTCCAATTCCTTTGTTGCTCCAACATTGTTCCAACTCGATGGACCAGCGGCGACGGGTTTCTCGACAACCATTACGCTCAATGGTCAAGTCCAGGATCAAGCACAGGTATTGACTGGATCCAATCCAGACCTCGTCCCGTCAACCGCGGAATCCTATACTGCCGGCATTGTCTATAGCCCGAGTTCCATCCCGGGGTTGACAGTCACCGCCGACTACTTCCGCACCTTGCAGCAGCAAATCGTGGGCATTCTGGGAGGTGCGCTCATTCTTTCCAGCGTTGAGGCCCTCGGTCCGGCGTCGCCCTACGCCGATCTGGTGGCCTTTAACAACTTCCCCGGTCAGATCGGGTCCAAACCCGTGACGGCGCCGCACCAGTTAGATGGCAACCTCGCTTCGGTCTACTATAAGGATACGCTCGTTAATATCGGCGCGACCCACATCGAAGGCTTCGACTTCACCGCGAACTATGACTGGGATCTCCACCGCTACGGTCAGGCGCAATTAGGAGTCAATGCGGTTATGTTCACCCTGGCCGAATTCAAGACAACGCCGCAGAGCGATTACTACAACATCAATGGCCTCGACTTTCCCGAGGGCGGCGGCGCCAACCCAAATTACAGAATCACGGCCCTGGCCCGCTACAGCTATGAGGGAGCAAGCGCGGCAATCAATATGAACTACATTCCGGGTTTGGACAATGCGCAGGGCCGCGATCCGGAAGGCGAAGATCAGTTCTCGTTCATGAAAATCGGCGACTATCTGACCTTCGACACGCGGCTCCAATATGAGTTCCGGGCTAAGCCGGAGGCCGCGGCGCCGTCCTACTCAAAAGACGCCAAGGAAGCGAAAGGGATGGTGGCAGGAGCCAGTAGCGTGGCGGCGCCCGAAAAAACAATCCAACCCTTCAGCCGTCTGGTGGACGGACTTACGATTGCTGTCGGTTGCAACAATATCTTCGATCGAGTGCCACCGCACATCGACGGCGCGAACAATAATACTGATCTCACAGCCTACGATCCCTATGGTCGCTTTCTTTACTTTGAGGTTTCGAAGAAGTTCTAGGAGGGGCGTTTCCGGCTTTGCTGGTTAAACTGAGGAGCGGCCGAGCCCAGGGTCTCGGCCGCTCTTGTTTTACGCTCGAAAGAAGATACATGCGTCGTGGTGATCACAGGCCTTTTTTTCCGCCGTTAGGGAGATTAAAGGACGCTGGCTATCTCGACAGCTCGAGGGTGAGAGATCCCCTGGCTCCGTTGTCACTTCGGTTTCGTGCCCGCAATCTGGCCGCAAGACGGCGGTCGCTTTCGCATAAAACCCGAACATGGTCTAAGTTGCGGGACCGTGACGCGATCATTATGGCGAAGCGAATCGAAGTGACGCCGAGCAAAGGGCACTTGGAAGAAGGTACCAGTCCGGCCGACCCCGCTGGGACGAAAGCAGCTGCCGCGGAGTCGTCGCGCGATTCGACGAAAGCGTTGGCGGAGATGCTGCCGCTAGTCTACGAGGAACTCCGCCTGCTCGCGGGAGGGTATCTGCGCAACGAGCGGCCGGAGCACACCCTGCAGCGCACCGCTCTGGTCCATGAAGCTTACCTTCGGCTCGCCGGGCAACAGAAGGTTGTCTGGAAGAACCCGGCTCATTTCCTCGGAATCTTCGCTCGTCTCATGCGCCAGACGCTAACGAACCACGCCGTGGCGCGGCACCGGGCCAAGCGAGGGGGCAGCGATCCCACCGAGCTGATGCTTGAATTTTACGAACGGCAGGAGATCGATATCGCGGCCGTGGATGAAGCGCTGCGGGAATTGGAGATGCTCGATCCACGCCAGGGTCAGATCGTAGAACTGCGCTTTTTTGGCGGCCTAACGATTGAAGAAATTGCCACCCTTCTCGAAATTTCACCTGCGACCGTGAAGCGCGAATGGGCGGTGGCCAAGCTTTGGCTGCGGAGATCGCTTTCTTCTTAGCTTCCCCTCCTACGCAGCCGGGGATATCCTTCTTCAAATCCGCTTATATGAATCAACAACGCTGGCGACGACTTAAAGAAATTGTTGCTGACGCATTGGAAGAGGATTCTTCTTCGGCTCGGACCGCGCTGCTCCATCGCGAATGCGCCGAGGATATCGAATTGCTCCGGGAAGCGGAGTCGTTTTTGGCCGATGCCGACACGACGGCCGCCGGGGGCAACGACAACCTGGAGGCCTGTGCCGCTGCCGCGACTGCAGCAGTCCGCCCGGAAGGGATTTCCATGACCGGCCGCCGAATCGGCGCCTATGTCATAGTGCGGGAGTTAGGCCATGGTGGCATGGCTAGCGTCTATCTGGGGGCGCGCGCCGACGGTTACTTTGAAAAGCAGGTCGCAATCAAAGTGCTGAAGCCAACAGGAGGTAACACGGTAGAGCTCCTCGAACGTTTTCGGGCCGAGCGCAAGGTGCTGGCATCGCTGGAGCATCCAAACATTGCCGCTCTCTTCGATGCCGGCACGACTGAGGATGGGATGCCTTATTTCGTCATGGAGCATGTCTCCGGCGTTCCGGTGACGACCTATGTGCGAGAACACGGCCTGTCGATCAACCAACGTCTCGCATTATTTATCAAGATTTGCGCGGCGGTCGAGGTGGCGCATCACAAGCGAATTGTTCATCGTGATCTTAAGCGGAGCAACATCCTGGTGAATGATCAGGGGGAGCCAAAGTTACTCGATTTTGGGATCGCCAAGTTACTCGAAGAAAACCCGCTTGCCGTAACCGCGACCGGGCAACAACGCCTCACTCCCATCTCGGCCTCTCCGGAGCAGGCACGGGGCGAAACGGTCACCATGGCGAGCGATATTTATGCCCTGGGTGCTTTGCTTTACGAGCTCCTGACCGGTCAAACTCCGCATGTCTTTCCGACAAAAGATATTGGTTTGGATGAAGTCGCTCGAGTCGTGTGCGAAGAAGATCCTATTTTGCCGAGCCTCGCAGCGACCGATCCCGAGATACAGCGTACTCTTCGCGGAGACTTGAACGCAATCATCCTTCGCGCGATGCAAAAGAATCCGTTCGAGCGGTATTCTTCAGTTGGCGATCTGGCGGAGGATGTTCGTCATTACCTGGCCGGAGAACCAGTCCGTGCCCGTCCTGACAGGTTGAACTACCGGCTGGCACGATTTATGACCCGGCACAAGGGTTCGATGATGCGCCTGGCGCTGGCTGGGACCGCGATCCTGCTCGCTTTCGGAGTTGTTGCCTTTCTCGTCCAACGCCAATCTCGATCTGCCGTTGGGGAAGCGCGGAGCGGAGCCCAGTCGCAGATTCCGGAGAAGAGCATCGCTGTTCTCCCATTTGATGATTTCGCTGATAACAAAACAAAGAGTTACTTCGCAGATGGTGTCCAGGATGACATCCTGATTGATCTCGCGACGGTAAAAGAACTTAAGGTTATTAGTCGGTCAGGTGTCGCTCCCTATCGTGACGGCCCGCGGAATATTCGCGACATCGGCCAGACCCTGGGGGTCGCCTACGTCCTGGAAGGTAGCGTGCGAAAGCTGGACAACAGGGTCCGGGTCAACGCTCGACTTATAGATACAAGGTCTGACGCTCAGGTTTGGGCCCAGCAATATGACCGCAAGATAGATGATCTCTTTGCTCTGCAGAGTGATCTCGCGCAGGCAATCGTGGCTCAGCTCAAAGGCAAGTTATCGCCGGACGAGAAGGCGGCGATCGAAAGCCGACCCACGACGAATGTCGAAGCCTACGACCTTTACCTGCAGGCGCGAAATTCGTTCGTGCAGTACGATAACTATAAAGCAATAGAGCTCCTGAAGCGAGCCATCGCCAAGGATCCAAATTTCGCGCTGGCTTATTGTTTACTTACGAACGCGCATCTCTATGTTTACCGGTTCGGGAACGATCCCTCCGAGGCGCGTTTGGCGGACGCAAAGGCCGCGGCGGAGACGGCGCTGCGGATCGCGCCGGACCTGCCTGAGGCTCATCTCGCTCAAGCCCAATACTACTACAACGGTGTGCGCGATTACGAGAAAGCGGCGGCTGAACTGGCCGCCGCGCCGCCCTCCCCGTCGGGTCGCTCCAAATTCTTTGATCTCTCGGCCCTGACCAATCGACGACTGGGGCACTGGAATGAGGCGATTCGCGAGGGCGAGAAGGCCGTGGAGCTTGATCCGCACGATCCCTTCATCGCGACCGAGGTCATTCAGAGTTACATATCCCTGCGAAGATATTCTGAGGCCGAAAATCTGGCGGATAGGGCGATGAAACTCATTCCGAATCCGCAGGCTCCCTTTTCGACGCTAAAAGTCGAAAGCCTGATTGCTCGTGGCAAGTTGAAAGAAGCGGAGGACTTTCTTGAAACCGTGCCGTCAGGGGTTTTTAACCGGCACGCCGACATGGCTCGGATCGCCCTTTATCGGCGCAATTTCCCGAAGGCCGTCAGTGAAATTGCGGCGGCGCGCCAGGCGGAGATGCCTCCAAAGGCAGAATATCTTGACCTCATGGAAGGATCGGTCGCGCGCGCCCAAGGGAACGCGGAAAAGGCGGCGTTGCTTTTTGAAAAGGCTCGCGCGGCGCTTGAGGCAACTTTACAGAAACGGCCGAACGAGCCATCAAGTCTCGCCAATCTGGCCTGGGCTTATGCGGGACTGGGTCGCAAGGAGGACGCCTTGCGCGCGAGTCAAAAGTCGGTGGAATTAATCCCCAGCTGGCGCGATGCGGCGGAAGGGCCGGTTTACGCAAGCATGCAGGCGATGAGTCTTGCCTGGCTGGGAGAGGGCGATGCGGCCATTAAACAGCTCACCAGTGTCGTCAGGCAGCCTGCCGGCCCCAGCTATGGGGAACTAAAACTGGATCCGGGGTGGGACGCTTTGCGGACCGATCCGAGGTTCGAATCCTTGCTGGTGGAAGCTGCGAAACCGCCGGTCCTCAAGTAGACCTCCACCTTCCGTCGAGGCCCGAATCTTTCTCGCGGAATCTGAGCCGTTTTGCCCGCCGATATTGCATTAGCTTATGTGGAACCATACTTGTTTGCGCAATCACCACACGCTGGAGGCTTGCGGTCATGACCTACTTCTCGAGGGTAACAAGCGATCTTGCCCCGAAGCGAGTGGGCCTTCTGGGTTTCGACGGAGTCGCCGCGCTGGATCTGACCGGCCCGCTCGAGGCGATTGCTAACGCACGGCACCTACTGCAACCCGCCGCTGGGTCGGCCTGCTACAGGTCGATCATCATCGGACTCACCGGCAAGACTTTTGTCTCTGAATCCGGCATCCTCTTCAAAGCCGAAGCGACGGCCGAAAACGCAGGCCCGCTGGACACAATTATTGTCCCCGGTGGCAAAGGTCTGCGCCAGACCGAGACGAGTCGTCGGGCGGGCGCCTGGCTGGCTTCGCGAGCGGGAACCGTCCGCCGAATCGCTTCTGTCTCGACGGGAATTTACGGGCTCGCCCAAAGTGGGTTGATCGATGGTCGCCTGGCCACGACGCACTGGCGGTTTTTCCGCGATGTTGCGCAGCGCTTTCCGAAATTGCGCCTGAGCAACTGCGCCGCCTTCCTAAAAGAGGATAAGTTTTACACCTCGGCCGGGGGGACCGCCGGAATCGAAATGACCCTCGCGCTGATCGAAGAAGACTACGGCGGACAAGTAGCTCTGGCAGTGGCACGGGAATTGGTCATGCGGCTGCGCCCTCCAGGAGATGGTGGTCGCGACTTCGAGCCCGCCCATTATCAATATGATCCCGCCGAACGTGTCGCCGATCTTCCGGCATGGATTGCGGCTCACCTTCATGAGACCCTGACCGTCGATGCGCTGGCGGAGAGAGCCTGTCTCTGCCCGCGTCATTTTAGCCGTGTCTTCAAGCAACTCTTCCATTGCACGCCCGCTGATTTCGTTGAGGAGCTTCGTCTGACAGAAGCGCGGCGGAGGCTTCTCGGCCTTCACGGTTCAGTCGAAAGCATCGCCGAAAGCGTCGGCTTCCGAAGCTCGGATGCTTTTCGTCGCGCCTTCGAGCGGAGAATTGGAATCACCCCGAGCGCGTTTCGCCGTCACAGCAGGATGACCGCCGGCGCCAAATCACATTCCAGCATGCGTGCCGCTGCCTAACGAGAAGGGGAATGGCGGTCGCCGACCGCCGCTACAGGGCTCTGCGCAGAGCGCGGCGCACCGTCTCGGTGATCCAGCCGTAAACCAGGTGCGAGGAGAGCGCGTAAAAGTGCGTTGTGAGCGGAATCTCCTTCGCAGGCTTCGAGAGTCCGACAGCGGGCACCGCCAGTTCATCGACCAGCGCCCACAGACCGGCCCCAAAAGCGCCGCCTCCGCCGACTGTCACGACCGGCAACACTTCCGCGAGAACGCCGTAGGCCGCGGCGGAGCCGACGCCCATTCCGTAATGGACGGCTCCACCCGCGAGCGGCTTGTAATCGACCGGAATCTTGTGCCCCGTCACTTTCTCCGCGACCAGGTTGGCCGCTTTCACCGTCGTCTGGTCCGGCCTTCTCCCGCCACGCTTCTTTTCCGAGCTCATCGCTTCTGAAGCCGCGCTCCAGGCCGCCTGAAACTGCTCCATCAAAAAGGAAGCCAGCAATCCGCCCGCGACCCCGGCCAAAAAGCCCTTCATGATGTCGGTTTCGCCGTAGTCGGTATCGTCGTAGCTGATCATGGCGTTCTCCGGTTAGTCGTTCCTATACAATAGTATCGGGTAACAATCGCCGCGTGCGCGTGATCAGAAAATCAGCTGCAGGTAAATCACGTCGAGGCGGCGACCGAACTTGCTGCCGACCGCGCGTAATCGCCCCACCTCGGCAAAACCGGATGACTCGAGCAAATGCATCATGCCCACCGACTCCTCGCAGCAGACCGCCAGAACGGTGTGATAGCCTAACGAACTGGCTCGCGCGATTAAATCCCGCACCAGCACCCGGCCGTAGCCATGCCGGTGGCTCTCGTGCTGCACGTAAGTCGTGAGTTCAATCGTGTCGCGGTAGGCGCAACGGGAGCGAAATGGCGAGAGTGCGCCCCAGCCAACGATTTCGCCACCGACCTCGAGCACAGTGAGGGGTTGACCGGACGGCCGGCTGCGTAGTTCCTCGATCCGATCTTCCGTCGTCTCGTCATCGACCTGAAAGGTGGCCGCCGTAGTGCGGACATAGTGATTGTAAATCGCGTTGATTGCTTCCGCATCCGCGACGGTCGCAAGACGGGGCCGGGGCGATTCCATCACCGCGTCTCCGCCGGCACGCAGGTTTCGTCGCACCACATTTCGATCCGGGCGCGAATTTCTTCCCGAATCTTGCGCACCCCAGCCATCTTTTCCGCGTGCGTTCCAGTCAGTGCCGAGGGGTCCGGAAAGCTCCAGTGGAGGCGCTGAGCCGGCCCCGGGAAGACGGGACATTTCTCAGCGCTGCTCTCATCGCAGACCGTTACGACGTAGGTGAAAACGGGGCCGGATTTCCAAACATCAAAAACCCGCTGTGTGCCCTTGTGGGAAATATCGATCCCGACTTCGCCCATCGCTTCGACGACGAGCGGATTGAGCGTGCCGGGTTCGAGACCGGCGCTCTGCGCTTCAAACTGGTCGCCGCAAATATGATTCAGCCACGCCTCCGCCATCTGGCTACGGGCGCTGTTGTGGATGCAGATAAAGAGGACGCGTTTTTTCATGAGATGATAGAGGTCGTCATTTAGCGAAAACTTCGGCCGGCTCGCAGCAATTTGATTGGAGTTCGGCCAGGCGTCGCAGGTCTTTCTGGAAAACCGGATCCGACTGCGCGCATTCCTGGAGACACTTCAGATTCATTTCCAACTCCGTGGATGGCCTGGCCGGTAATGAATAGATAATCCAGTTCCCGCGCCGCTTTGTCTGCACTAACCCCCGGCTGCGCAAATAGGCAAGATGCTTCGAGACCTTCACCTGCGGCTCCCGCAGGGCATCCTGGAAATGACAGACGCACAACGGCGTTTGCGTGAGGAGGTGCAGAATGCGGAGCCGCGTCGGCTCGCAGAAGCACTGATAGATTTGAGCCAGTTGCATCTGCCTAACAACAAGTCGCCGCGCACTTCGCCGCCTCAGATTCGCAGCCGCATTTCTGTTTCGCCAGACAATCGGTATGCTTCGCGGCCAGTTGAAACTCGAGCCGGTCCGCCACCGCTCGACCCGAGGCGATCGGATATTGCGAGACGACGCAGCAATCCCATTCCACTTCGACTTCAAGATCGTCGCCGGGCAAAATCGGCCGGCCAAGGTCGATAATATCGGCGAAACGTCCGGCTTTGAGGCGATGCTCGAAATCATTCGCGACATAGGTTTGCAGGACGCAGGCGTCGCGGTCGCGGAAGATGCCACCGCAATCGACAAACTTTTTCGCGACATGGCCGACTTCGGTAATGTGAAAATGCGCGGGGATTTGTTCGCCGTTAGGCAAGAGGAAACGCGGCTGGGCGGCGGGATGACCGCGCAGCAGGGATTTGAGTTCACGTAATTTCATGACTCCGATCTATATGCTCTTACGGGAATGTAGTCAAGCTGGCAGCATTCCTGCCCGAAACCGAGCAACCAACGACTCTCACGGCGGAAGCCGAGAGGCCGGCGAGGACGGTCGGTCGGGGACTTCACCTTCGGGCGTGCGCCAGGCGCGTTGGCGGCGAAATGGAAGAAGCAAAAGTTTGCCGAACGTGAGCTCGCCTTCATCGCGATAGGCGGCGACGCCGATCGTGATGGCATCCTGTGGGATGTCGATCCGCAGCGTGCGATGAAGCTGGTCCCACCAGCGAAAAACGGTGCCCCAGTTCGAGTTGGTCTCCCGCTGCACGATCGAGTGATGGATGCCATGCATCCGCGGGGTAACGAAAAACAGATTGAGCCCCCTTTCCAGCGCGATCGGCAACTTCCAGTTCGAGTGTTGAAATTGATTGGCCACGCTGAAAAAGAGTTCGTAAACCGCGAGCGTCCAGACGCTCAATCCCAAGGTGCCGACCACCGCAATGCGGAAGAAGATTGAAAGTAGCACTTCGCCAAAATGAAACCGGCTCGCGGTGCTCACGTCCATATCGAGGTCGGTGTGATGCACATTGTGGAAACGCCAGAAGAAGGGCGCCAGATGCATCAGCATGTGCCACCAATAATAGGCGTAATCGTAGAGCAGCACGCCCACGATCAACCCCGCAATGCTGGGCAAATGCAGCCAATGGAAAACTCCAAATTGCTCCCGCGCCGCCCAGATTGAGACGACAAAGGGAATCGGCACGAGCAGCAGGCGGGAGAGGAAAAGTCCGGGTGCGGCGAGGGCTGCATTGCGCACCAGGCGGCGCAGTGCGGAAAAATGCTGCCGCCGGAGCGGCCATTTCCATTGAATGCAGAACAACGCAACGAACACGATCGCGAAGACGAGGCCGAGACGGTCGAGAAGCGGATTATGCACCGGTAATTTCACGATCTGCAGAGACTATGGAATCGATTTTGCGCCGGTCACACCGGCGTCCGTTCTTTGATAGGAGAGGCTATGATCGCCACTGCCACCGTCGGCAAGCTCGATCCGAGCGTCGCAAATTCGAAATGAGGGTCTCCCGAAGGGGGCTCTCTTAGAGCTCGACCCTGCGCAGGCGCAAGGCGTTCCCGATCACCGATACCGAACTGAGACTCATGGCCAAGCCGGCGAGGATCGGGCTGAGCAAAACGCCGAACCAGGGATAGAGAACTCCGGCCGCAATCGGTACGCCCAACGAATTGTAGATGAAGGCGAAGAAGAGATTTTGGCGAATGTTGCGCATCATGGCGCGGCTCAACCGGATCGCTTGCTCGATTCCGCGCAAGTCACCTTTGAGCAAGGTGATCCCCGCGCTCTCCATCGCTACATCGGTGCCCGTGCCCATCGCGATTCCGACGTCGGCGGCGGCCAGAGCGGGGGCGTCGTTGATCCCGTCGCCGGCCATGGCCACGACTTCGCCGCCTTCCCGCAGGCGCCGGACGCGATCGCTCTTGTGTTGCGGTTCTACGCCCGCTTCGACTTGATCGATTCCGATCTGCTCCGCGACCCGTCGCGCGGTGCGCTCGTTATCGCCGGTCAGCATGATGATTTTCAAACCGAGCCGGTGCAGTTGTTCGATCGCGCCCGGGGTCGACTCCTTGATCGGATCGGCGACCGCGATTATCCCAGCGGCACGACCGTCGACCCCAACGAAAACCACGCTGTTTCCTTCTGCCTGAAGTCTGGCGGCTTCGTGCCCGAGCTTCTCCAGTCCTTCCACCTTTTCGTCGCGCAGAAACTGCGGCTTGCCGACCAAAACGCGTTGCCCGTCGATCTGGCCGCTGACGCCGCCGCCGGTGGTGGAGCGAAAATCGCGTACCTCAGGTGTCTCGCCTGAGTTACTAGCTGCCACGATGGCGGCGGCCAGCGGATGCTCGCTCTGGCGTTCCACGGCCGCGGCCAAGGCGAGCAGATCCTCTTCCGAGAGCGAGTCGTTAGGCAGGACCTCCGTCACGGCGGGCCGGCCTTGCGTGAGGGTCCCGGTCTTATCGACGACCAGCGTCCGCACCTTCTCCATCAGCTCGATCGCCTCGGCTTTCTTGATCAGGACACCGGCTTGCGCGCCGCGCCCGACGCCGACCATGACCGACATCGGCGTGGCGAGGCCAAGCGCGCACGGACAGGCGATGATGAGAACGGCGACGGCATTCACGATCGCATACGCGAGTCGTGGCTCGGGCCCAAAGGCCAGCCAGATAATGAAAGTGATAAGCGCGACGGCGATGACCGTCGGGACAAACCAACTCGCGACTTTGTCGGCCAGGCCTTGGATCGGCGCCCGGCTGCGTTGCGCCTGTGCCACCATTTCGACGATCTGCGCCAGGAGGGTCTCGCTCCCGACGCGTTCCGCTTCGATCAGGACGCTGCCGGTTTGATTCACGGTGCCGCCGGTCACGCGGTCGTTTTCCTTCTTTTCCACCGGCATCGGCTCCCCGGTGATCATTGCTTCGTCGATGCTCGTTAGGCCAGAGAGGACGCGGCCGTCGACCGGCACTTTCTCGCCGGGCCGCACCCGCAACTGGTCGCCTTTTCGAACTTGATCGAGCGGCAGATCGGTTTCGTGGCCGTTGCGTACCACTCGAGCGGTGTTCGGCGCAAGACCGAGCAGGGCGCGGATCGCGCTCCCGGTCTGACTGCGGGCGTGCAATTCAAGCATCTGGCCGAGCAGGACGAGCACGGTGATCATGGCGGCGGCTTCGAAATAAATTCCGATTTTTCCATGCATCGCGATGGCCGGTGGAAAGATCTGGGGCAGGAGCATGACGATCGCGCTGTAAAAGTAGGCCGCGCCCACCCCGATCGAGATGAGGGTAAACATGTTGAGTGCGCGGTGGATGAGCGAGCGCCAGCCGCGGACGAAGAACGGCCAGCCTGCCCAGAGCACGACCGGCGTGCTGAGAATGAATTGCGCCCAGCGCGAAAGGTCGCCTTCCGCCCAGGCGGGCGCGCGCGGGAGGAGGTGCGACATGGCGAGGGCAAAGACCGGCAGCGCGAAAAGAAGACCGCCCCAGAAGCGCCGCGTCATGTCGCGCAATTCGGCGTTTTCTTCTTCGGCCCCGTTGGCGACTGCGTTTTTCGGCTCCAGCGCCATCCCGCAGATCGGGCACTGGCCAGGATGATCCTGCTCGATCTGCGGATGCATCGGGCAGGTGTAGACGGCAGGCGCGTGGAAAGTCGGGTTACGTTCCAGCGCCATCCCGCACTTCGGGCAGGCGCCCGGTTTGTCGCTCTCGACGCCTTCGCACATCGGGCAAAAGTATTCGCTCGCCGGTTTGTTCGCGGGCGCGGCCTCGTGAGCGTGATCGTTGCTTCCTTGCCTAACGAACTCGTCGCGGCAGTGGATCGAACAGAAGTAAAACTTTCCCCCCTCTCGTTCGACCCGCGCGGCGGCGCTCTCGGGATCGACTTCCATCCCGCAAATCGGGTCAACAAATGTTTCGTCGGAATTCATCTGCGACGTCTTCACCTTTCACCAGCTTCGCGATCCGTCGAGGGGGGCTGGAGGTCTGCTCATGTCGCAGGCGCCACAGCAGATCCCGGGACCAGTTCGGGCGGCGGAACTTGCGGAACCTGCGAACCTTTGAGTGTGCGCGAGCGCCAAAGGAAGAAAATGGCGGGAAAGACGACCAGTTCCATGATGGTGGAAGTAACAATGCCGCCGATCATGGGTGTAGCGATTCGTTTCATTGCGTCTGCGCCCGCCCCGTGGCTCCAGAGGATCGGCGCCAGACCTCCAACGATGACCGCGGCCGTCATGGTCTTGGGTCGGATTCGCTTTACCGCGCCGTCGTAGATCGCTTCGCGCAGGTCGTTGAGCGTACGCATTGTCCCGTTGCGGCGGGATTCGTCGTAGGCAAGGTCGAGGTAAAGAAGCATGACGACTCCGGTCTCGGCGCTGATCCCGGCGAGGGCGATCAGGCCGATCCAGACCGCGACGCTAAGATTGTAGCCGAGCAGATAAAGCATCCAGAACGAGCCGACCAGTGAGAAGGGAACCGCGAGCAAGACGATGCCGGTCTTAATCGCCGACCGAGTGTTCAGGTAAAGGATCAGTGTGATAAGGAGGAGGGTGATCGGAACCACGATGAGCAACCGCTGCTGAGCGCGCTGCATATATTCATACTGGCCGCTCCAGAAGATATTGTAGCCGGTCGGAAGCTGAATCTTTCTGCCGAGGATGGCCTGATTGACCGCCTGTTGTGCGCTCTGGACGTAACTGCCGAGGTCGACGTTTTTCACATCCACGTATATCCAGGCGTTAGGGACAGCGCCTTCGCTCTTCACGCTCATCGGGCCGCGGACGACCTCGATCTTCGCCAACTGACCGAGCGGGATCTGAGCGCCGCCCGGCGTCGGGATGATAATTTCGCGAAGGGCTTCGAGGTTTTCGCGAAAGTCGCGGTCGTAACGCAGGTTGATGCTGTAACGCTCCAGACCTTCCACCGTCGTCGTTAAGGGCATTCCACCAAGAGCGACCTCGAGCACTTCCTGGACATCGCCGAGCGCGAGGCCGTAGCGGGCAATTTCTTCGCGGTTAATAATAAACTCGATGTAATTGCCACCCATGACCCGCTCGGCAAACACGCTGGAAGTGCCGGGCACCTGTCGCACCACGGTTTCTATCTCGCCGGCGATCCGTTCCAACTGCGCAAGGTTCGGTCCGGCGACCTTGATGCCGACCGGAGTTTTGATTCCGGTAGCCAGCATATCGATCCTCGTCTTGATCGGCATTGTCCAGGCGTTGTTGAGGCCGGGAAGTTGAATGGCCGCGTTCATCGCATCGGTCAGCTCGTCAACCGTGCGCCGGCGGTGCCCAATGGTTTTGCCGTCCTGATCCTTGATGTCGACCGCCGGCCAGGCATTTTCGTCCTTAAGCATGATCGTGGTTTCGATCATGTCCATCGGGGCGGGGTCAGTAGCGGTTTCAGCGCGCCCGATCTTGCCGAAGACGCGCTTCACTTCGGGAAAGCTCTTGATGATTTTGTCGGTCAGTTGCAAAAGCTCGCGCGCTTTGGTGGTCGAGATGCCCGGAAAAGTAGTCGGCATATAAAGCAGATCGCCTTCATAAAGAGGTGGCATGAACTCGGAGCCGAGATGTTGAAACGGGAATAACTTGCCGACGGCGAGAGAGACATTGCGCAACGCACCTGCCGGCAAATGATTCGTCACGATCCGATTCCATGGAAGGAAAACCCAAGCGACGGTGATCATCGCGGTCGCGACGACGATCCAGCGCCATCGAATCACGAAGTCGATGACTGGATGATAGAGCCAGATAAAAAATCGATTGATCGGATTGCGTTCTTCCGGGACCAGGCGGCCGCGAATCAGGTAACCCATCAGGACGGGGGCGAGTGTAATGGAAAGCAAGGCCGCGGCGGCCATGGCATAGGTCTTGGTGTAAGCCAGTGGCTTGAAGAGCCGGCCTTCCTGCGCCTGCAAAGCAAAGACCGGAATGAACGAAACCGTGATCACGAGCAGCGAATAGAAGAGCGTCGGCCCGACTTCGATGGAAGCGTCGCGAATGATCTGCCAATGAGACTTCGTCGCCCGGTCGCGCTCGATGTGTTTGTGTGCGTTTTCGATCATGATGATGACGGCGTCGACCATTGCCCCGATGGCGATCGCGATTCCGCCTAACGACATGATGTTGGCGCTAATGCCCTGCCGAGACATGACGAGAAAGGAGATGAGGATCGCGACCGGCAGGATGATGATGGCCACGAGGGCGCTCCGGAAATGGAGAAGAAAGGCAAGGCAGACGAGCGCGACCACGACGCTTTCTTCCACCAACTTCCCTTGCAAAGTCGCAACCGCGTGGTCGATCAAGGCCGTTCGATCGTAGGCCACGCTATAGCTGACATCTGGCGGCAGCGCCTTCATCGCATGATCGAGGCTCTCTTTGACGGCCGCGATCACCTCCCGCGCATTGGCCCCGTAGCGCACGACCACGATCCCGCCGACGGTCTCGCCATCCCCGTTGAGTTCAGCGATGCCACGCCGCATCTCCGGTCCCAGTTGCACGTTCGCCACTTCCCCCAGAAGGATAGGCACGCCATTTTCCCCCAGACCGAGCGCGACCTTTTTCAGGTCCTCGATTGATTCGACGTAGCCGCGGACGCGCAGGATGAATTCCTTCTCCGCCATCTCGATGGAACGGCCCCCGGCTTCACCATTACTTTTCTTGATGGCATTGCTCACCTCCGCGAGGGAAAGGTTATAGGCCCGCAGCTTGGTGGGATCGACCGTCACCTGATACTGCTTGACGAAGCCGCCCACGGAGGCGACCTCCGACACGCCCGGCACCGCCGTCAGCTGGTATTTCAAATACCAGTCCTGCATCGAACGCAGCTCGGCGAGATTTCGCTGCGGCGAATTGAGCGAATACATGAATGCCCAGCCGACGCCGGTGGCATCAGGACCCAGCGAAGGCGTCACCTCTTTCGGGAGATTGTTGCCTAACGAACTTAGGTATTCGAGAACACGGCTCCGCGCCCAATACGGGTCGGTGCCATCCTCAAAAATGACATAGACAAAGGAGAACCCATAGAACGAGTAGCCGCGGACCGCTTTGGCCCGCGGGACGGAGAGCATCTTGGTCGTGATCGGATAGGTGACCTGGTCCTGGACGATCTGGGGCGCCTGGCTCGGCCACTCGGTGTAGATAATGACCTGCGTATCGGAAAGATCGGGAATGGCATCGAGCGGAATGTTTCGCAGCGCGAAAATGCCCGCGAGGACGAGGGCAATAGTTGCCAGCAGAACAAGGAACCTGTTTCGCAATGAGAAATCTATGATCGCGCTGAGCATGGGCGTTAATCTTGATTCCTTGATGGAGTCGGCGGGACCCTCGGACTGGCCGTCGGTTGCTGCGCCGGGACCAGTGTCATTCCGCAAATTGGGCACTTGCCGGAGTGATCGTATCGGATGCTCATATGCCCCGGCATCGGACAGGCGTATCCTTCCGGGCAGACATACTCCGTCGTGTCAGGCTGGTCTTTTCGCAGCGCGCCCGATGAAACTGCTGCGCTCACGGCGCCTAAGTTCACGAAGGGCTCTTTCGGGACCGAGGTCGCGGTCGGATTCAGCATTTTCTGAATGGCTTCCCGGAGCTGACTTTCCGAATCGAGCATGAACTGGCCGGAAGTGACGACGCGCTCGCCTTCCTTCAGGCCGGCCAACACCTGGTATTGATTGTCTTCCCCACGCGCGCCGAGCCTGATGTCGCGCGGCTCAAATCTGCCGCCATCGAGCGCGACGAAAACCGTACTCTTATCGCCGCTACGCAAGACCGCGCTATCGGGTACGAGCACCGCGTCCGGTTCCAGCTCCGCCCGCAACTCTGCAGTGGCGAACATCCCTGGTTTGAGAAACAACCCCGGGTTATGAAACTCCATCCGCACGCGGGCTGTCCGCGTTTTCTCATCCACCGTCGGATAGATATAAGTAACCTTGCCGCTAAACTTGCGATCGGGGAGATAAGAGAGACTCACTTCCGCGTCCTGGCCCGGTTTCAGAAAGGCGAGATCCTGCTCATAGACCTGTGACTGCACCCAGACAATGGCCAGGTCAGCCAGGCGATAGAGTTTCATCCCGGCTTCGACCATCTGGCCTTGCACCACCTTTTTTTCCACCACGATACCGTCGATCGGCGCGTCCACGCGTACCGTTCGTTGCGCCCGGCGCGTCTTCTCCAGAGCGGCGATCTGATCCTCCGACACATCAAAGAGCTTTAGCTTTTGCCGCGCGCTTTCTTTGAGAACGGGGCTTTCTCGGTTGAGCGCGAGAACGTATTCGTTCTGGGCGCTGTAAAGGTCCGGCGAATAGACGTTGAAGAGCGGTTCGCCTTTCCGCACCTGCTGGCCGGTGGAATCGACTGAGAGCTGCTCGATCCAGCCGCGAAACTTTGTCGTCACATCGGCGAGCGCCGTTTCGTTGTAGTCGATGACTCCGACCGTCCGGATCAGTCGCCGCAGCGGCCCTTTCGTCACTGCCGAAGTGCGCACTCCCATCTTTTGCACTGTGGCCGGGTCGACGTTGATCGTGCTCGTCTCTTCTTCGCCTTCGTAAACTGGCACCATTTCCATTCCCATACTGTCTTTGCGCGGCGTTTGGCTGATCTCGCCCAGAAGCATCGTGGACTTGTAGTATTTGATTTTTCGATGCGCGTTTTGCGCTGAAACATCCTCGCGCACGGCAACAAGTTTCATTTCGCAAACCGGGCAGTTTCCTGGACGATCCTGAATCACCTGTGGATGCATGCTGCAGGTGTAGAGGGTCTTTTTGGACAGGTGTTGCGTCGCCGGTTTCGAGCACGCGGCGGCGAAAAGTGCGATGAGAGTCGCGCCGGAAAACAAAATGACTCGTGAGTTCATTTCTCTTCTCCGGGCTGGTTGAAGGGCGCTCTCCGCCCGATGATTGCGTCCAATTCCGCGACCGCGATTTCGTGGTCAATCAAGTGTTTCAGTTGCGCAGAATCGGCGTCCTGCTGAATCCGGCGCGCCGTCATCAGCTCAAGGAAACTGGTCTGGTCCGATTCGTAACTCGAGCGGGTAGCTTCCACCGTTTGCCTGGCCAGGGGAACAATGCTCTGACTAAATAGTCGGTAGTTGTCAGCCGCCGTCTCGATCCGTTTCAGTTGGTCGCGAACCAGGCCGCCGACCTCGGTGCGCACCGCGTCATATTCATCTTGCACCGCTTCGAGACCTTTTTTCGTTTCCGCAACGCCGGCGGAATATTTTCGAAAATTTCCCCAGGGCACTTCGAAGAAAACGCCCGTGTCGTATTCCTGAATCCGGCCCGACTCTCGGAACTCACGTGCTTCCACCCGGAAGCGCGGGTCCGGGAACCATTGCCGCCGGGCAAGCTGGAGGCGCGCTTTTTCCCCTTCAATCTGACGCTGGGCTTTGATGACTTCCGGCCGATTCGCGAGCGCGAAGGCTTCCAGCTTCTCTTGCGACCATGAAATCGGCGTGAATACCAGGCCGGGCGGATTATCAAGCCGCGCCGAGGCCGGGCGGTTCATCAGTATATTGAGCTGCGTCTGCGCGTCGGAAACCTCGCGCTGCAGCAAAGCCTTCGTCTCACTCAGGCGAGCCAGATCGGTCTGCGCGATCAGGACATCGGCTTGCGAACGTGTTCCACTTTCATACTTAGTCCGGCTGATTTCGGTAAGTTGTCCCAATAACTCCTGGTTGCGCGCGTTGATCTCCAACTGCTCGTAAGCGCCCGCCAGCCGCGCCAAAGCAGTTCTCACCTCCTTGACGACCTCGAGTTCGAGGCGTCGCACTTCCTCGAAGGCAGTGAGCGCCTCAGCTTCCGCCGTCCGCCCCCGCGCCCGATTCTTACCCGAAAGCGGGAGAGCCTGGGAAATCATCCACTCGTTATCCGAAAAGGTATCAAAGTGTGTCGTGCCGTGTCTCTCCACATCCACGCCGACCATCGGATCATCCCAGGCTTTCGCCTGCGGGATGCGTTCTTTTATCATTTCCCACCTCGCGCGCGCTGCCTGAAGCCGCGGATTCTCTCGTAAGGCGTCGGCGGTGATTTCGCGTCTCGACAAGCTCTCGGCGCAGCGCACCCGGGACGCGATCACGAGGCACGACACGACAACTGTAAAAAGGATTCTCATTCAAGTTTCTGATCTGCATTGCGACAAACGTTCCGCGCCGGCACATGGCCGAACGCACAGCATGACTCGCGTCAGTCGAGTGGCCCGAGTGGGCGCACCTCAGGCTGAACGCCGTTTGATCAGATCAGAAACGTACAGAACAAGGCTCGCCTGAGCTTTGCGGTCCGATGGGCATAGGTGCCCCGGTCAGGGCACCGCGAGCCGAAATCGGAACTGCCAATGAGCACCCCGGTAAGCGGCGGCGGATCGAGCGAAAGGTCCGCGGCGACTCCGTTGGTCGCGAGCGGCTGCGCTGGTGGATTCTTATCCGTGGCTGGGCTGGCGCAGCAGGCCTTCGTCGGGCAACAGTTGTCCGCGCAAGCCAGAGCAGCGCCGGACTTGGAGAAGCGGCACGGTGCGGCGGAAAGTGGCGTGACCACGACGGTCAGAACGAGTGTCAGCAAAATCGACATCGCTCTTGCTCGGCTAGGTTGCATGGTTACCCGTTCGCTCATCTAACTTAAGCATCGACCGAGAGAAGAGCAAAAAGCGATCTCAAGGGTGTGCTTTCAGCAACGACTTCAAACCGCTGCTCCTGCTACGCCTTGCAATTCCTTGGTCGAAGGCGGCTCCGGCAAGGGCCGCGGTGGGGACGGAGCTTTGCGCTCGAAGACGTTGTAGAGGGTGGGCAAGAGGTAAAGAGTGAGCAGGGTCGAGCTAACAAGTCCCCCAATAACGACTGCCGCGAGCGGCTTTTGAATTTCACTGCCTGGCCCGGTGGCGAAAAGCATCGGAATGAGGCCAAGGGCGGTGACGCCGGCGGTGATTAGCACCGGCCGCAATCGCAGGACCGCGCCGCGCATGACGGCGAGATCGACCGCCATTCCTTCGCGCCGCAATTCGTTGAAGTAACTCACCATGACGACGCCGTTGAGCACCGCGACGCCGAAGAGTGCGATGAAACCGACGCTCGCGCTCACGCTCAGATTGAAGCCTCCCACGACGATGGCGACGATGCCGCCGATGAGCGCGAACGGGATGTTGAGGATTATGAGCAGGGCTTGCTTGACGGAATTGAAGGAACCGAAAAGGAGCAGGAAAATCGCCGCGATCGTGAGGGGCACCACGAGGGCGAAGCGCTTGTTGGCGCGCTGCTGGTTTTCAAATTGTCCGCCCCAGGCCATGACATAGCCGGGCGGCAGTTTTTTGACCTGCGCCTCGATTTTCTTTTGCGCTTCGCTAACGAAGCTCCCGATGTCGCGCCCGCTTACGTTACACTCCACGACGATGCGCCGTTGCGCGCTCTCGCGACTGATTTGCGCGGGGCCTTCAACGATGAAGACGCGCGCCAATTGCCCGAGCGGAATCTGCGCGCCGCCGGGCGAAGGAATGAGGATGTCTTTGATTGGCTCGACATCGTCGCGCGCTTCTTTCGGAAAACGCACCGCGAGGCCGAATACTTTCAATCCTTCATAGACTTTGCTCGCTTCCTTGCCTCCGACCGCGGTCTCGATCACATCCTGGATGTCGGCGACGTTGATTCCGTAGCGCGCGATCCGGGCGCGATCGATCTCGATCTGCAAATAAGCCAGGCCGCTGACTTTTTCGACGTTGACGTCGGTCGCGCCCGGCACCGTCGCGAGGACGCGCGCGACCTCGTCGCCTTTTTGTTTCAGGACGTCGAGCTCTTCACCGAAAATCTTGATCCCGATGGCAGATTTTACGCCGCTCACGAGCTCATCCACCCGCAGGGCAATGGGCTGCGAAAAGCTGGAGGCCACGCCGGGCAAATCCGCCAATGCCTCGCGCATTTTCTCCACCAACTCGTCCTTGGACATTGTCGTCGTCCATTCCTCGCGAGGTTTGAGCGTGACAATGACATCGCTGATCTCGACGCCCATCGGATCGGACGCAATGTCGGCCCTCCCGGTTTTCGAGATTACGTCGATCACTTCCGGAAATCTTTTGAGGATCTTTTCTGCCCGGCCCTGGAGGGCGAGCGACCCGGGAAGCGAGATGCTTGGAATCCGAAAGGTTTGCACCGCGATCGAACCCTCGTCGAGTGTTGGCAGAAATTCCGTGCCGATGCGCGGCACGAGCGCGAACGAACCGAGGAGCGCGACGAGCCCGACCAGGACGACCAGCCAGGGATGCCGGATGCAGGGTTGCAGGGTGGCGGCATAGGATTGCTTCAGCCAGCGGATATGAAACGGGTCTTTTTCATGCGGCAGCTGTCTGAGCAGGAAAGTGCAGAGCATCGGCACGAAAGTGAGCGAGAGAATGAGCGAGCCGAGGAGCGCGAAGGAGATGGTGAAGGCGAGCGGGCTGAACATTTTTCCTTCGAAGCCCTGCAGGGTGAAGAGCGGGAGAAAGACGAGAATGATGATGAAAATGCCAAAGACGATGGGGCGTCCGACTTCCTTCGCCGCGTAGAGGACGGTCTCGATTTTTCCGCCGGGCTCGTGGCGCACATCGTCGCGCTTTTCGGTGAGATGGCGGTGAATATTTTCCACCATCACGACCGCGCCATCGACCATCATGCCGATGCCGATGGCGAGTCCGCCTAACGACATCAGGTTGGCGCTCAATCCATACCATTTCATCATGACAAAGGCGAAGAGCACCGCCAGGGGCAGGACGAGCGTGACAATGATTGCGCTGCGCACATCGGCCAGCAGTACGATCAGAATGATAAGGACAAAAATGGCCCCTTCTGCGAGCGCCTTGGTGACGGTGTGAATGGCTTTTTTCACCAACTCGGTGCGGTCGTAAAATGGAACCAGCCTGACCCCATTCGGCAGTGCCTTCTGAATGTCGGGGAGCTTCGCTTTCACGGCGTTGACCACGTCGCGCCCGCTCCCGCCCTTCAGCATCATTACGATGCCGGCGACCACTTCGCCCTGGCCGTTCATCGTTACCGCGCCCTGGCGCAGCTCCGCACCGACCGTCACATCGGCCACATCGCGCACGTAAGTCGGGCTATGCCCCTTCGCCCCGACGATGATGTTGCGAATATCGTCGGGGTTCTGCACCAAGCCGAGCCCGCGCACCACGTACTGCTCGGATTGATGCTCGATGAAATTGCCGCTGGCGTTGCTGTTATTTTTCTGCAGCGCCGCGAAGACCTGGGCCAGCGTAATACCGTAGGAAAGCAACCGCTCGGGCTTGATGATGACCTGATATTGCTTCGTTAGACCACCGAAGGAATTGACGTCGGCCACCCCGGGAACGATGCGCAGAAGCGGGCGGACAATGTAATCCTGGATCGTGCGCAGCTCAGTCGCGTCGTATTTCTTCTTGTCCTTGCTCTCGAGGGTGTATTGGAAGACTTCGCCGAGGCCGGTGGTAATCGGACCGAGCGAGACTTCGACCCCGGAAGGCAGGTTCCCGCGCACGTCCTGCAGTCGTTCGGAGACCAGCTGGCGGGCGAAGTAATCGTTCACCCCGTCTTGGAAGACGATGGTGATGGCGCAAAGTCCGATCTTGGAGACCGAGCGGATCTCTTCCAGCCGGGGCAGGCCGCCCATCTGGATTTCGATCGGCCAGGTGACGAGCTTTTCGACCTCGGGTGGCGACATGCCGCCAGCCGTGGCCAATACCTGCACCTGCACGTTGGTGACATCCGGAAACGCATCGATCGGGATTTGCCTGAGCGCGAGCAGACCGAAACCGGCGAGGGTGGCGACGCCGGTCATAACCAGCATGCGCTGCCGAACGGAAAAGTTAAGGATCGCGTTGATCATCGCTCATTCCTCTCCCAGTTCGCCTTTGAGCAGCTCGCTTTTCAAAATGAACCCGCCCTCCGTAACGATCTTCTCGCCGGCTTTGATCCCGTTGAGAATCTGGACACGGCCTTCCGCTTCCAGTCCCGGCTCGACGACGCGTTTCTCAAACCGGTTCTGACCTAACGAGACAAAGACAACCTGGTTGGCGCCGTCGGTTTCGAGCGCTTTGTCGGGAATCACGAGCGCATTTTCCAAAACCGTGGTGGTGATGGATACCTCGGCAAACATTCCGGGCTTGAGCCGTCCAGCCGGGTTGCTTGCTTCGATTCGCGCCTCAACGGCACGCGACTCCGGTTCGACCACATCGCCAATGCGCACGATCTTGCCTCTGAAAGTCTCTCCCGGATAGGCGAGGACGCTGAAGGTCGCTTCCTGCCCAACCTTGACCGCCCCGATATCGCGCTCTTTGACTTCCGCGATCACCCACAAATCGGTCGGATCGCTGATCGTGTAGATGACGGTATCCTTGCCGACTAATTCGCCGACCGTGGCCCTGCGCTCTATGATCACGCCGTCGATCGGCCCCTTAAGCGCAAGCGGCTTGCCTAACAATTCCGGCGTCTGCACCAGACCGAGGACATCGCCAGCTTTCACTTGGTCGTTCAAATCGACGTTCATCTGGACGAGCCGGCCTTCCAGCGTGCTGACGATTTTCGCCGTCTTGTTCAGGTTGGCGCTCACCGCGCCGGCGGCTTTCAAGGTTTTCTCGATGCTGCCGAGAGTGGCCGGCTCAATCGTCAGGGCGATGTGTTCGAGATTCTTTGCGGTCAGGGTGACGATGTTGTCGTCGGGCCGGGCGGCTGGCGTGATGCCTTCCGATGTCACGGTTGGCGTTTCGTTTTTGCCGCAGGCTGCGAAGGACAGAATGGCCAGTGCGGCACCGCAGATAAGAGCGCGCTTATGTTTTTCCATGGAGATGAAAATTCAGGGATTGAGTTCGAGCGGGACGCCGACCGCCGATTCGAGTTCGGCGCGCGCCCGGGCGACGTTGCCGAGCGCTTCGTAGTAGTCAGTAAGGGTGTCGAAGTAGGTACGTTTCGCGTCGAGATAGATGATGAGCGTGGTCGCGCTCTGGGCGTAGCCTTCTTCGGCCTGGCGCACGAAAGCCTTCAGGCGGTCGAGAAATTTCGGCGAGTAAAGCGCGAGCTGCTCTTTGGCCAAGTCCAGCTCCTGCCCGGCCCTGGCGACCTCGGCTCGTATCTCCAGCCGCAGTTTTTCGATTTCGGCCAACGCTTTCTTTTGCCCGGCCGTTGCCGCCGCAATCTCGCCTCTTTTCCGATCCCAAAACGGCAGCGCAATCGTGGCACTCAATCCGTAAATCTGCTCGGTTTCGGCGTACTCAACCGAAGGGCCGATGGCAAAGTCCGGCCGGTTGCCAAAACGGGCGAGATGCAGATTCAGTCCCGCTTTTTCCGCTTCCGCGTTTTGCGCGAGTAGCGCCGGGTTTCGAGCCAGCGCGAGCGCGGTGAAATCGGGCAGGCTTCCCCGTGGACCGACACTTTCCTGCGTGCCGGAAATCTTCAGCGGCGCCGTCGGCGCACGCCCGACCAGGGTATTCAGGGCGACACGCGCGGTAGCAAGACGTCCTTCCGCCTGACGCTCCGCTTTCCGCGCCGCGATCAAGTCCGCCAGGCTCTTGACCGTCTCAAAGTCTCCCGCAAATCCGCTCTCGACCCGCTTCTGCGCGGCGGCGGCGAAAGTTCTTGCCGACTCGACCTGTTCACCGCGCACTCCGAGCGCATTTTGCGCGGCGAGCGACTCATAGAACGCTCGACGCACCTTAACTGCGAGTTGAAAACGCAGCGCCTCCAGGGCTATTTCCTGTGACTGAAAGCTGCGGCGCGCGATCGCGATTTCGAGCGCGCGTTTGCCGGGAAATTTGAAGGGCTGACTGAGTTCAAAGATTCCATGGAATTCCGATGTGGAATTGCCAGCCTCACGCACCCGCTTCACGCCTGGCGCAAGGGTCAGCTCTGGATTCGCATAGGTCTGCGCCGTAGTTACTCCACCCCTCGCGGTGATGACGCTCTGTTCTATGACGCACAGTTCGGGATTATTGCGGAGCGCTTCGGCGGTGAGCTGGTCAAGCGTTTCCGCGTGGGCGGCCACCGTGCCGAGGAACAGGACGACGCAGATGAATTTTGAAATTTGTAGATGAAAAGCCATGGGCGAGTTGAAGACATTGCGACCGCGGAGACTGAGGCAACGCAGCGATTGCGCTGCACCCAGACGAACGAGAAGACCTGAGCGATAACGTAACGCGGGCACACCGCGTCTATGCTCAGGAGCTAGGCGATCTGGGGCGGATGATCGATGGAACTGGCCAGGCGCGGAGGATTGGATTCCTCGTCAGCGCGCAGCCGCGCAACCGGCGTCGAACCTACTCCGACCTGCAAGACGGAATCGGCGACCACCACTGCTCCGATGTGGATGGCACACGAGCAGTGAGAACAAGGAGTCTTTTCGTGCGCGGGAGCCGATTGCGACGACTGCCGCGCGCAATGCGCATCCATCAGGTCCGCCACCGAATCCACCAGGAGATCACCGGTAAAGACCAGCAATGCGAAAGCTGCAAGAAGATGCAGAAGTCGATAGCGACGCATTTTCATCGGTGGCCCCCAACCGATATGCCGGGTTCGCTTCAAGTCAATCGGCGCCGCCCGAAAACATCGTTCCAGAAAGCGTCGAGACCGATTACGCCTCTACCTTGGTCCCGCTGCGGAGGAGCCACGAATTTACGGGAAGAAGGTCCATCCCGCTACGAATCGTTAGGCAGGCCGACGATCGGAGAAGCGACGGTACCGGGCGGATTTTGGTACCAGCCCGGGTCATCGTAGCTGGTGATCCCGGCGCGCACCTTCAGGACGGTAAACATGCCGCCCATTCCGATCGGGCCGAATTGGCCCGTGCCGCTCATCATCGGGAGGGTGTTTCTTGGGCCGCTCATCATGCCGGCCATCTCCGACATCTCGTGCATACCGGTCTCGCCCATCGCCATGTAACCGGGCACCAACTTGCCCATCTTCTGCGCCGCGCCCTGCTGTTTGACGCCAATTACGTTCGGGACGTTGTGATTCATCGCATTCATGGCGTGATGATTCTTGTGACAATGCAAAGGCCAGTCGCCGGGATTATCTGCCACGAATTCGACCGTGCGCGTCGTGCCCGGCGGAACGTTAACCGTGGCCGAGGGCCACCAGCCAGTCCTGGGAATCTGACCGCCGTCGGTTTCGACCGTCCACCAGCGGTGACCATGAAAATGGATCGGATGACTGTCCATGCTCAAGTTGGCGAAACTAACTCGCACGCGTTCGTTCCGCTTCACGACCAAGGGATCGGTTCCGGGCCAGACGCGGCTGTTGAAAGTAAAGATGTTGAAGTCGGTCATGACATTGGGATTGGGCGTGAACGTGCCCGGCTCGATCGCCCATTCCTGGAGAAAGATGCAAAAATGGCGATCGACGGGGTCTTCATAGCCGCCCCGCGGATGAATGATGAAAAAGCCCTCCATGCCCATCGCCATCTGTGTCATCTCGTCGGAATGCGGGTGATACATCTGCGCGCCGTGCTGCACGAGGGTGAACTCGTAGGCATAGGTCTCACCCGGCGGGATGTGCTTTTGCGTGATGCCGCCGACGCCGTCCATTCCGTTAGGCAGAATGAAACCATGCCAGTGCACGGTCGTCGCCTCGGGCAGCTTGTTCGTCACCAGGATACGCACCCGGTCGCCCTCGACCGCCTCAATCGTCGGGCCGGGTGATTGTCCATTGTAACCCCAGCAATTTACTGTCATGCCCGGGGCAAACTCGCGCCTCACCGGCTCGGCGATAAGATGGAATTCTTTCACTCCGTCCTTCATCACCCACGGCAGGTTGGAACCGTTAGGCGTAACGACGGGATGATAGTTAACCTTTGCTGCGCCGGCTGCGGCCGGTGAAGTTTGCGCAGCGAGCAAGTTGGCCTTGCCCGCAATACGTTGCGCGAGGGTCGAAGCGCCTAACAAGGCCGCGGCGCCCGAGAAAAATTTACGTCGTGTAATCATGGTAAGGAAAATCCCAAATTCGAATGTCTAAATTCGAAACAATCAGAGGTTGAATGGCAGGAATGGAGGAAAAGGGGAAACCGGAATCGCGTCGCCCGTATGACTTGGAGGAACGAACCTTTCTTTTCGCGAAAGAAACCCGGGGACTTGTGAAAGGCTCCCGAAGACTACCGGGAACTTCGAAGACGTTAGGCAGTTGATCCGTTCTTCGGGATCGGTCGGAGCGAATTACATCGAAGCGAACGAATCCGCGAGTCGGAAGGACTTTTTGCTCCGGATTAAGACCTGCCGCAAAGAGTCGAAGGAATCGGCCTATTGGTTTCGTCTCCTTGATACAGGCGGGATCGTCGAGATGGAATCGGCCCGCGTTCGGTTGCTCGCCGAAGCACGGGAACTGATGAACATCTTTGCCGCGATTTTGAGGAAAAGTCAGTCGTCGCGGCTCCCTTTCGGATTTCGACATTCGAGTTTCGAAGTTTCCGCTTCTCATTGTTTCGAATTTCGATATTCGGATTTCGGATTTTTCCCGCCGAGGCTTCCGCCGACAGCGCGTTCCAGCTCCGCGCGCGCGATCCAGTAATCGCGCCAGGCTTCGATGTAGCTGCGCTCAGCTGCGATCTCGTTTTGTTTTGCGAACAACAGGTCGTAGGCGCCTTTGAGCATGAAGTTATATTGCTGAAGGGTGAGTTTGAGCGCTTGTTGCTGCGTCGGCAAAAGGCGTTTGCCGATGTCGGAAGTGAGGTCGCGCGCCGCCACCAGTTGGTCGCGCGCTTCGCGCACTTCGGAACGAATGTTAATCGCCATCGCTTCGAGCTCGCGCTGCGCCTGACGATATTGCGCGGTCAATTTCGCGATTTCGCCCTGGCCCTGGTTAAAAATGGGCAGCTCGAGGTCGAGTGTAGGACCCGTCAAACGTTGCCCATCCGGGTCGCGCTCGCTATCGACCCCCAGCTTGATCTCGGCCGGGAGAAAACGCGTCCTGGTACGGAGGGCGAGTGCCTGGCCGATAAAATCGAGGCGCAAACGCGCCGCTTGCAGATCGAGCCGTTGCGCGATGGCGTGCGACTCCAGGTTTTGCAGCGAACTTTCGCGGCCGGGCAGCTCTGGAAGGTGGTCGGCCATCGTCCAATTCGTGTCCGCGCCCCAGACTCCGAGGAGGCGATTGAGCCGCTCCCGATCGCGCCGCACTTGCAACTCGGTCTGCGCGACTTCGAGGCGTGATTGCTCATAACTCCCCTGCTGATTGGCCAGCTCGAGATCACTCGTGTTGCCGGCGTCGCGCAGCTGTTTGGTAAATTCCGCTGCGGATTCGTTCGTCTCGACCACGACCCGCAGGCGGCCAAGCAACTGTCGCCGCGCCTGCGCGGTGTAAAACGCGATCTTTACTTCCGCCGCCAGTCTCAAAACTTCGTTCGCGGCGCGCATCTCTGCTGCGGTCACTTGCGCGGCCGCGACCCGTTTGCGCAACGGCATGACGAGGAGATCGAGAAAATTCTGCGCAATCGAATACTCCACGTTTGTGCCGGAAGGCGAGCGATCGGGAAAACGAACACTGGCCGCGAAGTTCGGATTCGAGAGGAGACCGGCCTGGATCAAGTCGGCCTGCGCGATTCCGATTTCCTCAAAGCGCTCCTGCAACTCGCGATTGTTGAGGAGCGCAATCTGCACCGCGCCATCGGCAGTCAGCGGCCGGCGCAAAAGATCGCGCACGCCTTGCGCGATCTGCTCGTCCTCCGGTCCACCGCGATTCCAATGAACGCGTTTTCCGATTCGTTCGCCAATCGTCGACTGCACGCGATCGAGCGACGCATCCGGGCCAGCGCAGCTGGGCAAAACAATGGCAGCCGTGACGATCACTGCGGCCGCGACGCGTTTTCTTTGCATTGGAAATAGAGTGAACATGAAACGTCTTGCATTTAAGGGAGAGCAAAATGCCCGGACCGGCTGTAGCCAGACGCGGTCCGAACGGCGACCGACGAACGCTCGCGAAAGGGCGAGCCAGTCGGATCGTTAGCGCAACGAAGGCGGAGCGTGCGCGCGCAGGCTCCGCTGCAAAACTGATGCGGCGAACGTGCGAAGGCCGGGCGGTCCGGTGTCGAGCTCAAGGCGAGGTAGCTCGGTTCGCCGGACGACAAATGGCACCTCGGCCGTGAGATCGGGTTGGATCGCAAAAAAACTGGTGTCGTAACCGGCGGAGATCCTGGCCGCAGCCGTCGTCGCCACAAGGGATTTGCAGCACGGCAGCTCGCCCTGGCTCGGTTTTTTCTCCGGCTGCGAGTGACCGGAGCAATGCTCTTCCGTGGGCGAGACCGCTCCCGGATGGATGAAAACACTGGCCAGCGCGCAATGATCGAACGCCACCCACCACGCGGCCATCATCCCCGTCGCGATGACGGCGCGTGCAACTTGCGAGGCGCGATGGAGTTTCACCGCTTACTTAGTCTCACACGGCGCGGTCTGGTTCAAACTTTGTCGGCTGAGGGCGAAGGCCCCGCTCCCTAATAATCTTGCGGTTAGGCGTCCTTTCCCGTATGCCGGACGTAGCAAAACGCCAATGAGGATTTGTTTTTAGACCGAGGGAATTACCCCGGGCGGGAAGTCCTCATACGCGTTCGATCCGCCTAACCACGACTGCCCCTTCAATCACATGAGCACGATCAACGCCGAAACCGCCGTCAGGGAACGCTACGCCGCCGGAGCCAAAGCGGCCGAAGCGAAACTTTGTTGTCCGGTCGAATACAACCCCGAGTATCTTAAGGTCATCCCGACGGAGGTGATCGAGCGCGATTACGGTTGCGGCGATCCGAGCAAATATCTGCGAGAAAGCGAGACGGTGCTCGATCTCGGCAGCGGCACCGGCAAGATTTGTTTCATTGCCGCGCAGGTCGTCGGGCCGAACGGAAAGGTGATTGGCATCGACATGACAGACGAGATGCTGGGCGTGGCGCGGACCAGCGCTCCGATCGTGGCCGAGCGGATTGGATACAACAACGTCGAGTTCCGCAAAGGCCGCATCCAGGATCTGGCGCTCGACTTGGAAAAGCTGGACGCGGAATTGCAGGCGTGCCCGATCACCGATGCCGCTTCGTTTCTGCGCGCCGACGAACTTGCCCAGGAGTTGCGGGTCAAGCATCCGCTCGTCGCGAGCGACTCAGTCGATGTTGTCGTCTCCAATTGCGTCCTCAATCTGGTCGAACCGAAGTCGAAACGGCAGTTGTTCGAGGAAATTTTCCGCGTCCTCAAGAAAGGCGGCCGCGCCGTTATCTCCGATATCGTGTCTGATGAAGAAGTGCCGGAACATTTGCAGAGCGATCCCGAGCTTTGGAGCGGTTGCATTGCCGGTGCGCTGACCGAGGAAGGATTTCTTCGGGCGTTCAGCGAGGCCGGCTTTTATGGAATTCAGATTTTGAAGCGGGACGAGAAACCGTGGCAGACGGTCGAGGGCATTGAATTTCGTTCGGTCACAATCGAAGCCTTCAAAGGCAAGCAGGGTCCCTGCTTCGAGCGCAACCAGGCGGTCATTTATCGCGGACCCTTTCGCGAGGTGCTCGACGACGACAATCACCGGATGGAGCGCGGAGTTCGTTATGCCGTGTGCGACAAGACCTACAACCTTTATCGGAAGGCGCCCTATCGCGAGTTCTTCGAATTCGTCGAACCACTTACCGACATTCCGTTAGGCGAAGCCAAACCTTTCGATTGTTCGCACACTGCCCGGCGGCATCCGAAGGAAACGAAGGGCCAGGACTACAACGTCACGACGGAGGCGAGCAGTTGCTGCGATGGCGGGAGCTGTGGTTGAGGGTAGCTTGCGCTACCATGACTGAAACAATCAGAGCCACGCGACCGGAGCCGCCGCCCCGCGTCAGCGCCGATATAGACGTCGCGCGCGCGCCCATTCCGAAATGGGCTATCGGTGAATTCTTCGGCACATTCCTGCTCGTCTTCTTCGGTTGCGGAAGCGTCTGCGCGGCGGTTGCAACCGGCGCGCAAGTTGGAGTCTTTCAAGTCGCAATCGTGTGGGGACTGGGCATCGCGACGGCGATTTACCTGACCGGCGCGCTGAGCAGCGCGCATCTCAATCCCGCGGTCACGATTGCCTCCGCCGCCTGGTCACGTTTCCCCATCAGGCTGGTCCTGCCCTATGTGCTGGTGCAGATGGTGGCTGCATTCACCGCCGCCGCACTCCTCTATTCCATCTTTGGCGGCGCAATCGCCGGATATGAGGCAAAACACGGAATCGCGCGGGGCGCCGAAGGAAGCGAAGCGACCGCAATGGTATTTGGAGAA
>Ga0157375_10000245_pt1 | contig 49837 bp, 30 predicted proteins | sample M35metaG_FD_115311 | JGI IMG/M metagenome (GOLD analysis project Ga0157375, IMG submission 115311) | Miscanthus rhizosphere microbial communities from Kellogg Biological Station, Michigan, USA - M3-5 metaG | ecosystem: Host-associated > Plants > Roots > Rhizosphere > Soil | place: USA: Michigan...
CATTCAACATTTCGCCGTCCTTCACTCAACGTTGTGCGCCCCACCAAGGAGATACAGAACCGCCATCCGCACCGCCACCCCATTCGTGACCTGCTCCAGAATCACCGACCGCTTCGGATCGTCGGCGACGTCGCTGGCGATTTCCACGCCGCGGTTCATCGGACCGGGATGCATGATGATCGCATCGCTGCTCGCGCGCGCGAGGCGCTCCGGCGTCAGACCGAAGGTGTTGTAGTACTCGCGCAGCGACGGAAACGACAGCTTCCCCTGACGCTCCAGCTGGATGCGCAGCATCATGATCACGTCGGCCCCTTCGACGGCTTCGTCGAGCGTGTTGACCACGCGGACGCCCATCTTTCCAATCTCGGCGGGGATCAGCGTCGGCGGCGCGGCCACGGTCACATTCGCCTTCATCTTCGTCAGCAGGTGAATGTTCGACCTCACCACGCGCGAGTGGGCGATGTCGCCGATGATCGACACATTCACGCCGGCCAGTCGTCCGAGGCGCTCGCGGATGGTGAAGGCGTCGAGGAGAGCCTGGGTCGGATGTTCGTGCGATCCGTCGCCGGCGTTGATGATCGAAACATTCGGCAGGCGATCGGCCAGCATCTTCGGCGCGCCGGGATGCTTGGCGCGGATGACGATCATGTCCGGATGCATGGCCACGAGGTTCTCGGCCGTGTCGATGAGCGTCTCGCCCTTCTCCACGCTCGATCCCGAGGCGGTGAAGTTGAGTGTGTCGGCAGAGAGGCGTTTCTCGGCGATCTCGAACGACACTCGCGTCCGCGTCGACGCTTCCATGAAGAGGTTGATGACCAGTTGCCCGCGCAGCGCCGGCACTTTTTTCACCGGCCGCTCGCTCACCTCTTTAAACCCCTCGGCGGTATCGAGAATCAACTCGATCTCATCCGGAAGCAGCGCTTCGATGCCGAGCAGGTCTTTGGATTTCAGCGAAGAAGTGGAAGCGCGCATGTAGTGGATTAGTCGATCAGTAGATTAGTGGATCAGTAGATCAGGAACACGCAGAGCCTTCCTGATCTACTGATCCACTGATCCACTGATCTACTTCTCCATGATCAAAACCTCATCCTCCCCATCCGTTTCGACCAGCTTCACCTTGATCACCTCTTCGGCATCGGTGGGGACGGTCTTGCCGATCACGTCGGCGTGGATGGGAAGCTCGCGGTGGCCGCGATCGATGAGGACTGCCAGCATGACCGCTTTCGGGCGGCCGAAATCGATGAGCGCGTCGAGCGCGGCGCGAACGGTGCGGCCGGTGTAGAGGACGTCGTCGACGAGCACGACGATCTTGTCGTCGATCGGCTCCGGCAGCTTGGTCGGTTTGACCACCGGCTGCGGCGCGATCGTGGTGAGGTCGTCGCGGTAGAGGGTGATGTCGAGGATTCCGGAGCTGACCGGATGTCCTTCCATCTCCTCGATCTCCTTGGCCATCCGCTCGGCGATGGGGACGCCGCGGCTGCGGATGCCGACGATGATGAGGTCCTGGGTGCCGCGATTTTTTTCGAGGATTTCGATGGCCATGCGCCGGATCGCGCGATTCATGCGGGGGCCGTCCAGCAGCCGTTTTTTGACGTTCATACTGACCTTGTCAAGCGTGGAGATGTCGCCATTCGGGAAGGGCGGCGGGAGGATAGCACGCGGCGGGCGCCGATGGCGCGCGACGGAGCGCTGGCGTCTCGCCGGCTGGCCCGGCTGCGTCCTCGCTGCCGAATGGGAGGCTCGCGCAACTCGCGGTTACCAGCGAAATTTGAGGGGTTGGCGGTTCGGCGGCGAGGACGCGCGCCAGGCCAGCCGGCGAGGACGCCAGCGTTCCGTCCGTACGCGTGGCAACATGCTCAAAATCATTTCGGCGGCCCGATCGTCGCGTTGCCCGTCCAAAGCGGCTGCCCTTCGTAGGTCGTGATCTGGAACGTTCCCTTGAGGACACGCTGCCGGCCGGTCTGCTTCACGTCGATGTCCACGGCTTTGTCCGAGGTGAGCGTGAGTGTTTTTGGGGAAGCTGAGTCGATGATGAAATCGTCGATCGGCATGTCGACGTGCAGCGCCGTCTTGCCCTTAGGAATGGTCACGGTCATCGGCGTCGGTGCCTCTTCCTTCGCGGTGATGTGCAGATACACTTTTTCGCCGTTTTTCACCGCGTCATCAACCGTGGCGTTGATGCGGATCAGGCCTTCGTCGTACGCCTCTTTTAACGTGAACGCGGCTTCTTTGGCCTGCGTCGCGGCGGTTGACGCCGGCACCGCACCTGCGCCGGTCGCAATCAGCTTCCGCTCGAACTTCGTGACCTTGTCGCCCTCGGTGATCGTGAACGCATTCCGCACGACGCCGAACGGCACCGCGTCGCTGAGCCAGTAATCGCCGGCCTCGACGGAAGGTCCCGGACGCTTGATCGAGTAGCTGTAGCGGTCCGTCTTCTTGCCGTCGACGACTTCGCTCCCTTTGAAAACGACGGCAGGACCGTACTCGGGCATGTTGTCGGCCATCAGTTTCACGGTATTCGCGTCGAACACCGTCTGCGTATCGCCGTCTCCGCCTGCGCCGCCGACGATCGACGGACCGTAGTCGAGGAGATTGCGATCGAGGTCGAAGCCGCTCTTGATGATGTAGCGGCTCAGGACCAACGGATATTTGCCGTTCGAGTCCATCTTCATCTCGATCTGCGGGCGTCCCTGGTCGTCGCCGAGCCGCGTCATCGTCACGGTCATATCGACGTTGGCGGGATCAGAGCTGTGATCGATGTAGCGCGCCCACGTACCCGGCTTCGTCGCGCCGAAGTACGACTTCTTCCAACCGGCGGCGGATGCGAATGGTGAAATCGCGAGAGAAAGAACGAGCAGAACGAATGTACGTCGCATGCCGCGAAGTATAGAGCTGGCCCCGCGCACCGCATCGGCGTATCGTGGTGGAAACCCGCGCACAAATCGAAAAGGAGAGCTCATGTCCCTGTCCTTTCCTCATGTGAACTACCTCGCGGTCCTGGTCGGCGGCGTCGTCATCTTCCTGCTCGGCGGTCTGTGGTACTCGCTGCTCTTCAAGAAGCCGTGGATCCGTTTGATGGGAATCCCGGAGGAGAAGATGAAGGAAGGCTCCGGCGGCGCGATGCCCTTCCTCTTTCTGATGGCGTTTCTGTGCGGGCTGCTGACGTCGTACGTCGAGGCCATCATCATCAATCACTTCCCGCCGTACGTTCTCTGGCGCGGCGTGTTCGTCGGCACGCTGGTGTGGGTCGGTTTCGCGGCGCCGTCGAGTTTCGCCACGGCGATTTTCTCGATGACCAAGAAACCGCTCTGGCTCATCAACTCGACCTACAACTGGGTGTGTTTCGTGGCCGTGGGGATGCTGCTCTCCGTCTGGCGCTGACACAGACAAGAGTGTCTGTGCCACATTTCCTATAATTCCGGCTCTCAATGCCGTCCACCCTCGAGACGTACCTCGCCGCGCGGCCGGACACGGCCACGTTTCTCCTCGGCAGTGAGCTGGGGCGGACGCTGGAGGAGATTTTTCCGCGCGCGGATACGCTGCTGCCGAAGCCGTACAAGATTTTCCCCGCCGACGAGACGCAATCGCCGACGCTCGGCTTTCCCGTCGCCGACGCGCCGGTGCTTCGCGAGCTCGAAGCGAAGCTCGATCGCTGGCTGGCCGACGAAGTGGCGTGGCAGGCCGGGCGCCAGCAGCCGGCCAAGGAGAAAGCGCAACTCTCCTGCACCGCGTACATGACGCAGCTCATGCGCCTCGCGGAAAACGCGCTGATGTCAAATCTGCTCAGCGACTATCACGCCGTTTTCTGGCTCGCGCATTCGTTCGATCTGTCGCGGCAGTTCTCGTCGATTCCCCGCCGCGTCAGTACGCACGATACGCAGCTTGGCCGCACGCAGGGCGACGCGTTCAAGTACCGCATCTTCGCGAAGTGGGCCTCCGACACGCGCGATGCGATGTCGCAACTGGCCACGAAAGCATCGCCGATTCTCGATGGCGAAGAGCAGCGTGCGCTGCAATTTTTCCGGCTGCTCACAGACGACGTTTTGATTCTGACCGAGGAGTTCATCGGACCGGATTTGCGCGAGTTGCGGTCGTTCGTGAATGGATATCTGCGCCGCGACTTCCAGGCCTTTCGCGACTCCGTCGAACGGATGCGCGAGATCGCGCTCGACCTGCTGCAGCGCGACCGCACGTTTCGCGCGGCGCTGCCGCTGTTCGTGCCCGGCACCGAACAGACCATTCCGATGGCGCTGTTGCTCGACACGCGTTTTCAGAACTTTCTCTTCGAACAGAACGCGATTCAGTCGGCGGTGACGCGCGAAGACCGCGAACAGTTCCAGCTCATCGCGCGCCGCCTGCGCGAGTTCGCCATCCTCAATCAACTGCGGCGCGGCATCACGTTGATGACGGTGACGGCGGAAAAGCAGATCGTCTCCGCCGACAAGCGCGCCACGGCGTATTCGCGCTCGACGCGTCCGATGGATTTCGGACGTCCCGGCGTCGTCGATCCGATGGTGCACCGCTTCGGCCTGATCTACGACATCTCCAATTTCACCGAGACCCTCGGCAACATCCGCCGCGGCGGCCGCAAGGAGGAGATCAGCTCGTACCGGCAGATGCTGCTCTTCCAGCGCAAACTCGATTCGATCGCCGGCCGGCACCTCCTGCAATTCGAAAAGTTCCTCGGCGACGGCGCGTTCTACACGACCCGCCGCGCGCTGCGCCTGATTCGCGCGGCCGTCGAAATCCAGCGCTGCTATGCCGACGTCCGCAGCAAAGGTTTCGCGTTCAACAAGGGCGTGCGCATCGCGCTCAACTTCGGCTACTACCGCCTCCTGCCGATGAAGGGCAGCGGCAACGAGCGCATCACGGAGTTCTACGGACCGGGCATCGTGGAGTTGTCGCGTCTGACGACCGGCAAGGCCACGCGCGAGATCGATGAATTCGCATCGTTCCTTCTCACGCACGGCTACGATGCGTCGAAGGTGCAGGCGTTTTTCGCGCCGCTCGCGCGCGGCGTCGACGTCATCGATCACACGCAGCACGCCCGCGAGTTCTACGCGTATGTGAACAACAGCGGACACCTGATCAACGAAGGGATCGTGGCGTCGCTCCCGCTGCTGCAGGAGTTGTCGAACGAGTTGACGGCCGAGGGGCAGCAACTGTTCCGGCTGCGCGCGCCGTGGGCGACGTACATCGGCTTCGCGCCGTCGCTGACGGGACTCGAATACATCGGCGTCCGCCTGATCGGCATGGTGTCGCTGAAGGGCCTCGATGAAGTCGACGTCGGCGAGATCGTTCCGTTCGCGCCGGGCGAAGTCGAAGCGACGCCGCTCGACGCAACCGACCCGCTGGTCCTCGCGATCCGCCAGGAGTTCCACCAGGAACGTGATCTACCCGTCGCACCACGTGACTTCGACACGACGAGTGAACAGCCGATCGAAGCGGAACTGCTGATCTGCCTCCGCCACGATCCCGACGGCAGCGAGAACGATGTGATCATCGGCGAATGGGACCCGCGTTCCGACGATCTCCGCCGTCCCCTCCGCTTCCCGCGCGGCGACTTCCTCCGCCTCTTCGCGCTCAAAGGCGAGTTGAACGCGGAGCTGTTTTCCTCACGCCGCGAAACGGTCCGCGATCTCTACAACCGCCTCTCCGACCGCACACCCTCCGAGGCAGTGCCGCTGGCCGATTTCCGCGATCAGTACGCGACGTTCGTGTTAGGGGCGGTGGTGGAGAAGCTGTAGACAACGTTGGCTTCCGCAAAAACGCCGGAGGTAGGCGATGAAGTCGTCGGCGAAGCCGACGCGAAGGACGCCGGAGGCGTCCCGTACGGTAGCCGGTGGTCCGAGCGAAGCGAGCGACCACCGGTATACCAACGCGCCAGGCGTCATCGACCCCGGATGGGGTCGCGTATCAAATACCACGCGGCGTGAATTCCCTCCGCGACCGCTGCCGCGGTCGGATAACCAACGCGCGATCGTGAATCCGGTGGTCTCACGCTTCGCGCGCGACCACCGGCTACCGTACGAAACGCCTCCGGCGTTTTTCGACGCGCGGGCGCCCTACATCCCGCCCGTATCGTCGGCCGATGGTCCGTAGATCGACGGCACCTTGCCGCCCATCGGACGGATGTACGCGCTGAGCTGGCCGCGGTGATGGATGGCGTCGAGCAGGAAGCCCCAGAAAATGCTGCTGACGCTGGCCTTCCACGCTTCGTGGCCTCCGAAGAGGAATCGTCCCGGGCCATCCCACCGCGCGTCGTCCATGGTGCTTACGAGCGTGCGCACGCGATCAACGTTCGCTTCATATGCGGCGACGATTTCGTCGAGCGTCGCCGGCCGCGATCCCGACTCCCAGTTGATGTCGCCGCTCTCCGTCACCCCGCCGAGAACCCGCAACTCCTCGGACAGTTGCCAGGCCAGATCGCCCGCGCTCGTCGAGCGTTCGTGCGGCCTGTAATCAAGCTTGTCGGCAGGCAGCGCGCGCAGCACGCGCAGAAAAGCCGGCTGTTCCGGCTCCCATCGGCTCAGAAAAAACTCACGGTTCGTCATGACGTAATCACTCCTTCGATGGAAGATCATATGACGATGCGAAACGCCTTCATCGCGCTCCTGCTCCTGACCGCTGCCTGCGCTTCGACTGCGCCGAACGCCGACTGGCCCGCGTACGCGAACGCCGGCGGCACGCGCTACTCGCCGCTGACCGACATCGATCGGACGAACGTTGCGAAGCTGGAAGTCGCGTGGACGTATCACACCGGCGAAACGTCCTTCGCGAAAGACTCCGAACAAAAGTCCACGTTCGAAGTCACGCCGATCGTCATCGATGGAACCATGTATCTCAGCACCGGCTTCAACAAAGTCATCGCACTCGATGCGGCGACCGGGCAGCCGAAGTGGATCTACGAGCCGCTCGTCGACCGCAACGCCGATTACTCCGAGGTGACGTCAAGGGGCGTGGCGTATTGGGGGAAAGGGAAGCGCATTTTCGAAGGCACTATCGACGCGCGGCTCATCGCGCTCGATGCCGCGACCGGAAGACTGGCGAGCGACTTCGGCGTCGGCGGCATCGTCGATCTCAAGACAGGCGTCGGCAACGTGCGCAAAGGCGATTACCAGGTCACCTCGCCGCCCGCCGTGATCGGCGATCTCGTCATCGTTGGATCGGCGATCGGCGACAACGGCGGCGCGGAGCTCGAACGCGGCAGCGTGCGCGCCTACGATGCGCGCACCGGCGCGTTGCGCTGGACGTTCGATCCGATCGCGCGCGAGCTTCACAGCGGCGCCGCCAATGCGTGGGCGCCGATTACAGCCGATCCCGAGTCGGGCATGGTCTTCATCCCCACCAGCTCCCCCAGCCCCGACTACTACGGCGGTCTCCGCCTCGGCAAAAACGAATTCGCCAACAGCATCGTAGCCATCCGCGCGGAGAGCGGCGAGGTCGCTTGGCACTTTCAGGTCGTCCATCACGATCTGTGGGATTACGACATCGCCACGCAGCCGGTGCTCGTCGAAGTGCGCGGCATCAAAGCGGTCGCCGTCGGGACGAAGATGGGCCACCTTTTCTTCTTCAACCGCGCCACCGGCGAGCCGCTCTTCCCGATCGAAGAGCGTCCCGTGCCTGCCAGCGATGTCGCCGGCGAAGAGGCGTGGCCGACACAGCCCTTTCCGACGATGCCGCCGCCGATCGTCCCATCGCAACTCAAAGCCGACGACGCGTTCGGAGTCGACGACGCCGACCGCGCCGCGTGCAAATCGATGATCGCCTCATTTCGCCACGATGGCATGTTCACGCCGCCGAGCATCCGCGGAACGCTGCAGATTCCCGGCAACGTCGGCGGCATGCACTGGGGCGGGATGTCGTACGACCCGGCGCGCCACATTCTCGTCGCGAACACGAACCGCCTCGCGGCGATGGTGCGCCTGATTCCGCGCGCCGACTACGATGCCGACCGCGCCCGCAGCAAAGGCGAGCGGATTTTCGGCGAGTACAACCGCATGAGCGGCACGCCATACGCGATGTACCGCACGATTCTGCTGTCGCCGAAAGGCGTCCCCTGCACGCCGCCGCCCTGGGGCGCGCTCACCGCAATCGACGTCGATCGAGGCACGGTGCGATGGGAAACACCATTCGGCAGCGTCACCCGCATCCCCAACCTTCCTCCGAACATCGGCTCCCCGAACCTCGGCGGCTCCGCGACATCAAACGGCATCGTCTTCATCGCCGCCGCGATGGACGAAGTCTTCCGGGCGTTTGATGTCGAAACGGGCAAGGAGCTATGGCACGCGCCGCTGCCTGCGAGCGCGCAAGCATCGCCGATGATCTATCGCGCAGGCGGAAAACAGTTCGTCGTCATCGCCGCGGGAGGACACGGCAAACTGCACACGAAGCGCGGCGATGCGGTCGTGGCGTTTACCTTGAAATGAACCACAGAGGCACAGAGATCACAGAGTTTTTCTCTGTGTCTCTGTGGTGATTATTTCTTCACCCATTCGCGCAACTCCCGATACAAGTCCACCAACTCAGACGGCCGGTAGTTCGCATTCAATCCGCTCGGATTCGGCAGGATCCAGATGCGCGTGTCGCCGATCGTCTCGTCCTGCAAGCCCGTCTTCGCGCGCGGACGATTGAATCCCGTTCGATACGCGCCGATACCGACGATGGCCAGGACGCGCGGACGGTAGCGGCGGATTTTCTTTTCAAGAACTTCCGCGCCTTCGATCAGCTCCACTGACGTCAGCTCCGCCGCGGCAGTCGTCGCGCGCGCGACGACGTTCGTGATCCCGCAGCCATGCTTCAACAACTCGCGCTGTTCGGACGGATGGAACAGCCGGGGCGTGAAGCCGGCCTTGTGGATCGTCGGCCAGAAGCGATTGCCGGGACGTCCGAAATGCTGCTGCACCGCGGCGGTGTAGAGGCCGGGATTGATGCCGCAGAAGACGACGTCGAGATCGCGCGCGATCACGTCCGGCAGCGTCGTCCCGAACGCCGCCGCCAGCTCTTCCTTCGTCGGCATTCAAAAGCGATTGAACCACAAAGACACAAAGGGCACGAAGAGATCTCTTTGTGATCTTTGTGTCTTTGTGGTGAGCTGGTTTTTGCTATCGCTGCATCGTGATCTTCCCCGATCGCACCGCCCTTTCTTCCTCCTCGCTCGCGCATTCGACGACGAACGAGCCGTGCTTCGGAGCGACGGACGCGTTGAGCTTCGTCTGCCATTCCTCCGCCGACCCCTCGGCGACGATCAGCCACGTCAGATGCGGCAGCGGGTGGTGGAGCAGTTCGTTGCGCTCGATCGCGCCCTGTCCGTACTCCGGATCGGTTCCTTCGACAGCGATGTAGCGCGCTTTCAGCACAGAGTCCTCGGGCGCATGCAGCGCCAGCAGCAGAAGAATTGTAAGCATCGATTGATTGGTGCAACGGGAGTGAGAGCGCCGAGGATGCGCCCGTGTGGGGAGGCGGAAAGGTATCCAAAAAACGCCGCCGGCGCAAGTGGCCGGCGGCGTTTTGGATGAACGCTACTTATCGTTGAACAGCTCGATGAACTCGTACACGAAGTTCCCCGTGCCCAACGCGTCGGAGAACTCGTTGATGAACGGCCCCTTGTTGCAGCCATTGAGGCCGCCCGTGCCCGGGCTGCCGAATGACGACGCGGATTTCGTCCAGCTGCTCAGCGTTCCGATCGCGCCGCACGTCGCGCGCTGGAAGTCGGAGCCGCCGGATGTATCCATCGCCACGGTTGTCCCTTCGATGGTCACGCCCGAGGCGTTCTTCAGCGTGTAGGTCTCGCTGCCGTTGATCTGCGGCATCGTGTCGGCGGAGTTGATGTAGACCACGTTCGCGCCGAGGGTCACGCCCCAAAATGATTGAAACGCGGTCTTCGTCGCATTGCGCGCGATGATCACGTAGCCCTTCGACGGAATCGTCGTTCCGGCCGGGATCGTGTAATTCAGCGTCGCGTTGGCCTGCGTCAGCGTCCAGCCGCCGATGTTGACCGGCACGCCGTTGCTGACTGTGACAGTCACGGTCGTCGACGTCCCGACGTTCAGCGCCGCGTCGTACGCCTTCGACGTCAGCGAGTGCGATCCGTTCGTAGCCGTCGTCGTATCCCAGCTCCACGAGTACGGCGAGGTCGTATCCGTCGATTTCAACGCACCGTCGAGGTAGAACTCGACCTTCGTCACGCCGACGTTGTCCGTCGCCGAGGCGGTCACGGACGTCGTACCGCTGACGGTTGCGTTGTTCAGCGGCGCGGTGATCGACGTGACCGGTGGCGTGACGTCGCCTCCTCCGCCGATATCGTCGATCGTGAAGCTCCGCGGCAGTCCCGACGCCGCCAATTCATTCGGCCCCTGATGAACCAGGCCATCCGCCGATACCGTGAAGATGCTGATTCCGTCGGTCGTCACTTTGATGTTGCCGACGCAATATCCCGAATGACTCATCAGCGTCGAGCCGGGATTGCCCTCCTCGGTCTGCAGCACGTACGCGGGCGGCGCCGTAACGCAGGACGACGATGCGCCGAGGAGCACGTGATCGACGACGTCGATGCGGGGGAGATCCCATCCGGTGGACTCGCCGTCGCCGACGCCAATGATGGCCACGGCCGGTTTGGCCATGTTGAAGTACGTCGGATTGGTGCTGCTCTCGCTGCCGTGATGATTGACGTGCAGGAGATCGATTCCGCCGGCGGTGATCAACGGATGCGCGCCGCCGGGCGAAATGGCCGTGATCACCGAGGTCTCCACGTCGAGCTGCGACGTCGAGCGTCCGGTGCAGGCATCCGATCCGCCGCCCATGTCGCTGGCCCAGATGTAATCGAAGCCGCCGTATTTGATCAGCAGCGCGATCGACCGATCGTTTTCGTCAGTCACCGGAACCGATCCGCCGCCGATGATCGAGCCGTTGCGCGCGATGCACGTGATCGTCGCGCCGTTGCCGAGGGCGATGAGGGTGCCGACAGGCATCGCGATCGGCGCGCCCGCGGTCGTCGTCGCCGCCGCGGCGTTCCATTGATCGACGCATGACGAGGCGTACGACGATCCGTTGTTGTACTGCTTGATGTGAACGTTGTAGCCGGCGTTGATGACCTCATCGAGCCCGCCGGTGTGATCGCAATGCTGATGGCCGCCGATGATGTAGTCGAGTCCATTGGCCGGCTGCACGCCGATCGACTTCAGATACGGAACCACGTAGGCGGTTCCTTTGCCGGTATCGCCGCCCTCCAGGAGCACGGTGACTCCGGTAGGACCTTTGATGAACACCGAGCCGCCCCATCCGACGTCGATGTAGTGGATCTCAAGGTTCTGTGCGGCGAGCGGGAGGGCGACGAGGAACAGGAATACCGGGACGAATGACCGGAAAAGTCTCATCAATTTCTCCTCTTTTGTGTGTTGGCGGGGAGCCTTGCTATGCAAGCGGCGTGACGACGTCAGAGCGAGGCGGATCTGTCATCCTGAGCCGCCGGAGCTTCGTAGGCGAAGCCGGAGAGCGGAGGACGGTCGAAGGATCTCAAGCTACGCGAGCTGTGTTGAATCCCACGCGATTGAGAAGCAGGCTCCGGCAAACGTCGCGCATCTTGAGATCCTTCACCGTCCTGCGCCGCTTCCGCGCTTCGCGCTCCACGGCTCCGGAGGTTCAGGATGACAGCTATCTCTTCTTCAGCGTCTTCGCCAGGTACTCGCGAATGTGCTCATGCGTCTCCGGCGCCGCCCAGATCGCGTCGATTTCATCGACCGAGGCGACCGCGATGTGCGACGCGTCGCGCAGATACGGCTCGCGCAGCTGCCGCTTCGTGATCCGAAACGTCGCCCGAGGCACCGTCATCATTTGCTCGGCGATCAATCGCGCGCGCGACAGCAGATCCGCCGCCGCCACCACCTCGTCCACGATCCCCATCGCCCTCCCCTCCTCGGCGTCCATCGTCTTGCCGAAATACACCATCGGCTGGAGATGCGGCTTCGGCACCGCGTAGCGGACGATCGCCATCGCCAGCGGCGGAAACGGCACGCCGACCAGCGGCTCCGGCACGCCAATGCGCCCTCCGCTCATGAGGCGATGATCGCAGGCGAACCCGAGGATCGCGCCGCCGGCGATGGCGTGTCCGTTCATCGCCGCGACGCACGGCTTCGGGAAAACGAACAGGCCGCGGAACGCAGCATCGAGCGCCTCGACGAACAGCTGCACGTAGTCGCCGCCTTCGCTGATCATGCGCGGCAGATCGACGCCTGCGCAGAAGATCGAGCCGGTACCTGTGAGGATCACCGCGCCGACGTCATCATCGGCCGCCGCTTCCTCGAACGCACTCGCCAGCGCGTTGCAGAGTTCCAGATCGAGCGCGCTCGCTTTTCCGTGTGCGAGGCGAATGGTGAGGATGCCGTCTTCGAGAGTTCGTTCGAGCATCGGTTGATCATACGGGAGTGGGGTGTCGGGGGTGGGGTGTCGGAGAAAAATCAGGCGTCGCGACGCTTACTCAATCAGGCAAATGTTGAATGTTGAATGTTCAATGTTCAATGTTGAATGAGGCTGCGCATGGAACTCGGGCTCCATTCAACATTGAACATTCAACATTCAACATTCAACATTTCGCCTTTGACGTCCCCCTCCCTACCTCCCGGCACTTCACCTGCACTTCACGAACAGTCTCCCCACGATTCCCCCCTTCTTCTGGTCAACAACTGCACACTTCCCGGGTCAATGAACGCTTCAGTGGTCAACATCCAGACCACCGAACAACGGAGGAATGATGAAGAAATGCCTGCTCCCGCTCCTGGTGATCCTCGTGCTCTTCGTTGCTACAAACCTCGCCGCACAACAGAAAACGATCCTCTTCGACGCAGCGCACGCGCAGACCGCCGGCAACGCCGACTGGACGCTCGATGAAGATTCGTGCGGCACCGCGCAGCGCTTCCCCACTCCCGACCAGGCGGGCATCACGTCATCGACGGCCGAGACTTACTGGAACGGCGCGCACTCCGCGATGGGCGTCGACCTCGTGAAGAAAGGCTTCCACGTCGAGTCGCTCCCCGTCGGCGCGCGCATCAGCTACGGCGACGGCACCAACGCCCAGGACCTGAGCCACTACAACGTCTTCGTCATGCCCGAGCCCAACATCGCGCTGACGTCGACCGAAATCACCGCCATCCGCAACTTCGTCTTCAACGGCGGCGGACTGTTCATGATCTCCGACCACGCCGGCGCCGATCGCAACAGCGACGGCATCGACGCCGCCGGCGTCTTCAACGCGCTCATGGGAAGCCCGAGCATCTTCGGCATTACCTACAACGACAACTCCGCCGACTCGACGTTCGGCTGGTTCGACAATCATCCCGACGGCAACTTCACGACCGATACGACGTCGCCGATCATCTGGACCGGCGCGTATGGCGTCCCGTCGTCCAGCCGAGGCCTTGGCCTGTTCGGCTCGACGTCGATGACGCTCAGCGGCGCCGCGAAAGGCCACGTCTGGAAGACGACCGTCACGCACGACACATCGAGCGGCGTGACCTACGCGACCTCGACTTACGGCAGCGGACGCGTAGCCGCGATCGGCGATTCGTCGATCACCGAGGACGCCACGAACTCCTGCGGCCACTCCACGTTCCTCGGCTACAACGATCCGAGCTACGACAACGGCCTGCTCGTCGCCAACGGCATCGCATGGCTCGCCAACGGATCGGGCGGTGGCGGCGACACGATCGCGCCAACGGTTTCGATCACCGCGCCGTTGAACGGCGCGACTGTCGTCGGAACGGTTTCCATCAACGCCACCGCTTCCGACAACGTCGGCGTGACGAAGGTCGAGTTCTACGTCGACGGCGCATTGAAATCGACCGACACGACCTCGCCCTACTCCTACAGCTGGGATTCGACCGCGGTCGCGAACGGCTCGCACTCGCTGACCGCGAAAGCCTACGACGCCGCGCTCAACGTCGGCACCTCGGCCGCCGTCAACGTCACCGTCAACAATCCCACCGGCACCGACATCTCCGGCTGGACCGTGACGCAGGCCAACGCCACCGTCGTCTACACGATCCCGGCCGGCACGGTCATCCCCGCGAACGGCTACGTCATCATCGCCCGCGACGCCACGAAGGCCGCGTTCCAGTCGTTCTGGGGCGTCACGCTGGCATCGAACGTCGTCTACCTCACCACCGCCGGCGCCTTCCCGCAGATCAACGGCAGCGAAAACTACACGCTGAAAAATTCGAGCGGGACCACGATCGACGGACCGACGATCTCGACGCTCTCCAGCGCGAATGAGTCGCTCAAACGCATCGATCCCTGCACCGCCGCGAACATCACCTCCAACTGGAACATCGGCGCGACCACGACCGCCACGCCCGGCACAGGCGCCGGCGCGGGTTGCGCCAAAGGCGTCGTCATCAACGAATTCTCCGACGCCGCGGGGACGGGCAATTTCGTTTACGAGTTCGTAGAGCTGCATAACGACAAGTAGTTCCTGGGAGCGCGGGCGTCCCGCCCGCGTGACGTCCGCGCTCCATCTGCTATAACCGCCTTCGAATGCCGCCCGTCCTCCTCACCGCCGAACGCCTCACCAAGTCCTACACCTCCCGCCCGCTGTTCGAGAACCTCTCCTTCTCCCTCTTCGAAGGCGATCACGTCGGCTTGGTCGGCCCGAACGGCTCCGGCAAATCGACGCTGCTCAAAATCATCGCCGGCGAAGAGGAGCCCGACTCCGGCAACCGCGCCGTCCGCAAAGGCGTCCGCATCGGCTACGTCCCGCAGGACCCTGTCTTCGCGCACGGAAAAACGATCGAAGAAGTCCTCCTCGAAGCGCTCGAGAATGACCACCTCCTCGACGACTACGACAAGCAATCGCGCATCGCCATCGCCCTCGGCAAGTCCGGCTTCATGGATCGCACGCAGGACACCGCCACGCTCAGCGGCGGCTGGCGCAAGCGCCTGGCCATCGCGCGCGAGCTGGCCCGCGAGCCCGACGTCATGCTCCTCGACGAGCCGACCAACCACCTCGACGTCGACGCCATCCTCTGGCTCGAAGGGCTGCTGAAGTCCGAGCCCAAAGCGTTCGTGGTCGTCAGCCACGACCGCTACTTCCTCGAAAACACCGCCAAGCGCATGCTCGAACTGAATCGCCAGTATTCGGACGGCCTGCTCCAGGTCAACGGCCACTACTCCGACTTTCTCGAGCGCCGCGACGAGCTCCTGCGCAACGAAGCCGCCTACCAGGAAACGCTCGCCAACCTCGTGCGCCGCGAAGTGGAGTGGCTGCGCCGCGGTCCAAAAGCCCGCACGACGAAATCAAAGTCGCGAATTCAGAACGCCGAGGGTCTCATCGGTGAGCTGAAAGAATCGAAGTCGCGAAGCGCGACCAGCAGCGCCAAAATCGACTTCACCGCCTCCGAACGCAAAACCAAACGCCTCTGGCTCGCCCGCGGCCTGCGCAAATCGATGGGCGACAAACTCCTCGTCGAGGATCTCGACATCCTCCTAACCCCCGGCACCCGCCTCGGCATCCTCGGCCCGAACGGATCAGGAAAAACCACGCTTCTCCGCACCATCACCGGCGAACTGCAGCCGGACGTCGGCACCATCGAAAAAGCGGACTGGCTCCGCATCGTCTACTTCGAACAAAACCGCGAAAGCCTCGACCCCACACTGACCCTCAAGCGCGCGTTAGCCCCCGAAGGCGACCAAGTCGTCTACCGCGATCGAACCCTCCACGTAGCCTCCTGGGCCAAACGCTTCCTCTTCCGCCCCGAACAGCTGGAAACAAGCGTCTCCAAACTCTCCGGCGGCGAAAAAGCGAGAATCGTCCTCGCGCGCCTGATGCTTCAACCCGCCGACCTGCTAGTCCTCGACGAACCCACCAACGACCTCGACATCTCAACATTAGAAGTGTTGGAAGACTCGCTATTGGATTTCCCCGGCGCCCTGGTCCTCGTAACCCACGACCGCTATCTAATCGACCGCGTCTCCACCTCGATCCTCGCTCTGGATGGCCGCGGCAACGCCGAATACTTCGCCGACTACACCCAATGGGAATCCAACCGCCCCCGCGCCGCCGCTCGCGACGCCGCCCCACCCCCACCCAAACCCCGCACCAAGCGCCTCTCCTACAAAGACCAACGCGAATACGACAACATGGAAGCCGCCGTCCACGCCGCCGAGTCCCGCCTCGCGGCAGCAACCGCCGCCGCCCACGACCCCTCAATTGCCACGGATGCCGCGTTGCTTCAGCAACGCTTCGCCGAGGTCACCGTTGCGCAAGCGGAGGTGGCCCGACTGTACGCACGGTGGGCGGAGTTGGAGGCCAAATGACGGAGCAAGAATGCTCGGATAACGAAAGCACAGGCGACGGATGACTGCACTGGCCTACCATGCGAGAGCGGAAATGAGAAGTCGTGACGACATAATCTCTGCGACAGGGTAGGGAAAGTGGCCGCTCCGTCACTCCTTACTCAGAAGCGACTTTGTCGCTGGTCCAAACAATCAAAATATTCGCCCCAGAGTGTGCGCGGAATGGAACGCTGAGAGCGCGAACGACCGTTCATGAAAAAGCCTTGCACTGTGTGTTCCGAAGAGATCGACAGCGATGCTATCTTCTGCTCGTTCTGCGGCGAGTGGCAATCGCCGACCGGCTGGCATATGAAGGCCGGCAATCCTCGGCGGTCTTACGCTTCTCTTGGCAGCATCTCGGCAAGTTTTACCTCCGGCAGCGAATTCAAGAGCGCACAGCTCGAAGGTCTGACATTTGCGGAATGGCTGCTCATCGAGGGCGACATCGCGCTGATTGGGTCGAAATCACGTCTCGCAGCATGGGCGATTCCGGGTATCTGGAGCTCGTCGCCTTCACCACAAACGCCTCTATGGAATCGTGCCCGGGCATATGAATGGGCAGCGATTCTGCGGCCATACGTTTGCGTAGGAAGGGAGCAACGCGTCGAGTTCCTTGAGATTTCGACCGGCGTAGCGTTATCGGAGACGATCAATTGCTCCTGGGAGGTGCCGGACCCGCTCGTAATCGAACGGTACTCTCGCGATCTCGGCCGCTTTGCACTGCTGATTCTGCCGGCAACCTTCGGTCTGACGATTCTCAAGCTCAGTGAAGACCTCAACGGAGTTGCCAAGCAGGAAGTGCGTCTCCCGCGAGATGCCGGGCCGGTCGTAGGTCTTCAGATGGATGACAAGGAGCGGATGTGGGTCTGCACGCGCAGCGGTTTTCTTGCGTGCGCGCCGTTGACGGATTTTTGGGGCGCCGAGGTTGATCCGCATTGGGAACGGCTGCCATTGGAACACCCAGCGGATGCTCGCACCGTTTGCTTTTCCGTGACCGGCGAGGGAGCGTGCGTGGCTGGCCAGCTTCCCAGCGGCCAGTGTTTCGTGCAGTTCGCGAGCGCAGGCTCCGTCATCTTCCACACGCAAGCAACGTTCAACACGGTACCGCAGTGGCCACTGTTCGTCGATTCGGATCGCCCGGCTGTGATTCTCACCGACCGGCGACGTGGTCAATGGTGCGTTGCGGACTGGAGGACGCGGGAGGTGCAGATGGTTCATTGGACCGACCAGGAATTCAGCGCGCCCGACCTGTCGCAATGTGTAACCGCCACAAGAACGGGCCCCTTGGTCCTCCTCAATTCCGCGGCCGCCGAGCAGGCCCTCGGTCAATACGCCCACCTCGAAGTGGATGCGGGGCACCTGAAGGCGCGCGGGATTCGCAATATCCCCATTTCGCGGCCGGAAACAATCGCTGCGGCGTCCGGCTCTCTGTTGATGAACGTCGATGGTGATACGGTTTACATGATTCGCGGCGGGGCTCAGACGAGCGGAAAGGGAGGTTCATAGTGGGGCGTCCTTCTCAGGGTGAATGCCGCTCTTACTGGAGATGGTGGCTGATCCTTTGTCTGGCGTGGTTGCCGGCGGGGATTGTGAGCGCCCAGCAGCGGATCGATGCGCTGGGTGTTCTGGTCGACAACTCGGGCTCGATGAAGCAAAACTTCGATAGCAGTGCTCTGTCGGCTGTCACGGCCCTTGTGCGTGAGTGGACGACGAAGGGGCAGTACGACACCGAGAGCTGGGACGCGGACTCGGTGGCCCCGCAGTTCAACCTCCATGAATCGCTTTGGCAGCCGGGCGTCCTTCTGTATGTCCACAACTTCGGGCAAGTGGTCCAGGTCGACGAACCTTTCTTTCGCATTCCCCCTTATTACGAGCAGCCGGCCGACAGCCTGCAGGTTGCAAACACGCTGCAGCAGCGCGTATCGACGCGCCTCGATTTCGGCGATAAACAGACGAATATCCGGCTGGCTCGATACCTGGCGTGGTGGGAGATCCAGGCAGCAGGCCCGCAGGCTCCGGGAGAACGTGTGGCTCGCCTGCTCATCATCTCGGATTGGGAGGATCGCGTCGATACGCTGGGCGTGAGCAAGTCCATCGAAAACGCTTTCGTCCAGTCGGGAACCACAGAGCAGTTACTGGCCGTGCTCAACTACAAAAGGAATCTGAGCGCCGCCCACAAACTGCAGGCGAAATTATTCGAGCTGCGCTGGAATCATCCCTGGCTTCATGCGAGCACCGATACGGCAAGCACTAGTACCGATTCGGCAGTCACCAGTACCGATACCGCCGGCACCAGTGCCGCACCACCTGTGAGACGTACGGTCGTCAAGCTCAAGTCGCCCGGTCCGTCGCAGCAATTCGATCCCGATACAAGCGCGATCACGTTTTCGTGGGATCCAGTCGACGGTGCGCTCGGCTACAGGCTCGTGATCGACGACAAACAGGATCGGAAACGAATCCTCGATATCCGCACCAAGGTGCCGCGTTATTCGTTGAATCTGGTCTCGGGTCCGGGCTCGGTGGTCAAGAAGGGGAGAACCTATCGGTGGCGCATCGAGCCGCTGCTTTCCGGCGAAAATGCGGTTGCGCAGATGTCCGATTGGCGCGATTTTTCCGTCAGGCTCGCCGCTCCCAATCCGGTCAAGGGGCTGCTGATTCTTTTGCTCATCGCATTCGTTCTGGCATTGATCGCGGCGGCTGTCTATTTCGGCACTAGGTTCATACCGAAGCAGCGCACCGCCGGCAAACCTTGAGGAAATCACGATGCACTGGCTCATTCAGCAACTGATCGTACCGGGCACGTGGCTCTATTGGCTCATCTCCATTCCCATTGCCTTCCTGGCGGTATTTGTGGCGGCGTACTTTCTCGTGCTGTTGCGATCCGCGGTCGCCGGCAGCGGAGGAAGACATCTGGACCTGACGCGCGCATGGCAGATCCGCGGATGGTGGGTGGGCAGTTTCGTCATCGTTGCCTGGCTACTGGCCATCGAAGCGATCCTGGTCTGGGTGTTGGATTGGACGAAGGAATTGCCGGGTGGATGGGTACTGATGGTGCCGGTTTGGACCGGTGCCCTGGTGGCCGTCATTGCGGCATTGATCCGCGCTTGGCCGTTTCGCCGTGAATCGACACGATTCAATGAGATCGCGAACCGGCTGGCGGCAGTCCCGAAGAGTTGAGGCGAAGGACGACTGAATATGAATCCGATCACACTGTATCCAACGGCCGTCATCGGACTGGGCACGAGCGGCTTGAAGGTCCTGGAGGAGCTGGAGAGCCTGTGGTACGAGCATTTCGGTCATGTGCCCGATCCCGGGAACTCGTTTCTCCGGCTGATCAACATCGAGACCGCCGATTCGCCTCCCCGCCCCACTCCGGGCGGCACGTCCATTCAGCAAATACGCATCGATCCGCGGCAAAAGCCGTTCGACCAGCAGGTGGCGGAGCTGAGAAAAAGCGGCGTGGAAACGGCATGGGCCGAGGAGATCAATTGGGCTCGCGGCGTCGGCCAAAATGGCGCCGGCGGATCACGTCCTGCCGGCCGCGTGCTTCTGGAGCGCTCGCACATGGATGCGAATCTCCGGCCCGGCCTCCGTTTTGACATCGACTTTTCGCATGCCGATACGCTCGCCCGTCTCGCGGCAGAACTTCGCCTCGCTGCCGGAGACCTCGCTCGCCGGGAGCCGGGTGATCCCGGACGACCCGTTCATGTGTTCGTGGTCGGAACGCTGACCGGCGGCACCTGTTCGGGCATGGCGATTCAGATCGGACAGATGATCAAACAGATCCTCGGCGGTGCAACGACCGGGATGCAGGTCGTCGGTGTTTTCTTCATCTCGCCGACGCGGCCGGAATTCACCGACGAGCTGGCCGACGAACACCGCTGCATGGCCAATACGCTCGGCGCCCTCTATGAGCTGCAGGAGACGATCGAGGCTTTTCAAGCCAACCGCGGCCGGCCGCCGTACGGATACGTCTACATACTCGCTCCTGAATATTCGGCGGATCACGGCTTCAGCCGGCTCGATACGCTCTTCGAGATCACGGCGCTGAAGCTCTTCTGCGACATCGTGGGAATCCAGCAGCAGCGCGAGGCGGATCTGACGGATGCCTTCACTAACGATCCCTCGGCGTTTTTCTTCACGTTCGGAATCGCCGCGGCTCAATATCCGCGCCATTTGATGACCGCGCTCGTCGGTACGCAGCTTGCGCAGGCAACGCTCAATCAATGGGCGAACGAAACCGACTTTCTCGACGAAACGCACAAATGGCTGAGCATCGACAAGGGTCAGATCCGGCGTCTGGCGCAAAAGGACGTTACCCACTGGATCGAAAAAGTACGCGAAGAGCTCGAAGGCGACTGGGCGGCGCTGCGGCAGGCGGACGTCGACCGGCTGCTCGATAATCCCGATGCGAACGTCAGTGAGAAATTCTTGCGAGCCGACGGCGAATATCAATCCACAGTGACGGCCCGGCGAACGCCGGCCCGCGAGAAAGTGCGCTCTCTCTTCCGCTCCTCCGCCGTCGAGATTCTTCGAACGTCCGGGAGTCTCGCTTTTCTTGAAGAGTGGATGAGCCAGGTGGTCGATGCCCTCGCTCTCCACCGCGATCTCTGGAGCGCGCATGAGCCTCAACTTCCGGAGAGCCGGAGAACGTGGAAGCCGGCGGAGCGGTATCAACAACGGGTCGAGGAGGCACGCCGTTCGTTTTCTCTCCGCTTCCTGTTCAATCAACGAGCGGTCGTCGTAGATGAGGGATTGCGGGCGCTGTGCGATGAGCTCGTGGCAATCGAGCTGCGGGATCTGTTTCAAGCGATCGAGCAGGATATCGAGCGCTGGCGCGGCCAGTCTGCGCGCCTGCGCACGCAGCTTTCGCTCCAGGCCAGCAACCTCGACACCGTCGGCACGACCATCCGCAGACGGCTGGAAGCAACCGATTCACCGATCAAACGCTTTTTCATTCGCGACATCGACTGGGATGCGGCCGAACTGCGCAAACGAATCGTGGCGGACGAGTCGCTTCCCCCTTCCTGGGATCAACTCGGGCGTTTCAACGCCGAATGGCTGTGGTCAGTTGCCGCTCAGGGCCCCGACAATAACGGCCACTGGCCGTTTCATGTCGATCAACTAAATCTTGCCCTGCAGGAAGTCATCGCGCCGCAGGTCGATGTCATGTGCAGGGACCATTCGTTCGACATCCATCAACGCTGCATTGAGCAGCGCGCTGAGATCGCAAACAGATTTCAGAGGGTCGAGCGCGGATATCTTCGCTACGAAGGCGATCCCGTGGACGAATTGGAATTCGGGGATCACGTGGGGCGCATCCCTCATTATCTGATCGCCGAATCCCGCGGCGAGGCCGACGACGTGCGGAGGAACCTGTCCGCCGTTCAGCAAGGCGCGACGCCGAAAGAACATCGGACGTTCAAGGACTGCATCATCTACTACCGTGACGTTCCGCGGCTCCGCACGGACTATCTCGTCCACTTCAGTAGGCTGGTGGAGGCTTTCCGGACGTCGCCTCATCCGAATGACCTGTCGCACGAACAATGGATGCGTCACCGGCTGGCCCATCGCCGCAGTCCGCGATACCGGGTGCTGGCGAAGCGCCGCGCTGACGAAATTCGCGAGCTCCTTCAATTCGTCCGCTGGTTCTGGATCTCATGGATCCGGCAACCGGACAATTCAGAGCACGCGACAGCTTGGCAACCCCCTCCTCCAATAGCTCTGCTGCGGGAAGGCAGACGACCCGCGGGCGCCGGCCTGGCGATCGATACCAGCGGTCAGGCGTGGGTCGCCGTAGAAAGCCTGCCCGGGGTCCCTTTGGAGCCGTTGCAGGTGATTTCACCGACGTCGCGCTCCGACGATTACTCGGAAGAAGCGCTGGAGGGTTATTGCAGTGACGACAACAACTTCAAGGCGCTCTGCGACGTCATTCAGGGACATCCGCTGAATCCTGACCAGATCCATGAACGATGGCTGAAGAATGCAACTGGACGGAGCGACACGTTTGTCGCCGATATTCGGCGTGTCCTGTTGGGAGACGAATGGGAGCCCCAGGGACGCTACATCGGCGGCATTGCCCGCCAGGTACTTCAACGGGATTACGGAAGAGCGTAACCGGCGAACGGAGGCGGATCGATGCGGACCCTTTTCACAGCCAGCAATCTCGATCGACAGCGGCGGGCAGCGCGCTCTCGCTGGCGCATGGCGCTTCACTCGGCATGGCTCGTTCCGTTGCTGCTATTCCCGCTCGGCTATGTGACGATCAAGCCGGTTTCGCCGGAAAGACTAAAGGAGTTTTTCGGCGGAGGACCGTCGGTCCCATCGAACCTGAAACTGGGCGGAATCGCAAGAATCGAGACACAGGGCGGCGGCACAGTGGGAACAGGGTTTCTGGTCGCGGAGAACCTGCTGCTTACCGCTGCGCACGTGACCGGGGCGGATCCCGCGCCGGTGATCATTTTTTCGTATGGAAAGCCGGATGAGGTCCGGATGAACGGAAAAGTGGTTGCGAGCGGCTTTCCGGCTTTCCAGAAATCCAAAGAGAACGGCGACGACTGGGCGCTGGTGGAGCTCGCGACGGCCCGGCCGGCAGATCACGTTTATGGTCTCGATGACTCGTCACTGGCGAAGGAGACGCAGCGTATTTGGGCCGTCGGCTTTCCCTTGGGCGAAGACTTGAATGTCTCCGGCGGCGTGGTGTCAGGCCTCCGAAAGGACAGTATCGTCACAGACGCGGCAATCGATCCCGGCTATAGCGGAGGTCCGCTTTTCAGCGCAGATTCGAACCTTGTATTGGGCATCATCGCCAGCGTTGCCGTCGATCCGGGCGACAACAGCCGCGCCCATTCCCTTCACTTCGCGGTCCCGATCAACGACGTCGCCGGGAAATGTGAAAAAGCAGGGCATCCCATCAAGTAGAGGCATTCCCGACACATGTCCTGCCGATTCTGCAGTTCCGCCGCAACGGATGCACTCTATTGCTCCAAGTGCGGGTCTCCGTTTTACCTTCTCGTGCACGAGCTGGTCACTTATTACGCCTACGACAAGGTCTGGCTCGCCCTGAACGTCACAAACCGCGGCAAGAGCGACATGACCATCGAGAGCGTAACAATCGGTGATTGCGTGCTCACGCCGATTCGCGTTCCGGTGATCATCAGCGCAGGCGGCGAGACCGTTACCTACACTTTCAGTGGAGAATGGTTCAGAGGCGCTCCGGCCGCGGCGCTACCTGTGGAGGCGACCGGACGCGTTGCAACGCGCCAGCGCGTTTTGCGCACCCTCCCCGGGCACATCGACGTTCAGCAGGTGCCGTCGCTCGATTTGGCCCTCGTCGGGATTCCTTCCGGGGACGCGGTCGAAGTCGGCCCCTCGGCTGGTTACGGCGTCACCCTTGGCTGCAGGTCCGCTGAAGGAGGAACCGGTGCGATCGAAAAACTACGAGTGACCATCTTTCGAGGCGGCACTCAGAACGAGATCGCCTCTACGGACGTAGTCCAGTCGCCGGCAGTCTCGATCGGCTCCGGCAAATCGGAGGAGATTCCGGTGCTTTTGCCGCATCACTCGACCGCCGGCGAACTATTGAAGGGCACGCACTATTGTGAGATCGCCCCGATCCTGCGAGACGGCGGTCTCGATCTGCTCAACGGAAAACTGATGGAAAAGGCCCGGACGGCTTGCAGTTTTCAGGTGACGTATCGGGAGCGAGCCGAGGTCACGGTAGGCGTCGGGCGGCCAACGGATGCGGGCTATGGCGTCGTTGCATTCGTCCGCGAAGATCTGACCTCGCGCTACGAGGATCTCGTTGACTCGCGGTCTGTGGCAGGCACGATTCTACAGAACGACCCTCTCGTGGACCAAACGTTCAAAGATCTTGCTCAGCGGGTATTCTCGTGGCGCGTCCCGATCGGTGAAGAGCGCATCAAAGAGCTGTTTCTTCTGCCGCTGACGCGGGCCGGCGCCGCCGCCGAAGTCGAATCGCACCTCACGGCCACGGTGCGGTTCGCGGGCAATGCCGACGACGTTGCGGAGATTCGGATGCGGCAGGCTCCCGGACCCGATGAGCCGGAGCCGGCCTGGCAGCCATGGTCTCAGGAGATTCGGTTCGATCGATTCCGCGTCGCCCGACAACTGCAAGTGTACGTTGTTGTGCACCGGCCGGGCCGCCATGAGATCACTCTCCAGATTCGGGTCCATGATGCTTCGAGCGTGACCGGGTGGGAGCCCATTGATTACCGGGTGACCATCCATGCGTTTGAACCGGCCTTGTATCGTCAGGTCGTTGGACTCGATTTCGGGACGAGCAACTCGTGCGTTGCGCTGGACGCCGGCGAATTTCGCGCTGATGGGAAATGGATCCTCTCCGGCATGCCTCGATGCTTACCCCTCAATGTCTTCGACCGGCACGGGTCTCTCGATCCATCCGTCGTTCCGAGCCTGCTCGGATACCGCAGAAGGATCGAGGATGGAGACGTGGTTCCGTTTCTGCCGGATCCGCGCTATCTCCCGCACCACACATGCGTGGAATTCAAGATTGCCTTGCAGGATCCCAAATTATTCGAGCATCAGGAGTTTCGCGTCGATTCGCTGCGGCAGACGATCGACTATCTGAAGCTGCTCATCGTGCGGGCGCGCGAGCACCTCGAAGAGCGAGGAATCCGCGAGTCGCGGCTGGCGCAGACGCTGGTCGTAACACTGCCTACGACTTTCATCGAGATCGGGCGGGAGCGGATTCTCGAAGCGGTCCGGGCGGCCGTTCCAGGGTTGGCTCCGGGGGCGCTGCTTCCGTGCGATGAATCGATTGCGGCGTTGCTGTTTGCGCGCACAAAGGAAACGGATTTGTTTGCAAATCAGCGATTCATCGTCGTGTATGACTTCGGAGGAGGCACGACCGACGTCACATCGCTCTGGGTCGATGCGTCGGCGAATCTTTTCGAGATTGGCATCGGCGGAAGCAGCAACGTTGGCGGTACCATCATTGATTGCTGGATATTACAGCGTTTGAGCCAGAAGGCCGTGCCGCCCGAGGACCAACCGGAATTGTCGCGCAAAGCCGTCCATGCCATTCCGGAGCTGAGTGGTTCGGGCGCTGCGAGGGTTTCGCTCGAGAACCTAAAAAAACAGCTTGGTGAGTTTGGACCCCTGTCGGAGGGGATTCGCAAGGTTTCTAAATCGTACTCCGTCGACAAGTCGTGGCTGGCGGTGAAGGGCGACGCGCTCGGTCCCTTGCTCGTCGCACCTCTTCAGGACGCGCTGGAAAAGAAATTCGTTGCGATTCTCGAAGATGTTTTGACACGGTCGCTGTCTTATAACGATCTTCGAGAGACGCGCGATGTATCTTTCCTGGTGATCCTCGCCGGAAATGGTTCGCGATTGACGCATTTGCCAGAGTCGATCAAGGAGATCCTCGAGAAAGGTCTCCAGCAGCGAAGTTTGAGCGGCACGGTCGAGGTACGGACGCTGAACCGGCCGAAGGAGGCTGTCGCGTTAGGTGCGGCCTCGTACAACGGGCTGCTGGTTCCCGAACGCCGCGCGGACAGAGTGCGCTTTTTCGTGCAACTCGACGCACAGCCGGTTTGTGTTGCAACCGACCTCGAGCCGATTCGACGCGTCACGCCGTCCGAGCTCGGTCTCTTGCCCAACAGGGTTCCACTGAATTTCAATATGGAAGCGCGAAAGGGGATCGACGCGCATCCTCTCGATCTCGTCTCCGTGGCGAATCATCCTGGCAACCGGGCGCGCATTCAATGGTTGGATTTCGATGTGCGCGGTGAGGTTGAAATCAGTGCCGGTCCTGAGACAATCGGAAACGTACGGAATTAGCGGTACACAATCAGCCCGTCGTGAATCCTCGCGCCGTCGAATTCAATGCACGGAGCGATCTGTTTCAATATCACTCCAATGGAAGGATTTCGAACCTCGTCCTCCCTGATGAGCCGCTCCTGCAATGCGGTTCCTAAGTCGATCTTCTCGAAATGCGGAAACAACATCGCTTGCTCACCGGGCTCGGCCTCTTTGAAAATTACACCGCATGCTTTCAAAGCCTCCATGAGAATTTTGGCGCGATGCAAATCGCCTTTGTGAAACAGGTCCCAACATGTCTGGCTCAATTGCCGGATACCTGCGCGATATGTTCGGGTATCAGCGAGTAATGTTCTGAAGTTTCTGACGTCGTCCTGCTGCAGAGTGGAGAACACGTCGGTATCCAACAAATTTTTAAGGGGTTCAATCTGCGGAGGTGATGCTTCGAGTGTGGTAAGAGATATGGAATGAGCAAAGGGGTGCTCTGCCGGTGTCGTGTCTTGCCGGATGGTCGTTACCACCGGCGCAGCCCGCCGCGGTTGCTCTTGGCGAGCGGCCGGTTCCGGCCTCGATGAGGTGTCGCGTGGCGGCTTATTGTGCGCCAGTTCGTAAACCACGCTCCGTTTTTGCCGCTGTTTGTTGAATGAGTACCCGACCTCTTCAAAGTCACAGATGGCTGTGCCGGAAAGGGATGGTTGCTCCAGCATGCGAGAGACGTTCGAGAGATGCTCTTGGATGGTGCTGAGGCTCGCGCTCAGCTGTTTCACTTCGGCATCAGGCGGCGGTTGCCGAAGCAGGACGAGCTCGTCCGGCTGAATGCCCATGAGGTCCAGAAGGATCCATATCTCGTTGACTGCGACCTGCAGCGATCGCAGCAACAATGCGGCCGATTCGACTTCCAAATCCGGCAACACGGGGATCACATAAGTCGACAGCAGCAGTTCGCCGCGATGGAGCCGGCGGAAAACAGAAATCGCCGTTTCGGCGCCTCCGGACTCGATTGCGTTCGTGAGATTTACTCCCGAAAGACCTTCATCGGCGTATTGATACATCGCTGCGAGGGAGCTCTCGTTCAAGAGTGCCCGAAGACGTGAGTTGGTCCCCAGACCGTCGAACGCCTGCCGAACGAGACCGAGCGCCTCGATCGCTTGCCGGCGAACGTCTTCGAATCGCTGCCGTGTGACGAGATCGTCTACTTCCTTTTGGCTCAGGAAGTCAGCAGCGGGCTGCGTCGTGGTCACAAGACGCTGTCGCAGATCTGCAGTGAGAAATCGTGGATGAAACGGCACGTCCGCGAGCAATTGCAGCAGCGTGTCTGTTTGTGCCTGTCCGCGCTGCATTCCCTCGACGACAGCGTCCGCAATCGCCTTCGCGGTCACTTGCGGCGGACGGGGAAGAAGATTGTTAACCAGATTCTCAGCCGCTTTACGAGCCGCTTTGGTGTTGTCCAGCAGGCTTCTCACAGCCCGCAGGGGGATCGGCACTTTGGCTTTGCGGAAAAACCGCCGCCGCCATTTACTCCGCGCCAGGATCACAAGGGGGGTTGCCAGCATCCCCCCAAAGAAGAAGAATGCCGGATTCTTCCATGAATATTCGCCTACGGCTTGCGATGGGCTGAAGCGCTTCTGAAGATCGCTCTTGTCTCGCTCGAGTTTCTGACGCTCTTGCTCGAGTTTAGCGATCTTGGTCTTTTGGTGTAGGATTTCGATTTGAAATGGCGCGGCTGCCTCTCCCAGGTCCGCCGGCTCAGATTCCGTGAGCTGTTTCAAGATGCGGCGGAGACTCGATTCGACAAAAAAGTCATCGGTTTTGAGGTCATCGGGTTTTTTGTAGAACTTGGAGGTGCAGGGCTCGCCAATGTGCTCCATGAACCTCGCTCGGATCTCTTGCTCGTCCGGCACGTATTGCGTCCCAGTGGCACTGGGACGCCGTAAGAATTCGAGTGCTGATTTATTCGCTAGCTTGATGTAGACAGCATTCCTCTTGTCTTCCTTTGGCCCAAATTCCGAAATGTGAAAGAGCGCGGGTCCGGGCGCGCATGGGGTTTGCGCGTGCAATGCAGCCCCGGCGACGAGCAGAGTGAGAGCCGCCAGCCGGCTGATCATGGCGCGCTTCCCTGGTGAACGAGAGTGCCGAGCTCCGAGTACGGCCAAAGCTCCTCCAGCCGGATGGTCTGATCCCGGACCAGCGACCGCAGCGGACCACGGCGCGTTCCCAGGTCGCATCGCAGCGCGATTCTCCGCGTGGACCGCTCGTAAATGGTCTGCACGGAGACGTTCAGCGTTTGACTTCTCTCTTGCACGACTTGTTCACGGATGACTTGTTCGTCGAACGTCTCGAACGTCTTGAAATAGATGCCGTCCTCGAGGATCGAGAGCGGCACGCGTCCACCATTGAGCTGTGAAACAAGATATAGCGGAGCACGATTGTACGAGCAAACAATCCGGACTTCCACGAGTGGATTCGCCTGCAGTAGCGCCTCGCCCTGGAAGACCGGCACACGGGCGCCGTCGGGACTGATCTCGTATCGCTCCGCCTCGCCGCCGAACAGTGGACACCATGCAAACGTGCCCGACCGGTCGCGCGACACCACGCCGAAAATTCCCGGCAGATCGGATCGACCCTCCAGCCGGATCGAGTCTCGCGACGCCCAGAGGATCGCTCCGCGAGCGACAGATTCTTTCAACAGCGCCGGCTCCGAAAATTCGATGACCTTCGGCGGCGGATGGCCCTTCACCGTCCGGCCCTCGAACCAGCGTTGCGCGTGGCGCTGGATCGCCGGCCACCGGGCGGTGCGGCCGGAGAAAAGAATCGCATCCGGCCATTCGGCGCCGGCCGATGCCTGGTGGTCGACGACGAGCACGCTTTGCAGGGCCATATCGACATGCCGCTCGATGAATCGCTTCATGGCGTCCGACGCCTCGAGAGCGTCGAGCTTGACCAGGACATTCACTCGGTTGCCTTTGAAGCGGACGTCGTGACCGGACCCCCGGCTGCTGAAATACTCGCCGAGTGACGTCCCGCGCGGTACGCTCAAGAGATGTTGCTCGCTCTGCACGGGCAGCGGCAGCTCGAAGGAATTCGTCGCTCCACTGGGCTCATATTGGTCCGAAACCTCTCGCTTGAACTGTGCGATGGCCATGGCCATGTCGGTGAGGAAGGCAGCCCGCGTCCTGCGGTCACTCTTCGATCCGACCGGCCCACCGATCAGCGGGAAGCGATAGTCGAGACCGGCGCGCTTGCCGGCGGGATCCTGGACTTCCCGGCGGAGAATGTCATCGACATAGCGCGCAATCGCGGCGTCCAATTCATTGCCCGCGCCATTGATCGTGTTTTCCGCGACCTTGCTGATCGATTGGATGTGCCCTCGTTCGTCTTTCGTGATGCGCCGTAGCGCGAGATCGAGAGTTCCGGCGCCGATGTCGTAAACGAGCAACAGTAAGGAAGGCTTCCGTCTGAAGTCGTCGTTTTGAAGGAGCCTCGACGCGGCATAGTACGCGACCGCATCGGCCTCGGGAACAAACTCCACCACGCGCAGCTGCGGCCTTGCCTCGTTGATTGCCTTGCGAAACCGGGTGAGATGCTCGAGTTGAAAGGAGTTTGGATGCGTGAGCACGATCCGTTGAACGCGGTTCCACCACCCATCGTCGAGGGCACTGCCGAGAAAGCCGCGGTCCGAGAGCAGAGAACTGTAGGCGAACTTGAGCAAGTCGTCCACAGCATACGAAGTGTCTTCGATCACGATCCTGTCCACGTTCGAGGCGACGAATTTCTTGAGGAACGCGATGATCCGATCGGGGCGACTATGGAATTCCGCGAGCGTCGCCGGAAAATGAAGCCGGTCCTTGCCCTCCGCATAGATGACGCTTGGAATGAAATTGGATCCGCGTTCGGCAAAATCATCCGTATCCTGATTCAGGACCTCTTTTTGACGGAGGTTGATGGCGCTCTCCCGGGAGTCTCCTACCGAGCCATACATCGCCGCCACGGCGCTGGTGCCGAAATCAAGACTCACCACCTCCGGTCTGGGCATGCGCCCGATCCGGATCGGCTGCAGGAGCAGCGCGACGCTCTCCCCGTCATTGGAAGCGCCGCTGTGTGCGACGATGTTGAGTCGCACAGCCTTGAGGGTGAGAGTGGCCGGCTGCAGCGGCGTGAGATCCGACGGATCGATGAACAGGGAGAGTCTGGCAGGATTGGAGCTGTTCTTGAAATTCCACTGGAAGGTTTGTTCCGAACCGAGTAACTTCGAGTCGTTGTATTGATTGTCTCGTTCCTCGCGAAGCACGAGCGGCGCCTGTCCCTCGGCTAATTGATTGATCGAAACCCTGACATCCAACCTGCCGTCGCCGTTGCGAGCGGCATTGCCAACCTCGATCATCGCGAGTAGCACCTGGTATTGATTGAGTCGCGGATCGATCCAGATAGTTTCAAACTGGTCAACGGTCTGAACGACGCCGTTCGGCACCCGCTGCAATGGAACCTCGAGGCCTGTTCCCGTGCGGAGATGAATCGACAGTCTCGGCTCCTGTAAATTCGGGTGCAGCGTAAAACTGGCGGTGTTCTCTGCCACCGTCAGCTGTTGAGCGCCGCGGCGCACGAGGACGTTCAACACGAGGGGAGCGGGATTGTGGAATGGTTCTGCGAGTTCCTTGAGCCTGCAGGAAACCGTCAGGGTCGCTGACCCAAAGGGCGTGCTGCCGGTCATGTTGACGATGCTTGACTTCGGGTCTCGGTCCGCCGCGTCCGCTGCCTCTCCATACGCCGCCTGCGGTCCAGTGACGACGAATGTTGCTGCATCGGGACCTGGGGTGATGATCGGCGCAATTTCGCGCTCGCCGGAGCGAAGCGTGATGGCGACCGCGCAGTCGAACGGGATGTGAAACGCTCCTCCCGACTCGTCGATGACGCGAAGCGATCCCAGATCGACCGTTGCGTCACGGTCGTATTCGATCGCCGTTACCACGGGAACGAATTCCGCGCGCAGGACGCACAGTCGGGGCCGGACCAAGGCGACGACTTCGAACGGTTTCGTACTCCCTTTTCGATCGGAGGCCCACGACAAACTGCATTTGAAAGGCACGGCTGCGTGCGTATCGGCCAGCATCGGCGTTCGCAGATCCGTCAGCGCTGCCGGAAATGCAATCAACGGCAGCGTCTCCGAGACCCCATCCGTATGCAACGTGATGGTGGTGGCGCCCTGCTCGGTGAGTGCGAGGAACGGTCCGGTCCGGGCGACATCATTTGGAGACGTGCAATGGATCTGCACTGTAATCGAACCTTTGTGCACAAAGGGTTTCGTTCGTCGGTTGACGATACGGATACGTCCTAACACGACCGGTTGTCGCACCGGGTCGTCGAGGGATACGTTGACTGGTTCGATACGATCGGGCGCCAGTGCGATCAGTTTCGGTCGTGGGTAACGGCCCCCGAGGGTCACCGCGATACCGAAAAGAGCAGCGACGATGACTCCGACGAGGATTCCGCGGCTGCGTGTAACTCGCAGTGATTCGGCCTGTCGCACCTCTTCCTGAGTGGCGTCAGGTCCGCCGCGTTTCATCATTTCCTCGCTCACCGCGATTCCCGGGGCAACCATGAGGTCCGCTTCTTTTCCCGCCTTCACGCTTTGGCGAACGGTCACCAATTGACCGCGATACGAGGGGACGTTGTAGGTGAACCATCCTGTGAGTTGCAGGCTCGCGGGTTGTGCATTTCCGCTTACCTGTAGCGGGATCTTTGCAGGACTGCCGTGCGTGATCCGCGATGAGCCGGAAGCGATGATCGAGTTCCCAACATCCGCCAGGCTCCACTCCAGCGTGAGCGGCGACAAGGTAATTTCGTCGACCGTCAAGGGGCGTGGTGTAACTGTCAAATCCTGTTCATAACGTTGTCCCGCCCTGCGCAGCAACAGAACATCATGGACGGGAGTGAATAATTGAGAAAACGAAATCTGGGGCCGCGGCGCGGGCAGCAATTCCGTCACGTATATCTTGAGAGGGTATGCGTCGGAAAACCACCGAGTGACCCCATCGTCCGGAATGAGCACCGATAACGAGGCAGTCGTCACCAGATATCGGCTGTGTTGAGGAACGCCCGACAACCAGAACTTGCCGAAAGCCGCGAGTGCACCATGAAGGTAGTCAAAATCACGAATTTTTTCTGCATCAGGAAAACCGCGCTGGTTGGCGGCCTCCAGATGCCGGATCTCGTCCGTCGTTTCTTCGAGATTCTTGTTCAGCCTTCGGTCACTGACGACGACAAGGACGGTGTGCCTGAAGCGCGGCATCGATGCGGGCGGTTGCTCACGGCCCAGGAAATCCACCGCGAGTGGGACCGCCGCCTCGATGACGCTCCAGTAGCTCCAGCGCTCCAGGCCCCGGATCGCATCCCGCAACTGGCGCCGATCGCGGAGGCGGAGTTGCGCATATGCGTCCGAAACGTACGAATCGCGAAAGCTCGGTGGCCGGTGCAACTCGTCTTTGGACGCGTACTGAGGCAGCCCCACCGGCAAAAGACTGATGACGTCCCGGCCGGAGCGAAACGGCGGCAATAGACCCGATCGCGTCGCCAGCGCGTCGAACACCGAGCCGGCCACCAAGTCCGCCATCCGCGCCCGCTTGTCTCCAAAGTCGGACTCGGGAAGCGATCGCCAGGTCGTTCCCGATGTGTCGAGAATGACGACGAAGTGGTTCTGATCCGGAACCGGAGTCTGTTGCGCCAAAACAGCCCGCGCGGCCAAACCGATGCCAAAGAGAATGACAGCGGCGCGCCACACCCATCGGAGCCGTCGTGTCGGCGCCTCTTTCGCCGGGACTTGTTCTCCAGCACGCGTGATTGCGCACGTTCCGCCTCGCACGGCTGCTGTGGTTCTCATTCTCGAAATCTACCCATTCCGGCTCGGGGAAGCGACTCACCTATCCTAAGGAGTGACGGAGAACGCCCTTTCCCTACCCTGGCGTAGCCGGAGTCCCACGTCTTGGAGCGGGCCGATCGATCACCAATGATCGATATTTTGATTCCGGAAGGGTAGGGATACGCGCTTTTCCGACACTCCTCAGTCAAGGGTCCAAGTTTCTGTAGGAGGAAGTCCCATGGTCGAAGCTTCGCCGGACGACGCGGCGAGAACGGTAAACCCGCCAATCAAGGCCTTGGTGGTCCTTTTGGCTTTTGTTGTATTCGTGGGTCTATACCTCGAACGGGCCCTTCACCTATCGACTGCACAATGGTGGCAGGCCTGTCTGTTGATCACGAGTAGTTTGTGGTTTTTGCTGGCCGGTGGTCTGCAGTCGCTCCACAAAGACAAGAAAGAACAGCCTCCTTCCACGCTGTTGTGTTTCGCAGTCATCACCGAAGCGCTCAAGTGGTTTCTCCTTTTGTTCCTCCCCCCGACCGGTAAACCGTTGGATAACGTCGCCAGCGGCTGGCTATCGATTGTTGCTGTCTTGGCCGGAGTGGTGGTCGCTTTCGCGACGTTCACCCTCTCAGCCTTGGTAAGTCTGTCACTGGACCACCACATGGTCGGCTTATTTAAGAATAACTCCTTCATACGAAAGGTGCTCGGCCACCTTCAACGGGTGGTGGAGTGGCTTCAGGCACACCGCGTCGCGGCGGTCTCGTGTGCGCTGGCGTCATTCGTTCTGGTAAGTCATTTCTTCGCTTTGGCGGTTGCATTCGACGATCACGCCAAAAGCGGACCGGCTCTTTATCCAGCGGCGCCGGAGTACAAAAGCGACGCGGCAGGAAAGGTGAATGCTAACGAAGAGTCGTCATGGACGATCCTGGGCGATACGGTTTTGACCCTCCATCCAACTGCCACGAAAAGATCGCACGACTATCATGGATCCAGCACCGTAAAGTTTTTTTTTATCCCTGGCAAGGCAGATATTCAACCCGCGTTGCAGGCTTGGCCAGACTTCAAGCGAGTGTGCGATCAGGCCCCGAATCGTGTCTTGAATGATGATGACGTGGCGACCTATGTCGAAGGGCTCCTGCCGTCGGTTTCCACGCACGAAGGTGACGTCCGGAAAAAGAGGGCCGCCCTGGCTTGCAATCTGAAGGCACTTTGTACGAGCCGCCAATGGTTCACGCAAATCGCGGCCGACGGCGGCGAGCAGGCGGTGCTGATTTTCGGCCATGCCAATGCCGATCAAATCGACGCCCCGCATGGTTCCGGCAAAGGCCCTGACTACCGTTCCAATACTGAACTTGCATCCGTTCGATCGCATCAAGTGTTTGTCGCATTGAACAGAATGGCCGATGAGGTAGAAGGTGAGACGACGAAGGATGTCTGCGCCAGAACCCTATGGGAGATGGCCGCAGGGTCCTCCGAGGGTGCCTTGATCGATCCGCAATCCCACTTCGGGAGAGTGTACGAGCCCGACCTCGACCCGCTGGTCAGCGTCGAAGTAAAACGCGAGCTCGCCACGGTGCAGGATGAGCCGCTGGTCGATCTGAGGTGGGCACTCACACGCGACCCGGCCCACGTACACAAGTTAGATCTGCTTGATTATCTCTATTTCATGACATACACAATCAGTACGACGGGATACGGGGACCTCATGCCGATCAAGCCAACCACGAAATTCGTCACGGCTGTGGCGAACCTTGTCGAAGTCGTATACGTTGCCATGATCTTTGGCCTGATTGTCATGAGACGACAGCCGGATCACGCAAGGAAGCGAGAGCGTGGTGGACGCGGCAACAATCAGAGTAATGACGACGGCGCGAACGATGCGACGCATGATGCAGAACCAGATAGCCCATGACTGCGGAAGAGGAGCAGGCTGATGGAACTGCGTGAAGAGCTGCATGCTCGCCTCGCGGCACTTCCAGATCCAACGGCCATTTCTGTATTCGTTTTGATCTGGACGTTCTACGAGCCGTCTCTGAAGGCCGTCGAACGCGACTTTGCTCGCAATCACGTTCAGCCGCTGCGATTCCAACCATTGGCGAGCCTCACGGAGGCAGCCATCCGCGAACAGATCGGCCTTCTGCACGGCTGGCTCGCGAAGCCGCTGCAGTTCGATGTCGAAGCACTCACACTTGTACAATCGCTCGACGCGCTGCTCAAGCAATACGATCCGCAGACGTATCAATCCGTCGAGAAGCAGGGCTTCGACGGTAAGCAGTATGTCGTGCGGCGACGCAACGAGTGGCTCGCCGATTACTTTCGCGAGCGGTCGCGAACTGTGACATCCGAGGCGTTTCGCGGACGTTCGATGCTCACTTATGCGCCGCATCACGCGGTGCTGTTGGCGGAGGAAAACCCTCATGTCAAAGTTGCCGAGATGCTCGAATGGGGTGACCGCCAGATTCGGGCGCTGCTCGCGCGCGCGAGAGAGGACCGGTCGCTCAAAGTAATGCTCGCACCGCTAACGACGGATATCGACTATCCCGATCGTCGCTTGCTCAGCAAGACCCCACCTCCCCCGTTTGTCAGCCTTCGTGATCCGACAAACGCAGCCGAGGTCCAGCACGAAGCGGTCGAAGCGATTCGTGACGCGGAGAAAGCGGGGGTAACGATCCTCGTCTTTCCAGAGCTCGCAATTCCACCGTCCGCTGACGAGGCGATCCGCGCAGAGCTCGCGTCGCGGCCCCGGACGAATCCCGTCCTGACGATCTACGGCCTATGTCATTTCGATGAGTCGGAAACGGAGCCGCGCGCTGAAATCAACCGTGCGCTCGTCATCGGTCCGCGCGGACAGGAGTTGCACCATCACGACAAGCTCGAGCCATTCGGAGTGCCCGACTACAACACCGCGGAGCGGCTCGCCACCGGAGACTGCGTGACGGTCCTCGAGTCGCCGATCGGCGATCTGATGATCCTGATCTGCCTCGACTTCTTCCATCACGATACGCCACCACTCATCGCCCGCACGACGGCGAATGTGTTCTTCGTACCGTCGCTCAGCCCAACCGTCGATCGGCACGAGCAGGAGGCGCAGCGCCTCGTCGGAAATTGCCTGGCCGCCTCCTTCGTCTGCAACCGGGTTCTCGACCCCCATCAGCATCCCCCTGCCGACACCAATCTGAGCTTCGTCGTCCTTCCGAGGTCAGGAAAACGGCTCATTCGCCATCGGCCGACTGCTTCCAAGTATTTGATCTGGGCCCTGGATAGCGTGAAGCCATAGAAATATGGTTCAATATCGAATGGTTTGTGAGCAAAGATAATTGAATGAAGGTTGAATACGATGACTGCGCCGATCGATCTTTCTGCATACCTCAACAGTTCTCTAGGCGACCTCTCGCGAATTCTCGAAGCCGGTACCATCTCGACGGACTCGCGCAAGCATCTCAATCAGTTTACGGCGTTGATTATCGAGCGAGTCCTCACGCTTCTACGGACGGCGTCAAGGAGCCAGATCATCGAAGAGAGCGCCGCTTTCTCGGGCTTCTTCGGCTGTCGTTTGTTCGAACAGCTTCGCGAAAGACAGCCCGAGGTCGTCGGCGCTTGGGAAACGCTCTCGGATCTTCTGCACGAAGCGGGCCGCAAAAGCGACGTTGCGGCCGTCGATTCCATTCTCAGCAGCTACGCGGGGATGCCGCGGAAGATCCTCGAAATGCTCGCTGCCGTATCGGACGAGCAGCTATCCCGTAGCGAATTGCGGCAGCAACTCAAGATCAGCGAATCTTATCTGTCACACATCCTTCGCGAGATGGATGAGGCCGCCCTCGTGTATCGCGACCGCGCGAAGCGCAAAGGCGTCGTGATTCGCCTCGGCCCGACCGGCCGCGATGTTGTTAAGCGACGTATCTATCCGGGATGGATCGATTACCTCATCGAAGTCATCGAGAGCATCCAAGGAAACCGCGCTCCTTTGGATGCCACAGATATCGAGTCCACCCTCCTCGATCGCGGTGCGCCTTCGCCGCTCGTCGCGAAACGAATCGCCGAGGCGCTGTATGGAAATCACTCCACCTTCGTGCTGCAATGTGGAATCGAGTTCAAGCGTAGAGAACAAGAGGTCGATCCACATTATGACCAAATTGCGTCTCGGCTCGACGCGACCGGGCGGACGCCCCTCTCCCAGTTCGCCTTCCAATGATCACTGCGTTCTATTCGTTCAAGGGTGGCGTGGGACGAAGTCACGCGCTCGTCGAGACCGCTACGCAACTCGCGCTGCGCGGCCGTTCGGTTTTGGTGTGGGATCTCGATCTTGAGGCGCCGGGCATCCAGAAACTCCCGGCGTTGCGCGCAATGGACGCAGCATTTTCGATCGGCACGCTCGCGCTGCTGCGCGAGTTCGAAGAAGCGAACTACGAATTTCCCGAGGATCGCGTCGCGCCCGCGCTTATCGACCTGAACGATGAGCGCATCGCCAGTGCATCGGGACGATTGTCGTTTCTGCTGCCCGCAAGCGTCGACGACGATTACGCGAGTCTTTTCAGCTCGATCAACTGGGACCGCCTCTTCGCGCCCGGCACTGGGCCGGGCGCAGCATTCTTTCACCGTCTCTGCCGCCAGCTCGCGGAAAAGTATGGATTCGATCACGTGCTGATAGACTCGCGCACTGGTTTCACCAATCTGAGCGCGATCTCCACGCTGCAGCTGCCCGACTTTGTCGTGCTCGTGTTCAACCTAAATGAGCAGAACCTCGATGCGATCGTGAGGATGTGGAACGTCGTCACACGCACGCAGACGCGAACCGGCGCACAGATGCAAGTCTTCACGGTCGCGAACATGATTCCGCGCGACTTGCATGGACTCGACCCCGCGCGGCGGCGCTTTGTCAGCGAACGCACGGAAGAAAAGCTCGCCACGCTTCGCCGTACGTTCCCGCTCGGCCTCGATCTGCCGCTGCATCCCTCGCGTTTCATCACCGACGAGATTCCCTCGCTCGATGGCGCCAAGAGCGAAGCCGCGGAATTTGAGCAACTCGTGGAGCGGCTCGAATTGCAGCGCCGGCAGATGGAAGCCGAGGCACGCGCCGAATCGGGTTTGCATGACACCCAGCGTGGCTCCGTCGACACCGTCGATACGTTCGTCGCCCGCGTCGGCCACCTCTTTCACATCCTGGGATACTCCGTCGCCCGCGATTACGAGCTCCCGGGCACTGATCTCCGCTTCGATCTTTGCCTCGATATGGCCGGCACGCCCGTTCCATCATTCCTACTCATCGAGTGCAAAGACTCTGAGCAGGCGGTTACGGCTGACGAAGTGCGCGCATTCGCGGCAAGAGGCGAGGAAGCAAGCCGCATTGACCGCCGGAGATATCAAGCCATCTTCGTTGCGCGCTCGCAGTTTGCTGACAATGTCGCCGAGGTGGCGGCCGAGTCGTTCGTGCAGTTGCGCGTATGGGATGAGCTACTTCTGTCACTGATTGACTTCGGTCAGAACATCGACAAAGCAATTCACGACTTTCGAGGCACCGCGGTCGAGCGGCTCTATGTGGAGCAGCAGGTTATCGTCGAAAGCCAGATCCGCCCGGGCGAAGCTGTCGTCCAGCGCGGAATGACGGAGTTCGCGGAAGAGTGGCTAGCGCGTTCCGGGGCGCGATTCCTCGCGCTCCTCGGCGATTTCGGATCCGGAAAAACGACGTTCGCGAAACACTTCGCCGCACAGCTTGCCGATCGGTGGCGCGAGCGTCGCACCGGCGCGCGCATTCCCGTCCTTATCGACCTTCGCAATGCCCGGTCGACGACGCTCTCCCTCGAGAACATCCTCATCGATCATTTCGCCCGCATCTCCTCGCGCAACTTCAACATTGCCGCGCTCCTGCATCTCAATCGCGAGGGTCACTTGCTGCTGATCTTCGACGGCTTCGACGAAATGCTCGGCTACGCCGATCCGCTGCAGCTCGGCGAGAATCTTCGGCAGATCTTCCGTGCTGCGGAAGGGAAGGCGAAGGTTCTCCTGACCTGCCGGACGCATTACTTCCGCAGCCGGCCAGACACGCTCACGAGCGTCGGCAGCGTGCCAAAGGGAACGACGCCGCTATTCGACGCTGTGCAGGCACAACCGAGCGCGGATATCGCGTATCTGCTGGAATTCGATCGCGATCGCATCGCGGAATACCTGCGAAAGGCATTTCCGCCGCCCGCCGATGCGGAGGTTCTCGGTGAGGAGATCATGCACACGTACGATCTCTATGACATCGCGACGCGCCCGTTTCTCCTCGAGCTGATCGTCCGCACGCTTCCGACTCTGACCGCAAAGGCACCGTTCCAGCGAATCACGGTTGCCGACCTCTATGAGATTTTCTGTGACGAATGGTTCCAGCGCGTCGATTCGCAACTGGCGCTCACACGTGACCGCAAGACAGCACTCGTCGAGTACCTAGCGCGGATGATCTGGGATACACCGGAACGAAGCGTTCGCTACGACGAGTTGGCCGACAAGCTGGTCGAGTTCTACAACGATCGTCCGCTCACGGTGATTCAGAAAGAGAAGCTCGACTACGAAGCGCGGACCGCGGTGTTTCTCAAGCGCGATGCAGGCGGCTACTACACGTTCATTCATGCCTCCTTTCTTGAGTACTTCATTGCCCGCATCATTCGCGACGGACTTCGCGCGAATGACGCGAGCGTGCTTAACCTGCGGCGGCTGACAAAGGAGATCGCGTACTTCCTCGAGTCGTGGGAGGAGGCCGCACTGATTCCGGAGTTAGCGGGAGCGGCACTTTCGATGAAATACGAGAAGCGCGTGAGTGAGAATGCGCTGCTGCTGTTGTACTGGCACGCGGCGGCGTCGAGCGGCCCGCTCGTTGGGCGGGGGGCGGAGGTGCATGAGACGCCACAAGCGATCCAGGAGAGGCGCGGGCGATTTACGGCGATGAGGCCGGATGTAATCGATCTCTGCGGAGCCGATCTCTCCGCGACCAATCTGGCCGGGATCGATCTCGCGGGCGCGATGCTCGACGGAACTGATTTCAGCGGCGCGATCTTACGCGACAGCCGCTTCGACCGTTCATCGATGAAACGAGTTCGCCTAGGGCACGCCGACTGCCGGCGATCATCGTTTTTCGCCACTCAACTTGCTGCAGCCGACATGGATCACATCGACGCACGCACAGCGGCTTTCGTCGATGCCGAACTCACGGATGCGAGTCTCCGCTTCGGGCGTTTCGTTGGAGCGGCGTTCGGCTCCACGAACCTATCGACCTGCGACACGACAGGTGCAGCGTTTCTCGACGCGCTCGACCTGTCCGGATCGCTCGATCCAACCGCTGGTCCTTCCAAATCGCGACAGATCAAGCCAATCATTCCCGTCTCCGGCTGGAACTCGATTACCTTCAGCCCTGACGGACGCTTTCTCGTCACGGGCGGCGACGGCGTCACGATCTGGGATGCGGAGACGGGGACGCCGATCAAATGTGTGACCTCCGACTCGGTGGAATCGGTCGCATGGAATCCCTCCAGGAATCTGCTTGCTGTAACAACCGGCGACGAAGTTGTTCTCTGGGACCTCATCTTAGCTGAGCGAAAAGAAGTATTCTCCGGCCGCGGCAACCTGGTGCGCTGGTCTCCGGAAGGAGATGCGCTCATGTTCCTTCGCGACCCCACGTCGCTGATGTACAGCGCTTCGTCGAAGGCCGTCCGTTGCCCGATGGGTCCAATTCGGTCATTCACATGGCATCCGGAGGAACGCGACACCGTCGCCGTCGCAGCCGAGCGCGGCGTGATCGTCTTCCATCCAAGCTCGGGCAGGTTTTCGCCTCCATTCACGACGCGCTCTTGCAGTTGGATCGAGTGGATCGACTCCCAACAGATGCTCGCCTTCGACTTCCAGCAGCGTCTGGTCGTCATTCGCGAAGAAGGCCGCGGCGCAAGCTCCGTCGACCTCTCTCCGGCAACGCACCCTGTTCTGACGCTCGATCGCCGTACGGGCCGCGTTGCCATCATCAGCGCGTCCATCGAGATCCGGGACGCACAGGCCGCGACTCTCATCAAGGTCATTCAACCCGGTGCGGGCGAACGCTTCGCACCCGCGGCTGCGGCGATGTCCGGACGCCGCCTCGCGATATGCAACTCTTCTCTGCTCCAGGTCATCGACACAGAGACGGGTGAAACGCTGTGGCGCGTCCGCGATGAACGCTCCGGCTTACGCGCGGTCTGGAACGAGAACGACGCGATGGCCATAACTGTGGGCAGCAGCGTCACGCTCGTCTCCGCGAGCGAGTCCCCGCTCTCAGACCATTTCGATGGTCTGATTCGCAATTTCGCCGTGACACGCAACGGAGACTACGCGGCGATTGTCGGGTCGCAGACGATCCTTGCCGGCAGCCTCGGAAGGGAACCGCGGCTGACGCGGCGGCAATCTCAATCGATTGAGGTCGCAGCGATCGACCGAAGCGCCTCGCGCATAGCATACAGCCACGCGCACGGCGTGTGGATCCTCGATGTTCGTACCGACACGATCATCAACCCGTTGCGCTTCGGAAACGTTCAACAGCTCGCGTGGAACGACGACGGAAGGTACCTTGCTGTGTTTCATAGTCATGCCGAGGCGGTTCTGTATGACACTGAGCGCAACAAGCCCATAAAAGCGAAGAGCGTCAGCCTTTCCCCAACGATGATGGCGCTTAGTGCGGATGGCCGTTATGCCGCATTCGCCAGTTCCGACCCGGTGACGGTCGTCGATTTCCGTACAGGGATCTTCTTCGCGCTCGAGGAGGTGTCGTCGTTCGTTGCGTGGTCGGTGGAAGGAGATCGACTCGCAACGGCAACACAACAAGGGATGATCGCGATTTGGGCCGACGGCGGCCGAAAGAAGATCAATTCGTGGCAAATCGCCACTTCGCGTGTCGCCTCGCTGGGATGGCGTCCGGATGGCAACGCCCTCGCTGTCGGCACGCAGCATGGTGTCGCGATATGGCGTGTGGACGGAGATCGTCCGGAGCGGACGGCGTGGCTCTTCGCCTCGCCACCTGACGGTCTTATCGCGGTTACCGAAGACGGAATTGCGGATCCGCGCACCGGCGAAGTGTGGTTCGGCGAAGGATGGGCACGCTATGACATCGAGGATGTCCCCGAGTGCTTCTCCTCCGAGCGTGTTAGCGCCGCGATCTTCGCGCCACCGTTGATGCGCCGTACGCGGCACGACAAATGAGCGCAATGACGAAGCCTCGGCGAGATTCGATTGGAATTTCGTAGTGCGGATCACGGCATTCCTTGATGTCGAGCAACAGCCGTCAGCTTCAATCGTGTGGTTTGGTATCGGTTGATCCGCGACTCTCGATGCCACATGAGCGCCGGGTGATCCATGTGTCGAAAACCGGCCAAATCCGCCCGATTGTGTCCAACTTAACCTAACCTAAACTAACCGCCCCCTCCTCCACCCTCACCACCCCCGCATCCGCGTCGAGGGTGGCTCGGGCGCCGATCGGCAACACCAACTTCTGTTCGATGTGGCCGAAGGACAGACCGGAGATGGCGGGGATTGGCAGCCCGCCGAACCTATCGCGAAGGATTTCTTCGAGGCTTAGGCTGGGACCCTTCACTCCGCAGTCGCTGCAGCGGCCGAAGATGATGCCGGCGGGTTTGTCGAAGAGGCCGCCGAGCGCCAATGTCGTGAGCATGCGGTCGATGCGGTAGGGCTCTTCGTGGACATCCTCCAGAAAAACGATCGCGCCTGACGTATCGGGTTGGTAGGGGGTGCCCATCAGGGAGGCGATCATGGTTAGGTTTCCGCCGATTAGGGGGCCGGTCGCGATTCCCTTCGTTAGTTTCAGGATTCGGTTCGTGCGGTCGATTAGTTCGTTCGGCTTTTTCGATGGCGTCGGGAGGAGGCCGGCGGGTTCGGGGGTCATCACTACGCGGCGGAAGTTTTCGAGGGTGAAGGGGTCGAAGGTGGAGCCGCCGACGGGGCCGTGGAAGGTGATCAGGCCGGTCTTTTTGTGGACGGCGTTCAGAAGCGCGGTGATGTCGCTGTAGCCGATCAGGACTTTTGGGTTGCGTTTGATCAAATCGTAGTCGAGGTATGGGAGGACCCTTGGCGATCCCCATCCTCCCGTGTAGCAGACCACGCCTTTCACGGTGTCGTCGGCGAACATGTGGTTGATGTCGGCGGCGCGGTCTTTGTCGTGGCCGGCGAAGTAGCCCCATTTGTCGAAGGCGTGCGCGCCGATGACGACTTTGAATCCGATCGCTTCCATCTGTTCTTTGGCGAACTGGATTTCGTCCGCTTCGAAGGCTGCGGTGGCGGGGAGGACCAAGCCGACGGTGTCGCCGGCGGTCAGGCGCTTCGGTTTGATGACAGCCGGTTTGGACGCCGTTGCGCCGATGAGCGGGGCGGCAGCGGCGACGACGGAGAGGCGGGCGAAATCGCGTCGGTTGAGCATGGACGCGATTGTATGGGTTGACATCGCCCCGATGTAGCAGGGAGACGGTTCACGCGGAGACGCGGAGGCGCGGAGGAAAGAAGCTTCGCGATCTCCGCGTGAAATTGGTTTTCCTCAGTCTTGAAGACATTCGGGGAGTGTCTTGAAGACACTCGGGAAGTGTCTTGAAGACACTCAGGAAGTGTCTTGAAGACATTCGGGGAGTGTCTTGAAGACACTCGGGAAGTGTCTTGAAGACACTCGGGGAGTGTCTTGAAGACATTCGGGGAGTGTCTTGAAGACACTCGGAAAGTGTCTTGAAGACACTTTGGAACGTCAAAAATCCGTGAACGATGCACTTTGCAGAGGTGGGCCGCCGCGAGCGGCGGCCCAGCCAGAGACATCAGTCACGTTCGAAGCGGTCGAATCGTTCCGTCGTTGCTGGCGCGCCGGAGGCGCCGCCGTTGGCGGCGTCCCAGGCGGATTTGGTCAGTGGGGTGATGGGGTCGAGTTTCTTTTTGGCCAGAGCGGCGTTGATTGAGGGGAGCTCCTTCGCGGTCCAGGCGTCGAAGTCGTGGACGACGTCGGCGAGCTCGCGGCTTAGGGCGTCGGTGCGTTCGACTTCCGTCTGCGAGGGGCGGCCTTCGTAGAACAACACGTTGCCGTAGAGGTCTGTCAGGTTTTCGCGGAGGCGTTCTTCGCCGGTGATCATGCCGCCCTCCTTCGTCGCAACGATTTTGCGGCGGAGGGTGTCGACGTCCGAGGAGGCGGTGCGGAGGCGTTTGGTGAGGGCGTCGGCGGCGGGAAGTTTCGACGCGCGATCGTCGAGGGCGGTGCGGACGCCGTTGATGCGCTCGACGGCGAAGCTCATCTCGCCGAGTTGCGCGTAGAGCTTGTTGGCGAGATCCCATTGCGCCTGGCGGTCGCCGGCGGAGTGTTTCGAGCGCGGGTCCGGGATGACTTCGACCGGGGTCGTGTAGACGTTCTTGTCCTTCTTCATCGTCACCGTGTAGGTGCCGGGGAGGACGCGCGGACCTTGTGATGCTGAGAAGGCCGCGGTCGCGGCGGTGGGGACTTTCGGCGCGGGAAGGCGCATGGCCCACGTCACGCGATTGAGGCCGCGGCGTTTGCTGCTGGGGATCGTGCCGATCTTCTTGCCGTTCGCGTCGGTCACGTCGATCGAGAGGTCGCCGAAGATGTGGCGCGCGCGCTGGTAGTAGGTGATGACGGCGCCGTCGGGCGGGTTGGCGCCTTCGAATGCGGCGTCGCCGTTGGCCCAGCCGCCCTGCGCGGGGATGCGCTGCACGACCGGCGCGGTCTGCATGAACACGACATCCTTCTGCAGCACCTCGGGGGTCAGCGCGCGCAGCGGGGTGATGTTGTCGACGATCCAGATGCCGCGGCCGTGCGTGGCGATGATCAGATCGTTGTCGCGCGGATGGATGGCCAGATCGTGCACGGCCACGTTCGGCAGGTCGCCGCCTTTGTACTGCGCCCACTGTTTGCCGCCGTCGAGCGTGACCCAAAGTCCCTGTTCGGTGCCCATGAAGAGGAGATCGCGATTGACGAGATCTTCTTTGATGACGTGCGCGTAGCCGCGAACCGGGGCGCCGTCGGCGATGACCGGCGTCCAGGTTTTGCCGAAATCCGAGGTCTTGTATGCGTACGGCTTCATGTCGCCGAACGTGTGCAGGTCGAAGGTCGCGTACGCGGTGGCGTCGTCGAAGTGGCCCGGCTCGACGCTCGATACCCAGGCGTTTTTCGGCAGGCCGGCGATGTTGGCGACGACATTCGTCCAGGTCTTGCCGGCGTCGCGCGTGACTTGCACGTTGCCGTCGTCCGTGCCGACCCAGATCACGTTGCTGTTCTTCGGCGACTCGGCGATGGCGAAGATCGTGGTGTGCATCTCCGCCGAGGAGTTGTCGACCGTGACGCCGCCGGATTGTTCCTGCTTCTGCTTGTTCGGATCGTTCGTGGTCAGATCGGACGAGATGCGCTCCCAGGTCTGGCCGTGATCCTTCGAGCGGAAAAGAAATTGCGATCCGAGGTAGAGCGTGCCGGTGCTGGAGACATGGATGGGCGTGTTCCAGTTGAAGCGGAGCTTTCCTTCCTTGTAATTCGGGAGCGGCTTGATCGGACGCGTCTCGTGTGTCTTCCGATTCACCCGCCCGATCTCTCCTCCCTGCGCCTCGGCGTAGATGTAGTCGGGATCGCTCGGATCGGCGAACATCCAGAAGCCATCGCCGCCGTAGAAGTTTTCCCAGCGGCTGCTGGTGATGCCGCCCGGATACTCCGAATCGCCGACCCAGGAGCTGTTGTCCTGCAGGCCGCCGTACACGTGGTACGGCCGATCCATGTCCACGCTGACGTGGTAGAACTGCGAGACCGGCAGGTTGTCGGCCTTCCACCAGCGATTGCCGCCGTCGTACGAATACCAGAGGCCTCCGTCGTCGCCGGCGATGAGGTGGTCGGTGTTGTTGGGATTGACCCAGACCTCGTGCCAGTCGCCGTGGCCGCCTCCGCCGATGCCGCTGAAGCTCTTGCCACCGTCGTTGGAGGCGATGAGACCGCCGCCCGCTTTGTAAAGTTTGTTCGGATCTTTCGGATCGACGGTGATGTTGGCGAAGTAGAAGGGGCGCCAGATCATCATCTGACTGCGGTCGCGCGCCTGCCACGTTTTCCCTCCATCGTCTGAACGATAGAGGCCGTTTTTCGGCGGCGCTGCTTCGATGAGGGCGTAGACGATGTTGCTGTTCGACGGCGCCACGTTGACGGCAACGCGTCCCCACGGTTTGGACGGGAGACCGGACGCCGACTTTTCATCGAGCGATTGCCAGGTTGCGCCGCCGTCGATGGATTTGAACAAACCGCTGCCGCTCGGCGCGTCGGGACCGTCGCCGCCGGAGCGGAAGGTCCAGCCTTTGCGGCGGAAGTCCCACATGCCGGCGTAGATCGTCTTCGGATTGGCGCGGTCCAGGCTGAGCATCGAGCAGCCGGTGGAGGCGTTCGGTGCCTTGAGGACGTTCGTCCAGCTCTTGCCGCCGTCGCTGGTCTTGTAGACGCCGCGGTCGTCGCTGTCGCTCCAGAGCTTGCCGGGGACGCAGACGTAGACGGTGTTGGTGTCGCTCGGATCGATGGCGATCTTGGTGATGCGCTCAGAGTTCGGCAGGCCAACGTTGGTCCAGTTGTCGCCGCCGTCAGTCGATTTGTAGACGCCGTCGCCGTAGGAGACGGAGTTGCGCGTCCACGACTCGCCGGTGCCGACCCAGACAGTCTTCGGAGTCTTCGGATCGATGGCGATGGCGCCGATGGACTGCACCGGCTGTTTGTCGAAGACGGGTTTGAAGGTGGTGCCGCCGTTGACCGACTTCCAGACGCCTCCGCTGGCCGCGCCGACGTAGAGCGTGATGCGATTCGCTTCCTGCACGGCGTCGAGCGCGGCGATGCGTCCGGACATTGCCGCCGAACCGATGTTTCGGGCGCCAAGGCCAGAGATGGTTTCGGAGTCGACGGTGATCGGGGGTGGCGCCGTTGTCGGTTGTCGGTTTTCGGTTGTCGGAGACGAGGGCGCGGCCTGCGTGGCTGCCGTCGATACCTGCGGCACTGCTACCGTCGCTCCGCTTCCCGGGCGTACGAACAACGCGCTCGTCATCGGGACGTTCGCTTCGATCTTCGAGTAGGTCGTCTTCTGCCGGTTCGGATTGCCTTTCACGCCATTCTCGATGGAGAACGGCAGGTACCAGCCGTTGACCTCTTTGTAGTCGCCGAGGATGGTTTCGTAGACGCGCTCGGCCCCGCGGACCATGCGGCGCGTTTCGATCTTGATCGGGACGTACGAACTGGTATCGATGAAGTACGTGCGCACATCACCCGCCGGAGTCGTCACCTTGATCTTGTAAGCCTCGGAACCTTCGACTGTTTCGGTGCCGAGGGACTCGACCTTGTTGCCCTTCTTCGCGTAGTTGACGAGCGGGCCGTCGAGATCGGAATCCTCGATGATCGACTTCAGCTCTTCCTCGCTCATCGATTCGGGATCCTTCTTCCCTCCGAACGGGTCGATCTTCCAGCCGGTGGTTCCGTCGTAGGCGTTGACGGCGGTCATCCCCTGCAGCGAGAACTCCTGCCGCACGAGGTTGGGCCGGGCGTTCTCTTCGAGCACCTGGGCCTCGAATCCGCCACCGCCGGTGAACTTGCCGGTGCGCTTGATTGACGTGACCGCGTTGATGCGGTCGATACCGCCGACGGTCTTGATGTACCTGGCGATGATCTCGTCCGCGCTCTGCGCGAACCCGTTGACAGAGAGGAAGAGGATTCCAATTCCGAACAGCACTCGGCGCATGCAGGCTTCTCCTTTTCGATGAGGGACGATGTGTCGGCGGATGATACGCCGCGTGTCACTGGAGGTTGCAGGACCGTGACAGCACGGCCGATGTACACGGTTTTGTGTACTCCAGGCCGTTGGAGCGAACATGAGATTTGAAGGCAATCTGCTGCGCGATGGACGATTCTGGCTGGCCGAGATCCCGTTGCTCGATGCGGCGACGCAGGGTCGTACGCGCGCAGAAGCGTTGACGATGATTGGAGACTGGCTGGAGACGATGGTGAACCGTCCGCACTTCAAGGCGGAAGTTCATCCCCGAGGAAAGTGCGAATTCGAGGTGTCGGGAAGCGACGCTGCCGCGATGACCGCGCTGCTCCTTCGCCGCCGCCGCGAAGCGAGTGGCGCATCTCTACGCGATGTCGCGACGCGCCTCGGCGCGTCATCGCGCAATACGTACGCGAGGTACGAGCGAGGCGAAGCGGTTCCAACCGTGGACAAGCTCGATGCGCTTCTGAAAGCGACCTCGCCGGGCGGGGACTTCGTCATCCGCGAATCGACGCGGTGAACGTCGTTGCGACTTGGAACGCTCGTCGCTACTATTTCGGCAATGACTGACGCGTCAACGAGTGAGATCGATCGCATCAATGAACTCGCCGATGAGTTGAACGAGGAGGCTCGCGATGTTCTCGAATATCAGGTCTTCTCGTGAAGCGCGGCGAGCTGTATCGCGTTGACGGAAGTTAAACGTCGCCTACGGCATCCGGTACACGAATGCGTTGATGTGCATCCCGGCGCCGACGGACGCGAAGAGAACGATCTCGCCGCTGTGGAAGGCATAGCCGTCGAGTTGTTGCTTGGCGATCAGGTCGAGGAGCGTGGGGACAGTGGCGACGGAGCTGTTGCCGAGCCAGGAGATGGTCATCGGCATCACGTCGGGAGGCGCCGTGAGGTTCTGGGCGCCGTAGAGGGCGTTGATGATCGCTTCGTCCATCTTGCCGTTGGCCTGGTGGATCAGGATCTTCGAGACCGCGCTCAGCGGGATGCCGGCTTTGTCGAGGCACTCCTGCATCGAGCCGGCCACCGTCTGCAGCGCGTACTTGTAGAGCTTGCGGCCTTCCATCTTCAGGAAGAGCGCCTCGATGAACACTTCGTCCTTGTACGACGGGCCCATGGTCAGCATCGTGGAGTGATCGAGCGTGTCGGAGCGCGTGGCGTGCGCGAGGATGCCGGAGTCGGTGTCGCGCGCTTCGAGGACCGTGGCGCCGGCGCCGTCCGCGTAGATCATGCTGTCGCGGTCGTGCGGATCGGAGATGCGCGAGAGGGTGTCGGCGCCGATGATCAGCGCGCGCTGGATGTCGCCGGCACGGATCATGGCGTCGGCGGTGATGACGCCCTGAATCCAGCCTGGGCAGCCGAAGACGAGGTCGAACGCGGCGGCGCGCGGCTGGGCGATGCGCAACCTGGCTTTGACGCGCGCGGCGAGCGACGGAACGAGATCGGGAGGTCCGCCGCCGCGCTGCACGTCGCCAAAGTTGTGGGCGACGATGATGAGGTCGAGCGACTCGCCGTCGATGCCGGACGACGTCAGCGCTTCATTCGCCGCTTCGAATGCGATGTCCGAGGTGACCGTCCCCTTTTCGACGTAGCGCCGTTCCTGGATTCCGGTGATCGCTTCGAACTGCTTGACGATCTCGTCGTTCGTTTTGGGCAGAGGCTTGCCGTCGGCCGCGCGGAAGTCGTGGCTCAGGAATTCCGAGTTAGGAACCCGGATCGGCGGGATGTAGCTCCCGGTGGCAGCAATGACGGAACGAAGCATGGGGGCGGAGATTTTACGCGAGAGACGCGACGATTTCACTAGCGGATAGAATCGCCGCATCGTCTCGATCAAGAAGAAGCCGCTTCGCACCGCCATCGTGCTGGCGATCGCGCTCCGTGTTTCTCTGATCCTTCTCCTCGGCAACACTGGCAGACCGGATGTCTTCCGCGTCGACGACTCGGCCACGTACACCACCGGCGCGCAAAGCCTGGCCTCGCGCGGCGCGTTCCTCGATGGTCAGGGGAAGCCGGAGATCTTCCGCACGCCGGGCTATCCGCTGGTTCTTGCACCGTTCCTGGCGCTCCACGCTTCGGATGC
>Ga0157375_10000246_pt1 | contig 49312 bp, 47 predicted proteins | sample M35metaG_FD_115311 | JGI IMG/M metagenome (GOLD analysis project Ga0157375, IMG submission 115311) | Miscanthus rhizosphere microbial communities from Kellogg Biological Station, Michigan, USA - M3-5 metaG | ecosystem: Host-associated > Plants > Roots > Rhizosphere > Soil | place: USA: Michigan...
ATCGAGCGGGAATCCGATTTCCTCGAGGTATTCCCTGGGATAATCTGCGGTCTCGACGCAATCGGGACAGATGGTGCGGACGAGGCGTTGGGCAAGAAAGGCTTTCACGACTGAGGCGAGGAGGAATGGCTCAACGTCCATGTCGATGAGACGGGTGATGCCGCCGACGGCGTCGTTTGTGTGCAGGGTGCTGAAGACGAGGTGGCCAGTCATGGCTGCGCGGATCGAGATATCGGCCGTCTCGACGTCGCGAATTTCACCCACCATCACGACATTCGGATCCTGGCGCAGGATGTGGCGCAGGCCCTTGGCGAAAGTGAGGTCGATCTCCGGTTTCACGTCGATTTGTGAGACGCCGGGAAGACGATATTCGACCGGTTCCTCGATCGTGATGATACGGCGCTGGACGGAGTTGATACTGCTGAGGAAGCAGTAGAGCGAAGTCGATTTGCCGGAACCGGTCGGGCCGGTGACAAGAATGATCCCGTTAGGCTGGCCGAGGAGCGACTTCATGATCCGGGTGTGCTGCGGACTAAGGTCGAGCCGTTCAAACCCGAACTGCTGCTGCTGATCGCGGCTGAGCAAACGCAGGCTGATCGATTCACCGTTCACCGTCGGGATGGTGGAAACGCGGACGTCGATCTTTTGATCGGCGCTTTCGAGATTGATGCGGCCGTCCTGCGGGAGACGGCGCTCGGCGATGTCCATGTGCGCCATCACTTTGAGGCGCGAGATGATGGCCGATTGCAGGAGGCGCAACTGCGGCGGCACCGCAACTTCATGCAGGATGCCGTCGATCCGGTAACGAATCCGCAGGTCGTTCTCGAGCGGCTCGACGTGAATATCGGTGGCGCGTTCGTGAATCGCTTCGCGGATGATCTGGTTAACGAATTTCACGACCGACGCTTCGGGGTCGTCGGCATTCAGGTCGGTGCTTGCCTCGATGTCCTGGAGTGCTTCGAACGAGCGATTGGTCTTGAGAATCTCGTCGAACGTTTCCGCGCCGACGCCGTAAAGTGTCTTCATGGCGCGGAGGATTTGCGCGCGCGGCACGAGGACCCATTCGGCGGACTTATCGAGCAACTGGGAGGCGAGCTGGCGGCCGACCGAGTTAAACAAATCGTAAGTCGCGAGCACGACCGCATTTTCCTTGATCTCGATGGGCAGAATATGGTGCTGGAAAACGAAGCGGCTCGGCAGGACGAGCAAGGTGGCACGCTCGATCTTCTTCGCGTCGATCGAGACCACCGGCACGCTGAAAAGCTGGCCGATCGCGTTCAGGAACTTCTGCTCATCGACCTTGCCGGAGTTAAGCACATCGGCGGTCCACGAACCGCCGTTTAGATTTGAGGCAAGAGTGGCGGCGTCTTCTCGCGTCTCGACGCCGCTGGCGAGTAGGATATCGATAAGAGATTTGCTGAGGGCAGGGCTCATCTCGAGTTTTAGGGCAAATGCAGGGCTCTGCGAACCGGAACCGTGAGAGTGCCGGTGACCGTCAAAGAATAATTCTTTTCCATCCGCGCGATCGCCGCACTGACTTCGTTAGAGAAAACGCCGTTGATTGCGCCGCAATAGTAGCCCCGCCGACGCAAGGCCGACTGGAGTGCGCCGACGTAGGCCGGATCGGCAATCAAGGTTTCTCCGGACTCAAAATAATACATGAAGCGGTACTCATGGCGCGGAGCGAAATCCGTTCGATTTAGCACAGGCCCCTGGTGTAGCAGCCCATCTTCATCTCGATCGGCCAACGGATCAGTCGTGCGAAAAAGTGCATCGTCGTCAAAAAAAAGTGGACCATCCGCAAGACACGGCCAAGGCAGACAAAACGAAAGGGCCACTATGACGATGAGGAAGGCTCTATTCATGGCATAAATCATGGCTACTTCTGCATGGGAAGATCGGGTGGCGGAAGTTGTTTCCCGTCAATTGTCGGCGGGCAGTCGGGACAATCATCTTGTTCCAGTTCCGGACCGAAATGGGTCCGGTCCTCGTTTTTTTGCCGCAGCCGGTACAGGTCCAATTTCGAAAGAGACACTTCAGGACGCATTAAAATGATCAGTTCAGTTCGCATTTTACTTTTCGTCGTATTCCGGAAAAGGGCTCCAATGAGAGGTACCCGGCCCAGAATTGGTACGCCCGTCCGGTTGTCCTGCTTGTTTTCCATGATCAGTCCTCCCAGAACAATCGTGGCACCGTTGGGCGCGGCGACGGTCGTGCGGATGTAACGTGTCGCAATATTCGGAATGGCATTGCCATCAATCGTGGTGGTCCCAGAGACGTTATCGACCTGCTGCAAGATATCGAGCGAGACCTCTTTCTCGGAGTTGATGAGCGGCACCACCTCAAGTTGCAGCGCTACCTTTTTGAACTCGATGTTGGTTTGTTGGGCAAGGCCGGTGTTGATGATCCCGCCCCCGGTGGCAGAGGAAATAGTATTCGTCGGAACCGGGATCTCCTGGCCGGAGGCAATGATCGCTTTCTTGTTGTTGCTTGTAAAAACCATCGGCCGCGAAATCACCCGGAAGCGCCCGGTCGAATCCAGCGCATGCACTATGGTCGAGAGGCCAGCGGCGGCCGCAATGTAGACGTTAGTCCCGCTCCCTATGTTTTGAAGCACCTGACTGAACTTGATCAGACCGCCCGGATCGATAACTCCGTTACCGACGGTCGTGCCAGGGGAGGCCGAGGCCGCCGCGACGGCCAAGGGGAGGGCGACGCCCGTGTTCCGTACCGTGCCAACCACACCGGGCGCCTTCACAAAATAATCGATGCCGAATTCTTCGTCGTTGTTCAGCGTTAGCTCGCCGATGACTGTGCTGAGCGCAACCTGGGGCGCTTTCACGTCCATTTCGTCGAGGATTTGTTGCACCTTACTCACGACCTCCCTCGTGCCGAGGACGATGATGGCGTTAGCCCGGGCGTCCGCGATCAGCTTGGTATTGCCGACCGTAACTGACTGCGGCGTGGTGTCAGTTGGTTCCGTGGTGAGCTGTTCGCTCACCTGCAATGTGCTTTGGCCGCCAGTGCCGGAAGTGTTCGTACCGCCGAATTGATTGCTCGGCGTAGGCTGGCCGCGCTGCTGCGGCTGATTCCGCTGGTTGGGGTTGAGGCCTTGCTGCCCCTGTTGATTCTGATCGCCAGGCTCGGTGAGAGCATTGACCAATACCGGAAGAACATCGGCCGCCGCGACGTATTTTAGAGGACGCACCACCGGAGTGCCGAACTCGACGTTGGCGTCAAACTCAGCGATCAGTTTCTCGATGAAGGGCAGGTTGACCGGCCGCGTGATGACGTGGATGCGATTGGTGCGCACGTCGGCTTCGATCTTGATCTTGCCGACGATAAGCGAATCCTCCGAGAGCACCGCGCCACCCTCTTCATCACCACCCTGCACCTGCGCCCCTGGAGGGATAATCCCGCGCACCCGACGCACTGCGCCGGGTTGATTCGCCTGGTCGCCCTTGTCGAGAAGGTCCTTCAACATGTCGACCACCTTCTGCGCGTCCGCCCGCTCCAGTTTGATGAACAAACTCGTCACTTCGGCCGGCGCCACGTCGACTTGGTCGACCATTTTGACCAGCTTGCGCAGGACGTCCGCGCTCTGGGTGATGAGAAGAGCAGAAGATTTCGGCAAGGCCAGGATCGGCGCCTGGCCGCCAATGCCGGCGAGATATTGCGAAAGGACCTGCTGCAGCTCCTGCGGGTCGGCATAGTTGAGGCGAAAGAGGTAGCTGACGACCTGGGCGCCGGCCGGGAGGTCGGCCGGATCCGAGACGATCGGGACCGCAGCGGCTCGGGGATTCTTGTTAATCCCAATGACCTCGACGATGTCGCCTTCCGCAGGCACGAGAGAAAACCCGTTCAACGCCAGGTTCATCTCGATGATGCGGATGGCCTCTTCTCGCGGGATCGGTTTGGCGATGAAAATATTGACCTTGCCCTGCACGTTGTTGTCCATGACGAGCTTCCGGCCGGTGAGATTTTCGTAAAGGTGCAGCACGTCAAGCACGTCGCTGTTTGGGTACTGCATCGTGACCATGTCAGCCGAATTGGAGCGGCCCGCCTGGCCGACGGCGCGCGGTGGCATCGAGGGCGTCGGCGCAGGGAATTGAGCGGAGGCGGAAGCAACAATGAGGACCGGCCCGAGCAGGCAAAAAAGGAAACGGCGAAGCACGCGCTTATCTAATGGTTTGCCGCCTCGCGGTCAACATTTACCCGAGGGAGAAGCACGCTGGACGCGGGGCCAACTTTGGGAAACTCTCCTCCGATGAAGCCGGCTCGATTTTGCATTCTGTTGCTGTCGTCAGGGGTGGTCTTTTCACCCGGCGGGGCAACAAAGGCGGCCGAACCAAATCCCATTCGTGCTGTCCTGGAGGCCCAAACAGCCGCTTGGAACCGCGGGAACATCGACGGCTTCATGGAAGGCTACGCGCATTCGCCGAAAACAATTTTCGTCTCCGGCGCCGAAGTGACGCGGGGCTGGCAGACGGTGCACGATCGCTACGCGAGGAAATACGATCGTCGCGAAAAAATGGGGACACTCACGTTTTCCGAGGTAGAAATCACCCCGTTAGGCGCGAATGCGGCACTGGTGCTCGGCAGTTGGAGCCTGCGCCGCAAAGACGATCGGCCGCATGGAAAATTCACCCTCCTTTTCCGAAAGCTGCCGGAAGGTTGGCGGATTGTGCTCGATCATACGTCGTGAACAAAGGGAGCGCGGCGCGTGCGGTCCCCGACCCTAGGCGCCCAGCGCGCCGAGCAGCTTCTCATGGATGCCATCGAAACCGCCGTTGCTGAAGATGGTCACGACGTCGTTAGGCTGGAGGAGAGGCAAAATTCGCCCGACGATCGCGGCGGCGTCGCGTTCGTAAAAGGCCATCCGCCCGGCTGCCGTAATAGCCGCGACGACCGCTTCCGGATGGAGCCGCTGCTCGACTGGGATTTGCTCGAGAGCGGCGATCTGCGCGATAAAGACGCCATCCGCCAGCCGGAGCGCTTCCGGCAATTGTTGCTGAAAAACGGCCCGTCGCGTCGTGTTCGAGCGCGGCTCAAAAATCGCCCAGAGCCTCTGCCCCGGATACCGATTCCGCAACGCGTTCAACGTTTCGCGGATAGCGGTCGGGTGATGTCCGAAATCGTCGATCACCGTCACCCCGCGCATGGTCCCGCGCACTTCCAGCCGGCGGGCGATTCCTTCGAAACTCGTCAGGGCCGTCTGGATCACTTCCGGCGTGACGCCATAAAACCGGGCCGCGACCGCGGCCATGGCGGCGTTGCGCACATTGAATTCCCCGATTAAGGGTGAATCGAAGGTCGTTTCGCCTAACGAAAAGCGGGAGCCATTCGCCGCGTAACTGACGTCACGGATGCGCTCCCCACAGTTCTCCGAAAACCCCACTTCGACGAGCGGGGCGAGACAATCTCGCGCCACCTCGATGCAATTGGCATCGTCGCCGTTGAGCAAAATCATTCCGTTTTGCGGCACGATGTTGATGAGGCGGCGGAAGCTCAGCTTGATCGCCTCGAGATTGGGAAAGATATCGGCGTGATCGAACTCGAGATTGTTGAGCAAGAGCAGTTCCGGCAGGTAGTGGATGAACTTGGAGCGCTTGTCGAAAAAGGCCGTGTCGTACTCGTCGCCCTCGATCACAAAATGTTTCGAGTCGTTAAAGAGCGCGCCCTGCCCGAGATTGCGCGGCAGCCCGCCGATCATATAGCCGGGCTCCAGTTCCGCCACCGTCAGGATCCAGGTGAGCAAGGCGGTCGTCGTCGTCTTTCCGTGCGTGCCGCTGACCACGAGGTTGTGCCGGCCGCGCAGAAAAAATTCCTTCAGCACTTCCGGCAGCGAGAGGTAGTAAAGCTTTCGGTTCAAAACGGCCTCCACCTCGGGATTGCCGCGCTTGATTGCGTTGCCGATCACCACCACCGCCTCGGTCTCGTCGGGTAGATTCTCCGCCCGGTAGGTTTCGATCAGGGCAATGCCTTTGCCGCGAAGAAAGTCCGACATCGGGGGATAAATTTTCTCGTCCGATCCGGTGACGATGCAACCGCGCTCCCGCAATGCAGCCGCGACCGAACCCATCGCAGTGCCACAGATTCCAAGAAAGTGGAAATGTTTCGGAAGCTGGTCCACGCGCCATTTCTAAACTGGCAGAGACGATTTTGCCAGAGGCGTCGAATAGCTTGCCCAAAGCGCAAACAACTGCCATACTCCCCCTCTTTTGCCTACCTCGCGCCCGCTCTTACTTCTATTGGTTTTGATCGCGTCCGCACACGTGATCTCCGCTGCACCACCCCCTAACGGGTCCGGGGTTTCTGAGGTCTACGCCCGCGCCAGCGATGGCACACCGTTGAACTGGGACGTTTACGCCCCTTCGGGCACCCCGCCCTGGCCGGCCGTGCTGGTCATCCACGGGGGTAATTTTATTGGCGGGAGTCAGGGCGACGCCGGCGTGGTGCAATGCGCGCAAGACCTGGCCGCCGCGGGGTATCTCGCTTTCTCGATCGCTTATCGCCTCGCGCCGCCTGGTTTGATCCCGCGGCAGCGATCGTCGGGCCAATTCCCCGATCAATACGACGATGTGCGTCTCGCGGTGCAGGCGGCTCGGGACGATCCCAGAAGCAACGGCCAAGTAGGATCCGTTGGCGGCTCGGCCGGCGGAACGCACACAGCGTGGGTCGCAGCCACAGGCACACCCGGCGCCGATCGCATCGATGTCGGCGTCAGCCTTTCCGGCGCCTACGACTTCTCTGATTTCACGCCCGATTCGGAGCTGCCGTTTTTTATCACGACCGTGACCAATTATGTTGGCGTGGATCAGACCGACACCGCTGCTCTGCGGGCGGCTTCTCCCGCTTGGGTGCTGGATGGAACTGTCGCGCCCCTCTATCTGATAGATTCGGAGGGTGACTTGATGCCGGCGGTGCAACTCGATGACATGGCGGCGCAACTCGCCGCGCACGGCGCGAAGACCTACGTCGCCGAGAGCATTCCCGGGATTAGCCATTCCTTCGAATTCTGGCCGCAGATCAAGGACGCAGCGCTCGCCTTCCTCGCCGCCGGTTTCGCGCCGCCACCGCCACCAACGCCCACCCCGAGCCCTACTCCAACTCCAACTGCCAGCCCAAGTGCGACGCCCACCCCGACGCCAGCCGCCAGTTCGCTCGTCAACATTTCCACCCGGGCCGGTGCCGGGACCGGCGAGGACGTTCTGATCGGTGGGTTCATTCTCGGCAACAGCGGCGGCTCAAAAAAAGTGATCGTGCGGGCCATCGGACCGTCTCTCGCCGCGGCCGGCGTTACCTTCGCGCTGGCGGACCCGAGCCTGCAACTGGTCGATGCGACCGGCCGAGTCATCGCCGCCAATAATGACTGGATGACGAGCGGACAAGTGCAGGACATTATCGCGACGACCCTTGCGCCTAACGACCCGAGGGAATCCGCCATCATTGCCACCCTCGCGGCGGGGGCCTACACCGCGATTGTGACCGGAGTGGATGGACCACAGGACATCGCCCTGGTCGAAGTCTACGACTTGGATTCCGCACATCTGCCGCAGTTGCTTAACATCTCCACGCGCGGTCGCGTCGCGACTGGGGAAGGCATTATGATCGCGGGTACCATCATCAATGGGACCGTCCCCCAGACGTTGCTGGTTCGAGGGCTTGGGCCGTCGCTTGCCACCGGTCCGGCGGCGATCAGCGATCCGTTGCCCGATCCGATGTTACAGTTGGTCAACAGCCAGGGCACAACATTGTTCACGAACGATAATTGGCAGGATTCACAGGCGGGGGAAATCACGGGCACCGGCCTGGCCCCTGGCAACGCGCTCGAATCCGCCGCCGTTCTTAGCCTCACGCCCGGCAGCTACACCGCACTCCTCTTTGATCCCCACGGCGCGACCGGCGTCGGTTTGCTGGAGATCTACAACCTCACGAAGTAACGACCTTCGTTAGGCCGGGTGCGGGAACCGGTTTGCGTAGCGCAGGCGCTCAATCAGATTGGCTTTGCGCAGATTGGGATCGTTCCGGCGCAGGTAATGATGCTCCATGAGCGGCGTGAGAGCCACGATCGAACCGTCCTCAAGCACTTCTTCCACCCGCCAATACTTGTTCGCCAGGTAGTCGTACGACTCTCCGTGCTCCGACGGATAAACATCAATCGCGTCGGGACTCGGGCAACTGGAGGTCTCCTGCATGCGATAAACGATTGGCGCACCGGGCCGAAACCTTGCGTGAAATAGCGGGCGCCCGAAGAGCTGGGGACGTGCAAAAACCAAACCGATCGTCGCGGGCAAGGCGACGAAACCGAAGAACAGCGCCAGCATGAGCATCCTTGGCCTTCAGCAGAGCGTGTGCCGCGCCACACACAGCGCTTTCGTTCCCGGTTGAACCTTTCTCGCCCAGCATGGAGTATCCGGCCACTTCTCATGCGCATTCTTTCCGGCATCCAACCGAGCGGCGTCGTGCATATCGGCAACTATTTCGGCATGATGCGCCCGGCGATCGAGCTCCAGGCGGAGGGCGAAGCACTTTATTTCATCGCCGACTATCACGCCCTAACGAGTTTGCGCGACCCGGCCGCGCTGCGGGAGAACTCGCGCCGGGTGGCGCTCGATTTTCTCGCCTGCGGACTCGATCCGAAACAGGCCACGCTTTTCCTCCAATCGGATGTGCCGCAGGTGACCGAGCTGGCCTGGATTCTGAGCACGGTCGCGCCCATGGGCCTGCTGGAGCGCGCTACCTCCTACAAGGACAAGGTCGCGCGCGGGCTGCCCGCGTCCGTCGGACTTTTTTCCTATCCGGTCCTGATGGCGGCCGACATTCTCATCTACGATAGCGACGCGGTGCCAGTCGGGCGCGACCAGAAACAGCACGTCGAGATCACCCGGGACCTCGCGATCAAGATCAACGAGACTTACGGCGAAATCCTGAAGCTGCCGGAGCCCCGCATCCACGCCCAGACCGAGACCGTGCCCGGCCTCGACGGCCAGAAAATGAGCAAGAGCTACGGCAACACGATCGACATTTTTGCGACAGACAAAGAAATGCGGAAACGAGTCATGAGCATTGTGACCGACTCGACTCCGGTCGAGGCACCGAAAGATCCGGACGCGTCTTCCATCGCCCAGCTCTACTCGTTAGTTAGCACGGCCGAGGAAACGGCGGCGCTGCGGGCCGCGTTTGCGCAAGGCGGAATGGGTTACGGTGATTTCAAGAAGCAGCTTTTCGAGCGGTTGTGGGAGTTCTTCTCCCCCATGCGCGCACGGCGAGAGGAAATTCTCGCCCAACCCGACTACATCGATGCCGTCCTGAAGGAGGGCGCCGAGCGCGCCAATACGGTCGCGAATAAAGTGATGGCACGGGTGCGGTCCGCAGTCGGGCTATAGCCGTTGCGCAGCGTGAAGCGTCTAAAAGGATTCCGCCTGCGGCTGCAGCGCGGGACGGACGCGCGCGTTTTCTTTCAGCTCCGCAAAGACGAGCCGGCCCCCGGCGGTTTGGAGCGCACTCGAGATTACCACCGTTACCACTCGGCCAATGTGGGGACGCGCCTGGTTGACCACGATCATCGTCCCATCCGGCAGATAGCCGACCGCTTGATGGGGGTCGCGTCCTTCCTTGACCAGGTTCAATTCCATTTCGTCACCCGCCACCACTACCGGCCGGAGCGCCCGGGAAAGATCGCTCAGATTGAGCACCGGCACCTGCTGCAACCGCGCCACCTGGCACAGCGCCTGATCGTTAGTCAGGAGCCGCGCCTGGAGCAGTTTCGCCGCGCGCACCAGTCGCGCGTCGACTTGCAGGTCGCCGTCCTCTTCGTGGCCGCTGTCGTGAATGGTGAGCTCAATCTCGCGCGAGCGCTGCAACTGATTCAAGATATCGAGTCCGCGCCGGCCGCGCTCCCGCCTGATCCCGTCGCGTGAATCCGCCAGGGTCTGCAGCTCGTCGAGCACAAAACGCGGCACGATCAGAGAATGGCTGAGGAACCCGCTCGCGCAAAGATCGGCCACGCGACCATCGATAATGACGTTGGTGTCGATAAGAAGCGGTTCATGCTGGGTCGTCTCGCGCGCGAATCGCACATAGGGAATGATGAGCGAGAATTCATCGCGATTACTGCGCACGGCAAGCATTGTCCCCAGATAACCAAAGGTACAGTAAACGACGAGGCGCGCCGCCCATTGCGTCGTCTCGGATTGGTAACGAAGGATCTCCGAAGCGAGCAGGAGATTGGCAAAGAAAAGCCCAAGCAGAAGGCCGAGCGTGGCAGAGGAAAAGGCGCGCAGGGAAAGCCCCTTAAGGAGGCGATCGATCAGCACCAGGACAAGACCGAAAGCCAGCCCGATCAGCAAACCTGGAAGCAGTGCGCCCTCAGCCTCACTCGAGATGATCGTCCCCACCGTCGCGCAGAAAGTGACAAAGAGGACCCGCAGAAGATTAACAGTCAGCTGCGGGGTCATTTTTGCCTAACGAATTGGGCGCCGGCCCGGTGGCGGGCTGCTTTCCCGTGCCGGCGGTATTGGAACGGCGCTGTCACGATAAAAAAGGACACCGTGACTGCGAAGATTGCTAATCAGGGCGCGGAGGTTATTTGCCACTTCTTCGTTCGTTAGCAACATCGCGAGGAGGCCGTCCCCAGCCGTGGCCTCATTCATGATCCGCCCGGCCGACTGAATGGTCTTGCGCGCGTCGCCCACCGCCAATTGCAATTTGTCCGCCGCTTCCCGGGCCGAGCCCATCGTGCCGTCCGCTTTCGCGATTACGCCGTCGATCTTCTTTGACGACTCCGCGAAGGCGGCGGAGGTCTTGCTCAGGTTATCGAAAGTTTCTTTCAGGTGATCCATGTTCGGCTGCGAAAGTGCCTGCTCGTTGAGCCGTGTGACCGCGGCGTCCATCTTCGCCACCGTTCCGCGCAACTCTGTGATCAGGGCCCCGCCTTCCTTCTTGATGTCGTCGAGCCCCTCCTCCCGCGTCCCCTCGATCCGCGCACCTTGCACAATATAGGCTGTTGGTTTCCCCGGCGGCGGAGAAATAGCGACAAAACGATCGCCCAGCAATCCGGAGCTGCCGACTGTGACCGTGCTGCCGCGCGCGATCTTGACGTAATCGAAAATGCGCAGCGGCACGTCCACTCCCCCACCTGACGTGACCAGCCGGGGTGAGCCTGCCACCTGCCCGATTTTCGCCCCGCCTAACAAGACGTCGGAACCTTTGAGCAGGCCACTGGCGTCGGCAAAGTGCACGGTGATGCCGTAATAGTTCTTAAAACCTTCGCCCAACCGGCCAAACTGAACGACCAAAGCGGCCAAAATAGAAAGCCCGACGGCCACGAAAATCCCCACCTTTAATTCCAGCCCTCGATCCTTTTCGTTCATTTCGCTAGTCGGCTATCGTCGCGCGCCCGATCAGAAAATCCTGGATGAGCGGGTCGGTCGAAGCCTGAATTTCCGCCGGGGTACCAAAAAAGTAAATCCGGCCCTCGTGCAGATAGGCAATGTGGTCACCGACGTGGAAGGCGCTTCTCATATCGTGCGTCACCACCACGCTGGTGACGCGATAGCGCTTCTGCAAGCGGCGGATCAGCCGATTGATGCTATCGGAGACAACCGGGTCGAGCCCCGCGGTCGGCTCGTCATAGAGAATGCAGGAAGGCCGATTAATGATGGCGCGCGCCAAGCCAACGCGCTTTTTCATTCCGCCGCTCAGATTCACCGGCATCTTCTTCTGCTGTCCTTCCAGTTCGATCACTTCGAGCATCTCCGCAATTTTTTGTTCGATGACGCTGGCGTCGCGCTCACCCGCTTCGCGCAGCGGGAAAGCGATGTTCTCCTCGACGCTCATCGAGTCAAAGAGTGCGCTGCCTTGAAACAGGATGCCGACTTTGCGCCGGATGGAGGCGAGCTGGCGTTCGCTTAGCCCAATAATGCTTTGGCCGTCGATCCAGATTTCGCCCTCCTCAGGCTGGATCAGGCCGATCAGATTCTTCAGGAGTACACTCTTGCCCGCGCCGCTCCGACCGATGATGACGAGGGTCTCGCCCGTCGTCACGCTCATGTCGATCCCGCGCAGAATTTCCTGCCCTCCGATCCGCTTTTTCACTCCACGCACCGCAATCATCGCGGCCGGGTCCCGAGCGGTCTTTCCTTCGTCTTTTACCGCCACCGGAATTGGAGGAGCGACGGTCATCGCCATCCGGCCGGGAAAATCACGTTGAGAAACATGGTAAGAAAAAAATTCGAAATCAAAATCGCGAGCGACGCATTGACCACCGCCTCGGTCGTCGCCCGGCCCACCCCGACGGCGCCTTCCCGGCTGGTCAATCCTTTATGGCAACTGATGAAGACGATCAGGGTTGCGAAACAGAAACCCTTCGTTAGGCCCATGATAATATCGCGCGGCAGAGTCCAGCGCACCATGTTGGCGACAAAGTAGGGCCCGCTGATGTCGAACAAGTTGACCGAGACGAAGTAGGCCGCCACCAGCCCGAACCCGATGCATTCCGCCACCAGCAGAGGCATCGAGAACATCATCGCGAGCATCCGCGGCACGACCAGGTAATCGACCGGATGCACGGCCAGCGCGCGAAGCGCGTCGATTTGCTCGGTCACCTTCATCGTGCCAATCTCGGCCGACATCGCCGCCCCCACCCGCCCCGTCACCATCAGTCCGGTCAGAACGGGACCAAGCTCACGAAAGAGGGCGGCGGAAACAACCGCGCCAACGCCGGAAGCGACACCAAGTTTATTGAACTGAAAATAGGTCTGCGCGGCGAAAACCGCACCGGTAAATCCGCCGGTGATGACCACAACCAATTGCGAAAGCAGCCCGATATCGACCATCTGGCGCAGGAACAAACGCCAGCGCATCCGATGCGTGACCGCGGAGCCGATCGCCTCCGCCGCGAGCAGAACAAGCTCACCGAGATAAACAAAGGAGGCGACGACCACCGCGCCCACGCCGGTGAAAAAGCGGACAAACATGTGATCGGGAGCGTGGCATGGGCCGCGCCCGCCGGCTCAGGCACTGAGCAACTGCGTCTTGGAACGCGGCCGCAATTCCGGCGGAATCTCGCCGACGAATCGTGGCTCCAATCCGAGTTTAAGGAAAATGCTGCGAATCTCGCGCAGGGTGATGGTAGGCTCGTCAAGTTCGAGATAAACGATATCGTGATTGCTATCGACCTTGTAGCGCAGGGCCGGAACCGCCTCGAGTTGATGATCAAGTTCGAGGATCTTGTTCAGATCGCGCACCCCGGCCGCATAAACTTCCAATTCGATCATTGCGCCCAGTGTAACCAGCATGTGCCCGCGATGCAAAAGTGAATTGGACTGAGTCGCCGCTCCATAATCCATCATCCCGAGCCGGCGCAGCGCGGCCATGAACCCCCACCGTTGCAAATTGACCTTGCCCCTTCAGATTGAATCGCGCACCTGCCGATTGCGGGCAGACGGAAGCTGCGATAAAGGAAGGCGTCAGTCGCCGCCCATGAAACTACGTTCGCTCAGCTTTATCGTTAGTCTGTGTCTTCTGGCTGGTTGCGAGACAATGCCGCAAGGCATTCAGCAGGCCCGCCTTAACATGGCCACCCAGATCCAGGCAGAGCCTCCGGGCGACTACTTCATCGGACGCCGCTACTACAAACCGGACTATCATTTCTGGGGGTATGTGCGCCGGCCGGGTCAGCCTTGGAACACGGCGGAACTCGTGATGTTGAACGAAAACCAAAAACTCGCGCCCGATCGTGAGCAGATAAATTTCGGCTTTGACAACAATTATGAGTACCGACTTTATGGTCGCTTCAGCGGCGACAAAATCTATGAACCGGCCAGCAACGGCATTTATCCGGAGTTCGTGCTCAAGGGTTATCAACTGATTTCGACCAATCCGGTGCCCATTTTCAAAAGCCAATACCGCGGCTCGGGTGACAACCGATACCAAATCGAAAAGCCGGAGTAGTCGGCGGGAGCCCGGCCTAACGAAGGCGCGCCCGGCGAAGGACAAGCTGGTTGAAGAATTTCTCAGCTTCCTTGCCGTCGAGCGCAATGCATCGCCGCGCACTCTGCGGATTTATCGGACCGCGCTGCGCGATTTTCAGGCGCAGACCGACGCCCCCTCCTGGCGGCAATGCCAGGCGCGGCATTTTCGGAATTACCTCTTCGACTTGGTGAAGCGCAAACAGGCGCGCTCCTATGTGCGCCTGCAATTTTCCGCGCTGCGCAGCTTCTACCGCTTTCTCGTGGCGCGAAATCGCCTGACGAAAGATCCGGTACGCGAGATCCAACTGCCAAAGGCGGAGAAGAAATTGCCCCTTGTTCTGACCCAGACGCAAATTGGCGAACTACTCGCTGCGCCGCTCCGGGTGAAGAAGCCTAAAAGCGCGCCGATCTGGATGCCGCAACGCGACGCCGCCATCATGGAGGTTTTCTACAGCAGCGGCTTGCGGCTGGCGGAGCTCGCATCGCTCAATGTGAGCGATCTCGACATTTACACGGAATCGGTGCGAGTGATGGGCAAAGGACGAAAGGAGCGCGTCTGTCCGGTTGGCGCGCCGGCCTTGCAGGCGGTGTCGCGCTATCGCGCGGCCGCGAACGTGCATAGCGGAGCGCTCTTCCTTAACAAAGGGCGACGGCGGATTTCACCACGCTCGATTTGGCTGATCCTGAAGCGCTACTTGCGGCATACGTCGATTCCGATTGCGCTCAGTCCACACAAACTCCGGCACAGCTTCGCCACCCATTTGCTCGATAACGGCGCCGATTTGCGGAGCGTGCAGGCGTTGTTAGGCCACGCCAGTCTTTCGACCACGCAGATTTACACCCACGTCACGACGGAGCGGTTGAAGAAAGCCTACGCCGAGGCGCATCCTCGGGCGTAAAGCAGGCGTCTCCCCTGTCGAGTCGAGCAGGCGTCTCGCCGAAAGATTGACCGGGCGGGACTCCTGACAGGCCGGCGGCCCGTTTTATGAAGCGCTCGCCGGTGCGTTGTCGTGCGGCTCGGCGACCTTGAAAACGAGTTTGCCGCTATCGACGGTGACGTTGACCAGGTCGCCCGCTTTGACACTCCCGCGGAGAAGTTCTTCCGCCAGCGGATCCTCCAGATAACGCTCCACCGCACGCCGCATCGGCCGTGCGCCATAGGTCGGATCGTACCCTTTTTCGATCACGAATTCATGGGCGGCGTTGTCGAGAGCGATTTCGATTTCCTTCAGCTGCAAGCGGCGCTTTACCTTGTTGACTTCGAGGTCAACGATTCGCATTAAATCCGGTTTCTCGAGCGTGTGGAAGACGATGATCTCATCCAGCCGGTTCAAAAACTCCGGCTTAAAGACGCGCTTGGTTTCATCAAGAATTTTCTCGCGCATGACTTCATAATTGGCTTCATCGCGCGAGGAGGCGCCGAAGCCCATTGTTGTCTGCCGCTTGATCAATTCGGCACCCACGTTCGAAGTCATGATGATGATCGTGTTGCGGAAATCGATTTTCCTGCCTAACGAATCGGTGATCTTGCCTTCTTCCAAAATCTGGAGCAGCAGGTGCATCACATCGGGGTGCGCTTTTTCGATTTCGTCGAAGAGCACAACCGAGTAGGGCCGGCGCCTGACGGCCTCGGAAAGCTGGCCGCCTTCTTCGTAACCGACGTAGCCTGGAGGCGAGCCAATCAGGCGGGAGGCGGTGAATTTTTCCATGTACTCGGACATGTCGATCTGGATGAGCGCGTCGGCGTCGCCAAACATGAACTCCGCGAGGGTGCGGGCGAGGAAGGTCTTGCCGACACCGGTGGGGCCGAGGAAAACGAACGAACCGATGGGACGTTTCGGATCCTTCAAATCCGCACGGGAACGGCGAAGCGCTTTGCTGATCGCGCCGACAGCTTCGTCCTGGCCGATGACGCGCTCTTTGATGTCGACTTCCATCGCGAGCAGCTTGGCGGTTTCTTTCTGCTCCATTTTCTGGAGCGGCACACCCGTCACCTTCGAGATGATGTGCATCATGTCTTCGGCGGTCACGAGCACTTCCTTCTCTTCGCGCTGCTCGCGCCATTCCGTCAGAATGCGCTCGAGTTTTTCCTTGGCTTGCTTTTCGTTGTCGCGCAGGGCGGCCGCTTTTTCGAAATCCTGGGCCTTGATCGCGGCTTCCTTCTCGACTCGAATCTCCTCGATTTCTTTTTCGATTTCCTTTACGTCGGGCGGACGGGTCATGGCGTTGATGCGGGCGCGGGCGCCGGCTTCATCCATCACGTCGATCGCTTTATCGGGGAGAAACCGACCGGTGATGTAGCGCTCGGAAAGTTTGACTGCCTGCTCAAGTGCTTCGTCAGTCAGCCTGGCTTTGTGGTGCGCTTCGTATTTCGGACGGAGACCCTTCAGGATCAGAATCGCTTCGTCGATCGTCGGCGCTTCAACCTTGACGGTCTGGAAACGTCGTTCCAGCGCGGCGTCTTTCTCGATGTATTTGCGGTACTCGTTCAGGGTGGTGGCGCCGACGCACTGTAACTCGCCGCGGCTCAGGGCCGGCTTGATGATGTTGCTCGCGTCCATCGCTCCTTCGGCCGAACCGGCGCCGACGATGGTATGCAATTCATCGATGAAAAGGATGACGTTCTTGGAGCGACGGATTTCGTCCATCACCGCCTTGATCCGTTCCTCAAATTGGCCGCGATATTTTGTGCCTGCGACCATCAAAGCAAGATCGAGAGTGATGACTTTTTTGTCGCGCAAAAGTTCCGGCACATTGCCGCTCGCGATTTCCTGGGCGAGGCCCTCCACGATGGCAGTCTTGCCGACACCGGCTTCGCCTAACAATACCGGGTTGTTCTTCGTCCGACGGCAAAGCACCTGAATGACGCGCTCAATTTCATTGACCCGGCCGATAACGGGATCAAGCTCGCTCTTCTTCGCGAGATCGGTCAGGTCACGGCCAAAGGCGCGCAGGGCCGGCGTTTTAACGTCCTTCTTCGACGAAGGTTCCCCGGTTGCGCCCAGCTCCGGATCATTCTCCGGTGGGGTGAAATTCGGATCCAGTTCCTTCAAAATCTCATTTCGGGTGCGCTCGATGTCGACTTCCAGACTCTTCAGGACCCGGGCGGCGACCCCCTCGCCCTCCCGGAGAAGGCCGAGCAAGATGTGCTCAGTGCCGACGTAGGAGTGATTGAGCGCACGCGCTTCTTTGCCCGCGAGTGCGAGCACTTTCTTGACCCGCGGAGTGTAGGGAATATTGCCGACCATTTTGGTCTCCGGGCCGGAGCCAACCTGTTTTTCGACTTCCATCCGCACGGTCTCGAGATCGAGGCCCATTTTCTGAAGAACGTTGACCGCGACCCCCTGGCCGAGCTTGATCAAGCCGAGGAGAAGATGCTCGGTGCCGACGTAGTTGTGGTTGAAGCGGTCCGCTTCTTTCCGAGCCAGCGCGAGAACCTGCTGCGCCCGAGGAGTGAAATTATTCATTGTGATTAGACTCGGAGGGCGACGCGTCGTCCGGCTCCGGCGCTACTTTACCCATATCAGGTTTAGGAAAGAGTTTCAAACGATCGCGGATGATTTGGGCGCGGAGGAAGTCGCGTTCTTCGGCGTTGAGCTTCTGTTGGGACGTCTTTTGCAGGTGGGCCGGCTGGGTCTCAATGAAGAGCTCGTCGATCGGCAACCGCCGATCTTCCGGGAATGCGCCGAGATCCACGCCGAGTTTCATGACTGAGAGCAAATTGAGCGCCTCCTTCGAGGTCATCGCATGTGCATAAGTAAGCACACCGTATGCCCTTCCGATCTGATCGGAGAGGGTATCGGACTTTTTCTGGATCAGGACCTGGCGGGCGTCGTGCTCCTTGTCGATGATGGTCTCGATCACCTTGGTGAGCCGGGCGATGATCTCCTCTTCTTTTTCGCCTAACGTCGTCTGATTGGAAATCTGAAAGAGGTTGCCCATGGCTTCGGTCCCTTCGCCATAGAGGCCGCGCACGGCGAGCCCGATCTTGTTCACAGCCTGGATGACCTGATTGATCAGATCGCTGAGAACGAGGCCGGGCAGATGGAGCATGGCCGAAGCCCGCATGCCGGTGCCGACATTAGTCGGGCAGGCGGTCAAGTAACCGAGCTTTTCGTCGTAGGCGATATCGAGTTTGGCTTCGAGCGTGGAATCAACCTTGTCCACGAGCCGGAAGGCACTTTTCAATTGCAGTCCCGAGCGGATCGACTGCATGCGCAGGTGATCCTCTTCGTTGATCATGATGCTGAGCGTCTGCTTGCGATTCATGACCACGCCGCTGCCGACGTTCTTAGCCGCGTGCTCGCGACTGATGAGGTGACGCTCGACGAGGACCTGTTTCTCGAGCGCAGAAAGATCCTGAAGGAGCTCGGAAAAGGAATCCTGCATTTCCGGGAGCTCTTCTACCTGCGGTTTGATTTGCTCGAGAATCTGGGTCCGCTCGGCTTTTTTCGCCCACCCCGGGAAAGGCCGCTGGCGCAGATTGCGCGCCAGCCGCACCCGGCTGCTGACCACTACCTGATGGTGCGGACCCTCGCCCCGCAGCCATTCCCCGCCGCTCGACATGACCTGGGAAAACTTCATCGTTCAGCTCGCCATCTGGTGTTCGAGTTGCTTGATCTGGTCGCGCAAGGTTGCAGCGGTCTCGTAGTTTTCTTCCGCCACGGCTTTCTCCAGGCTACTGCTAAGAGTGCGCATCTTGTCGGATAATTCCATCCGCCGCGCGGCGCGTTCCGGGAGCTTGCCGACGTGCTCGACCCCTTTGTGCATCGCCTTCAACAACGTGCCAAGGCCTTCGGAAAAAGTCTGATAGCAGGCGCTACAACCGAGACGCCCGGTCTTCTTGAAGTCGGCCTGAGTGAATCCGCACACCGGGCACTTCTGTGTCGGAGCGCCCTTTTCGATTTCCTCCGCAGCGCCGATGCCTAACAATAAGTCGGCGAGCGCAAAGCCCGTTGGATCCTGCACGCCTTTTTCTTTCGAGCAGGCATCGCAGAGATTCACCTTCTGCATTTTTCCCTCGAGAATCTGCGTCAGAAAAACCGAGGCATCATTGCATTTACAAACGTCGCACAGCATCGCTGTTCAATTAGACCACAATTCGGGAAAAAGATTCAACTGGCAGCCGCGGCCGGCCGATTTGCCCCGCCCCAGTCCGTATCCGGTCACTCCGGGAAAATCGGGGTTCCCGTTTCGCGGGTCAACTCACGGAAACGCCCGATGGTTCGTTGTGTAATCGGGCCGGGTTTTCCGTCGCCAATGTCGCGGCCGTCGACTTTAATCATGGGGATGACCTCCGCCGCCGTGCCGGTGAGAAACGCTTCGTCCGCGATGTAAAGATCGTGACGGGTCAACTCTCGTTCGGAGATTGCGATGTCGAGTTCGGCCGCGATGTCGAAAACGGTTGCGCGCGTGATGCCACGCAGCGCGCCGGCCGTGATCGGGGGGGTCATAATCTGACCGCCCTTCACCATGAAAACGTTGTCGGCGGTGCACTCGGCGATGTTGCCGGTATCGTTCAGCAGGAGCGCTTCATCGGCGTTCGCCAGGCTGGCCTCGATGCGGGCGAGAACGTTGTTAAGATAATTGAGCGACTTGATCGCCGGATTCAACGTGGCTGGTCCCATGCGTCGGGTCGGGACGGTCACGACCGTCAGGCCCCGTCGATAATTTTCCTCGGAATAAAGCGCGACGGTCGTTGCAATGATGATGATACTCGGCCGCTTACACTGCACCGGGTTGAGGCCGAGGTTGCCCACACCGCGGGTCACGATCAGCCGCACATAGCCATCGCGCAGCCCGTTTTGTCGGATGGTTTCAAGCAGCGCCTCGTCCATCTCCTCGCGCGAAATTGGAATCTCGAGACAGATCGAGCGGGCTGATTCCCAGAGCCGCGTCATGTGCGCTTCCATGCGAAAAACGCGGCCGTTGTAAAAACGGATGCCCTCGAAAATGCCGTCGCCATAAAGAAGACCGTGATCGAAAACCGAAACCTTCGCGTCCGCCTGATCGAAGAATTCTCCGTCGATGTAGATCTGGAGCGATTTCGTCGCCGAAGTTTTAACAGCCGGCGCGGCGGCGGCCGGGACTGCAACGTCTTTGGTAAGCATGAAAAAACTTCCGGTGGTTCCGCAGGCAATTCAAGCGGAGAAACGAGCGACCCGCTGTGAGAATACCAAGCATTCCGCACGCCATGCGGAAGCCGGAAGGGGGCGGCCTTCGCCTTGCCTAACGAAGATTCGTTAGGCTGGGGCGACCTGTCGGGGAGCGAGCCGCAGTCGTCGTCCCCGGCGGACGCGAATGTTCTCGCGAGCTTCCGGGAGTCGGATTGGACGACTCCCGGAAACAATAGTCGCGTTGTTACCGTTAAGGCAGGGAATGGCCCTTGTGCAGACGAACCTGCTGGCCGTCCGACTTGTTAATGGTACCATCGGCGTTGATGTCATTGCGGAAGTTACCCGCGTTGACTGCGCCTTGATTGGCTTTAACGCTGTTAACGTCCGGCTTATCGACAACCCGGCTGGCATCCACATCGGCCGCCAGGAAGCCAAACGGAACATCACCATGCGAGAGTCCGTCCCCGTTAATGTCTTCCGTATGCAGAACGACGGTTTGCACATCGGTCACACCCGAGAGATCCGCTCTCATTTCGTTACCGCTGAAGGTAATTGCACCGACCGTGGCCGTACCACTCGATACGCTTACCGTTCCAGACGTGACCGGAACATCGAAGGTAAAGACAGCGGTGTAGTTGCTGGCGATACGATCTTCAATTCCGGACGGGCCGGTAAGGGGCATGCTGACGTCGAACGAACCGGCTCCTCCCTGGGTCACACGCGAGGCCGCGCTGACCAGGTTGGCCGCTGGGGCGCAGGGCCCGGGACCGACGCCGTTGCCGACGAGACCCGAAACCTGCAGAGTGTAGGTGGAGCCGGCGGCCTGACCGAGGTTCGCTTCCTGCACGACAACGACCAGCGTCTGATTAGCCGGCACGTCCACCGAAAAGGTATTGGTGGTGCCAAAAGCGGGGCTGCCGCCCGGATCACCGAGATAGTTGATGCAGATGTTACCAGTCATTCCCACGACTGGAGGTATATAGGCATTGAGGTAGGCCACTGGAATCATCGCGCCACCCCCGGTGGCATTCGTCGAGGTAGTCGCGATCGTCGCGCAAGCCGCGCCGGGTCCGTTAGGGAAGGTCAGGACATCGTAGCGACGATTTCCAGTTCCGAGGATGCCCGGGCAGACTTTGGCTGTTCCGCAACCGCTCACAACGGCGTTCCGGCCCAAGCGGCCTTCCTGGTTGGGATCAGATGCATCCAAACTACCCATAACTATGCTGGGCGGTTGCTGGCATGTCACGATCGTGAAGTTCAGCACCGAGGACCCGCCCGCGAATGAGACGGTGAGAGTGAAGTTAATCGACGATCCGCAAACAAATGCAGGTGAAGTACTCACCTGGAAAGCAGACGTGTTCACTGCCGTGCCATTTTCAGCCGTATTTGGATAGGGCGAGTTCGGCTGAGAAATAGTCACCTCTGGCGTAGTCGTCGAAAGCACCGCCGAGACGCTGGACCCGAGCAGGCAACCGTCATTTAGGATGGTCACGTCAAGACTGTTGCACTCGTTCGGTTCGATAATCCCATTGCCGTTACCACCGCTGAGGGAGACCGCATTGGAGACATAAGCAAACCTGGCCACGCCACTGAGACTCTGATCCAATGTCGTGGTATTTCCGTTTGTAATCGTGACTGGAAATGGCCCGATCCCGCCGCAATTGTGAGCCGGATCGATTATCGTAGCCGAGTAAGCGCCGGGCGACAGGTTCATCGAGTAGGTGCCGTCGGCTTTGGTCCCGGCGGAGAAACCCGCGGAAGGGCCGCCACTTACCTGTATCAATGCATCCTTCAGCGGTGCACCAGTATCGGAAGCGGTGATCGTTCCACTCAGCGTTCCCTGGGGAGGGGCGGTGGTGCCGGCAAACTTGAAAGCGCCGATCTTAGTCTTCCAGTCGAAACCGGTGACGGGACTAGTGTTGTAATACTCGTTCGTGAACCAGAAGGTCGCATCGTCGGACGGATCCAGGCACATGGCCGTATAATCGCCCCATCGGTTGCTCGTTCCGAGCTGGACGCCGGTCCCGGCGAACATCGTCGCCTCGCCCTGTGCAAGCGTGCCAGGTGGGTCAGTTAACAGCCTTCCGGCATAAGCAATGGAAGGGAATACCGTCGAGCTACCAGTTGTGTAGCCGACGGCCAGATTCCCGGCGTTGTCCACCACGGAGCTACCCATCCAGCGTTCCGTCACGTCAGGCGAATAGGTTCCCTGGTCTTGGACCGACCAGTTTCCGCCTGCGCTGGTTTTTTGCAGGATGTACCATCGTGTGCCGGCTCGGTACTGCGCAACCGTTGGGGCTTGGCCGGGAGGCGGAATAATGCCTGCGTTCACGGTCTGCACAGTTGTGAGAGTCTCGGTGCCTCCGCGATTAAAATATTGCAGGCGCAGCATCAAGCGGTCGCCGATCGCATTCAGGTAATCCACGGAGGTGGCTGGTGACGGTTCTTCGATTTCAGCGCGCGAGCCACTCAAGACGCCTGGACTACGTGAATCGAATGCGGCCACCGGAAGCGGACTCTCGGGGCGCTCAATGAAAGTAGAGTTCCCCGGAACCACGAAGTCGGCGTGAAAGTCGAACAAACGCAGTGCGTCGACGGCGTCGAATGCATCGTCGAGATAAACCGAAAAGACGTTGGGTGCGCCGGCCGGCGGCGGCGTCAGACCGTTAAAGTCCGTCGGGATCATGCCCGAGGAAGAATTGCTCAGAGCCGGACCCGCGTTGAAGTAGATGAAGGATGCCGTGGAATCGCCGACTAACATTTTCGCCCGGTCGAAGGCAAAGCACCCAAAGCCATTGTAGGTCAGAGACGGAGCCGTAAACTGACGATCTGTGAAGTAATAAGCATCCGACCAGGCGCCGATCTTACCGTAATCGGGAAAGTCGTTCCCGGGCGTGATGAAATCATAAGCCCAGTAGGCACCCGTCGGATCGCCGGTCTTGGAAACCGCGATCGGTTGGTGGAACGGCGGCGTAGTATTGCTGGTAAAGGCAAACTGCGAGAGAACCCAGCGATTCGCCATCCGATCATAAAGGACCAGGGCATCTCCATTGTTGTTGACCGCCGCCACTCCGCCGAGCGGAGCGAAGAGCGTGCTCAGTTTAAAAGCCGGACCGCGTGGCACGCCGTTTTTGTCGAAGATCCGAATTCCGCCACCATTCACAGCCTGCACGTAGTCATTCGGGCCGACAGCGCCCTCGTTATCGGGCGGCGCCGACCCATTCACAGGGACTCCCTCGAAAACGAGGAGAGGACCGGGAATGTTCAACTTGAAGTGGCCGTCAGGTCCGAAAGAGGACTGCAAGGCGCCATCGCTCTGGGCAGGCGCATTCGGGTTGGGCCTGCGAACGAAGTCTGTATTCAGTTCGTTGATTTCCTCGGCTTCCTGCTGCAGTTCGCGATCGCTTTGGCTGACGGAGTCCATGAGCTCTCGCACCGGCCGCGTCTCGGCGAATCCAACCGCGTGGCTCACCACGGTGACATTGCTCGCAAGGACCGCGTGGCCGGCTGGGGAGGTCTTGGTTGAGCCTGGCTTTTGCGCCTGGCCGACTCGCACCGCGACTGCGACGCTAAGCAGTGCCAAGATAGTGATGATAAGTAATCCTTTTCTACGACTAAACATTGTGACCTCCTGAATGCTCCGAATAAACGGATGTGGTTATTGGTTTTTTGAGTCGTCTTTCCTTAAACGACCGCCGCCGAGAGAATCTGTTTTCCGATCCCGAGTCAATAACATTGTGCGTCTGAGCATATTACAAAAATGCAATGTTAATGGCAAAGTATCCCAATGGGTTCCTCCGAGCGTGGCGAATACTCATGCGCCGCCAATGGCCGGAGATAACAAATAACTCGATGCAAAGATCTCTGAGCTATCTCTGGCTACTGCCTTTCGTTTGTGAGACAGACTGAGTTAGTTTCTTTTTGAACGTCTCATTTCGCCATCCTTGCACAGACAACAATCGCTCGAACTATTGCTGATCCTCCTCGCTCTGTTAAGCGGCATGGTGCGAGCGGATACCAAGTCGTCGCCTTCACCTGAAGCGAGCGCAGGCCTGGAAGGATCGATCTCGCTGCACACCATTTCGGGCGGGCCGGTGAGACAGGGCGTTCCCGATTCGAAACCCCTTGCGAATACTACTTTTGTCGTTAGGCAAGAGGAACGCGTCGTAACATCCTTTACGACGGACGCGCAGGGCCGGTTTCGGGTCTCCTTACCTCCAGGGCATTACAGCATCTCCAAGAAAGACTGGCAAAGCAGAGTAGGATTCTTTGGCCCTTTCCCGGTGGATATCATGCCCGGTCAAACCGAGAAGGTGCAGTGGAACTGCGACACCGGCATGCAGTAGGAACAGCCGGCGCGCGGCGTGTCAGCCAAGCAGCCCATCGACAATCCGCAGGGTCCGATCGCCTCGTTGCGCAAGATTGTTATCGTGGGTCACGACAACAAGAGTTTTCTTGCGCTCGCGGGCCAGGCCGAGAAGCAGGTCCATAATCGCGTCGCCGGTTTTGGAATCGAGATTGCCAGTGGGTTCGTCGGCGAAAATGATGTCGGGATCGTTCGTTAGGGCACGGGCGATCGCGACCCGCTGCTGTTCGCCACCGGAGAGCTCGGGCGGAAGATGACCCAGTCGATCACCCAGACCGACCGCTTCGAGGCTTTTCACACAGGCCGCTCTCCCTGTGTGTCGGCCAATCATTCCCGGGAGCATGACATTTTCCAGAGCGGTCAATTCCGGCAGCAGAAAATAGCCCTGGAAAACAAAGCCCATCTTTTCGTTGCGCAGTCGGGCGAGAGTCGATTCGCCGTTGCGATAGAGCTTCTTGCCTTCGAATTCCACTTCGCCCGATTCGGGCCGTTCCAGCCCGGCGAGCGTGTAAAGGAGCGTCGTCTTGCCCGCCCCCGAGGCACCACAAAGGAAAATCGCTTCGCCATGCTGCACTTCGAGGGAGACACCGCGCAAGACCTCGATCCGACGACGCCCAATCTGAAAAGAGCGGCGCAGGTCGCGCGCAACTAGTTGGGCCTCGAGCATTGGGCAGCACCATTGGCCAAGTCGGCGGCCGTCGCAAGGCGGCTCCCGAGTTGCGGCGCGCAAACAGAACGCCGCGCGGGACCGAAGTCTCCGCGCGGCAGCCTGTTCTTAACTTTTCGCTAGGCCAAGCCGAGCGTGACCAGCGTTGGCTCGTCGACCGCGGCCGTAACGACCAGACCATGGTCGCGCTGAAAAGCGGCGAGAGCGGCCCGGGTCTGCGGCCCGACCAGGCCGTCGATTGCACCGGCATAATATCCCTGGTCGCGCAGCGCCACCTGCACATTCTCGAGCACCTGACCCGGGACCAGGTCGTTGTAGCCGTAGATCGGCTCGTCGTAGATGTAGTTATTGTAGTAGGGATCGTAGCCGTAGGCCGGATACCAGTAGTTGTTCCACCAATAGTAATAGCCACCGCCGAAGAGAACGAAGGTGGTGTGGTAATGGCGCCTCCACCAATCTCGGTTGTGCGGCGTGCGAACGACGTTGCGGCTCGCGACCGCAAAGCTGTTGCGATTGAAGTCGCGGTTACTCCCGCGATTGTCTCGCACCGCGACCGGCGCGCTATCCAGGTTACGATCCACGTTTCGATTGCCCATGTTTCCCCGGGAATTGGAGCGGTACCGGCTCGCGACTTGCGGTTGATCGTAACCGCGCTGGCGGTTTACCGGTGCGACCGAACGCGACACGTTGCCTTGCACTGGCCGATTGTCCGTTCGGCGAGCGCTCTGCACTGGCGCCTGTTGGGCAGCCTGCTGGGTCCGCTGCTGCTCGACTTCACGTTTATGTCGCCTGCGATCCTGGTCGTTATCCGCCCTCATCACCTGCGCCAAAGGGAGGGAAAGACCGAGCGTTAAGAGTAATAGCTTTTTCATGGTTTCGTTGCCTCTGTTCTATTCGACAGACCTGGGGCGGGCTTTATTCAAAGCCGTGCGGAGGGTTTTTGGACCCCGCTTCAGGCCTGTTGCCGGATCGCTTCGAAGAGAACGATGGCGACTGCAGTGGCGAGATTGAGGCTGCGCGTGCCGTGCATCGGGATTGTGAGCAAATCCCCGGGATGGGCGCGCAGGAGTGCCTCGGGCAGACCTTTGGTTTCACGGCCGAAGACAAGAAAATCGCCCGGCTTGAACCGCACCGCGTGGTAGGGGCGGTCGGATTTTGTCGTGAGATAAAAGAAGCGCGCGGCCGAATCCTGCGCGGCCTCCAGCTCGCCTAACGAATCCCAATAACGCAGGTCAACCTCCGCCCAGTAATCGAGTCCGGCGCGTTTCAGAGTTCGATCGTCGGTCGAAAAGCCGAGCGGCCTAACGAGATGGAGAGTCGAGCGGGTGGCGACGCAGAGTCGGCCGATGTTGCCGGTGTTGGGCGGAATCTCCGGCTCGACCAGGACGATGTTGAACATGTTCTGTAGCCGGGGGCGCTGACCCCCCCGGGGCTGGCGCGAGCGCCTGATTGTAATTCCTCCGGATCGGGGCCAGCGCCTCCGGCTACAACTTGCCGGCGATGAACTTCTCCAGCTTCACGATGTCGGCGGAGAATTTGCGAATACCTTCGGCTGTTTTTTCCGTCGCCATGGCGTTGTCGTTAAAGAGATAGCGAAACTTTTTCTCGTCCATCTCCAATCGCTGCACCTCGGCGTTTTTGGAACGGTTAGGGCCCAGTTTGCGTTCCACTGGTTCGTAGCTTTCCGACAATTTTTCCAGCAGATCGGGACTGATAGTAAGGAGGTCGCAGCCCGCCAGCTCCAAGATCTGGCCAACGTTGCGGAAGCTCGCGCCCATCACCTCCGTGCGGTACCCAAACTTCTTGTAGTAGGTGTAAATTTCCTGCACGGACTGGACGCCGGGGTCTTCCGGTCCGGCGTAATCGCGCTTGTTGGCCGCCTTGTACCAGTCGTAAATCCGACCCACGAAGGGCGAGATCAACTCGATGCTCGCCTCCGCGCAACGCACCGCCTGGGGAAGTGAAAACATCAGGGTCAGATTGCAGTTGATTCCTTCCTTTTCGAGTTGCTCGCCCGCCGCGATCCCCTCCCAGGTCGAGGCGATCTTGATCAGGATGCGCTCCCTCGGAATACCGCGTTTCTCGTAAAGCGCGATGAGTTGCCGGCCTTTGTTGATCGAACCCACGGTGTCGAAAGAAAGCCGCGCGTCGGTCTCGGTCGAGACCCGACCGGGCACGATCTTGAGAATTTCGCAGCCAAACTGGACGAGCAAATGATCGATCAAATCTTCGATCTGGGCTGCACCGCTCAAACCGGACTTTTTCCGGTCGGCCAGCACCTCGTCGAGGAGGTGGAAATACTGTTCCTTCTGGGTGGCGGCGTAGATCAAGCTCGGATTGGTCGTGGCATCCCGCGGTTGAAACTCGCGGATCGATTCGAAATCGCCCGTGTCCGCCACAACGACGGTAAATTTCTTCAATTGCTCGAGTTGACTCGGCTTGGTTTTCGTATCGCCCTCAACAGCGGTGCTCATAATTTTGATCTCCGGATTTTCCAGCGATGGCGTCGTGCCGCCGCTGATCGGTCCGAAAATTACGGCGGAACCGCCGGAACGACAATGCAAAAGTCGGCGCGCGGGATATTGACCGACGACCGACTACCATGTCAGTCGCCCCGCATCCAGGACGATAAATTTTGCGTCTTGATACACGATCGAACCGGCAGGGGTTCGCGCCAGAACGGGCTCGGCTCCCGAGCTGGCCCCAAGGACCTCCCGCGGCACACTCAATCTTAGTTGTCGCAATAGTCGGCTGCTGCGGGCGTAATTGCGCGAGAACGCTTTGCGATCGAGCAGCCAAAAATCGATCTGCTGATCGCGCACGCATTTTCGCACCACGTCGCGGTCGGAGCTGTATTGCGCGCGCGCCAGTTGGAGCCCGCGCTCGCGCAGCGGCAAGTAAAATGCGGGATGAAAAGGCACCGCGCATTCCGCTCCAACAGTGACGGAACGCCGGCAAAACGTGGGCAGATTGTTCGCTTCATCGGAGAGCGAGGCGATTCGGCTGGTAAGCGGTTGGCGAGCGAAAAAACGGTAGAGCTCAGGATCGGTGCCCTCGACGTAACTGGCGGTGGGAAAGCCGGGGACGAACAATGGAATTCCCAGGATGAGGCCGAGCAAGATGGCCGAAAGTCCAAGCGCGGCGACAGAAGCGGGGCGTCGCCTCGATTCCGCCCAGCGCAGCGCCGCATCGACCAAAGCGAGCAGGACGCCCGCAGCCGCCAGCGTCATGAGAACTCGCGTGGTCGGCTGCGTGTAACGGTTCGGAAGATAAAGGCGAAAAAGAAGAAGATGCGCTGCCAAAAAGAGCGCGAGCGAGCCTCCCATCAGTTGTGTCATCGGCCGCGCCCCGCGCGGCACCGCTTTGAGGAGCGGAAATTGATGGGGAAAATATCTCAGCAACGGCCAAAGAAACGCGGCCAGGAACCATGGCGGGCGCGTCGGCGGCGTGTGGATGCCAGCATTTCCGCCGACCCAATAATCCCATAATGACGGAAAGAAAAAAGGAATTCGACCCGCAGGTCCGAACTCAGGCATCTGCCGCGCCTGAGCGTAGGTGACAAGCGGGCCGAACGTGCCCACTTTGTTCAAGTAAGGCCACACGCAGGCCAGGGTGAGGAAGAACGCCGCCGCGCAAACCAGGTAAGCGCGCGGCTCTTTTACCAAGGAGATCTTGAAGCGCTTCTCCCATTGGAGACAATCCAGCGCGAGCACCCCGAGACTCAGCAACGCCGCCGGCGGGAAGAAAACGCCGGCGAGACCAACCGCGACCAGAACTCCCAGTAACGAGCCCCTGACATCGTAGTAGAGAAAAGCCACGAAAAGCGGGTAGAAGAACGCGCGCGGCGTCGCGGAAGAAAGATCGCTATTCGACCAAAGGCATTGGCAGAAGAGAATGGCGGCGAAGGTCGCCACCGCCGGCGACCGAAAAACGCGCGCGGCCAGGGCAAAGAAATATCCCACTGCAACCAGACTGAGTGCAGAAGGGATCAACTTGCTTGCCAGCAAGGGATCAATCCCAACCCGCGCCAGGATCCAGTAAAGGCTCGAATAACCTCCGGGGGCGAGCGATTGGAAATAGTCAGCGATCTGGTCGTGAGGAAATAGGCTCGGATCAATGAACCGGAACATCCAAAAAACGTGCTCGCGTACGTCGTCGGCGAGGAGATATTCCGAGGCAAAAGCCTGCCGCAGCGCCAGGGCCGCGCAGCCCAGTGCGTAAATCATGGCGAAGCCAAACCACGGGCGCAATTCAGCCGTTGAGAGGTCCCCCTCGGTCCCACCCAAAAAACGGCGCAAAGAAGCCGGCAAACGAGAATTCAAGACCCCGATCTTAGCCGAGGCCCGAACCACCGCGAACAAAGATCTCGCCAAGCGAAGAATTGTCATGCGCCGTTTTCCCGTTACAATCGGGCCCGCGATCATGAGCACCAATGCGCCCGAACTGATCATCGAAGCCGGCCATACCGAGCGGAACTACTGGCGCGATCTTTTCCGCTACCGCGAGTTATTTTATTTCCTCGCCTGGCGCGATGTGCTCGTGCGCTACAAGCAAACCGTCATCGGCATTCTCTGGGCGGTGCTGCGGCCGTTGCTCACGATGATCGTTTTCACTTTCGTCTTCAGCCGCGTTGCGAAACTGCCCTCCGATGGCCTCCCCTATCCCGTCATGGTCTTCGCCGCGATGTTGCCGTGGCAGCTCTTTGCCACCTCCCTCAGCGAAGGCAGCGGCAGCCTGATCAACAACGCCAACCTGATCTCGAAAGTTTATTTCCCACGACTCATCGTGCCGGCGAGCGCGGTCATCGTTTCGTTCGTGGATTTCGCGATTTCCATGGTCCTGCTCGCTGTGATCATGGCGATCTACCATGTCTGGCCGGGCTGGCCGGTCCTGATGCTTCCCGTCTTTACGTTCGTCGCGTTGCTCGCTTCTGCCGGGGCCGGCATCTGGCTGGCGGCGTTAACTGTGAAGTATCGCGATTTTCGTTATGTCGTGCCGTTCATCGTCCAGTTCGGCCTCTACATTTCCCCGGTCGGCTTCAGCAGCGCGATCGTGCCAGAAAAGTGGCGATTGCTCTACGCCTTCAACCCTATGGTCGGCGTGATCGACGGCTTCCGCTGGTCGATTTCCAACGGCCGCAGCCCCTTCCCCCAACAAAGTCTCTTTCTCTCGCTTTTCACGATTGCGGTTCTCCTCGCTAGCGGGATCTGGTATTTTCGTAAAACGGAACGGACTTTTGCGGACGTGATTTGATCGACCGCGGGCGGGCTGACGGGATTTTTTGCTCCGGTTCCGATCGCCTCGGGGGCACCACAATTGGCAAAGTAGATGCGAAAACGAATCAGACTTAATGCGCGCATTTTCGCGCAGCGGGCGCGGGAGGTTTCCTCGAATGCTCGCACCCACTTCAACATCGGGCTCGCGCTCCAGGATTGGCGGCAGGCCAATCGCAACCGCGGCAACCGCAACGCCATCTTCCTGTGGGTGCCCAAGACGGGTGGAAACTCGAATGATCACGTTCAGAGCCCTTAGACCTAGCCTGCGCGTTCCGCTTATCTGCCTGTGGGCGGCAAGTATTTTTATGTTGTTTCGCGTTGGCATCGCGGTTGTGATGAAGTCAGCCCAGTCACAACCTTCAGCGGTCTTCAAAAGCTCGCTGTCAACTTTAGCCGAGTGGATTAACCAAACAGGGCAATCAACCGTGATCCCGGGTCCAATTGCACACTTGATTGGCTTTCCTGTGATCGATCTTCCCGTCCGCCAACGTGAGTTCCAAGGGTCTGACGAACTCACCCATGTCTGCTCGGTGCCCCAACACGGGGAGAATGCGGTGCTTCTCGCGCTCGTCGATAAGAAGACGGGGGATACCACGATATGGCGCGGCAATGTTCTGGGAGAACTTGTTTCAGCCGCGAGCTTTACCGACGACGCAGCCCGGCCAATTGAGGTATCCGGAGCCTTGACCGCTTTCGCGGCAGAGAAAGCGTACATTGCGCAGCAAATGCGTATGAGATCTTTTCGGACCGGGCCAGAGCCTGGCTCTCTGGCATCCAACCCGCCTCATCCCCTGGATGCCAGCGATTCAACCATTCCAGAAGCCTGGAGAAATACAGCCTTGCCGCCCAAACTTGTTCTCTTTCTTATCCATCCTTGGCTCTTGCCCTTGACTGTCCTAGCCCTCACGCTAGCTGTTTTTCGGGGAGGCCGCTCACCGTAGAAGAGACCCAGCATGCCATTGAGCGAGGACGACGCGCTATTAGTTGAAATCATGCTCCAGTCAGAGCTGTTCTGCGCTCAAGTAGAAGCGCTAGGGAAAAAAAAACTTCCCCTTGCCGAGATGCATACGCTTAGCCTGAAAATAAGCCAATGCCGCGGCATATTGACCCACCTTCAAGAGAAGTATGATGATGACAAACTAACGACTGCTGATTCGGCGATCTGCGCCGACGTTCGTAACCTTATAATGTGCCTCATGTGGGTAAATTTCCTTGGCCGCGCGCTTGTCGATTTCAAACTTTGCCGAAAACTGGTGCAAATTGAATCAGGATTCACATACCTGCTTATCTCTGGCAGACGAGGCAGAACGCGGCAAGCGGACGGAAAATAGCAGCCTGGGCATGTAGGCCCCACGTAAGTAGCAGCGTCCCCGGGACGCCTTGAAGAATGCGACTCTGTCCGGCACGCTCTCAGGACTCACAGAGGAGGTTCGCCGACTTGGCGGAAAGAATCTGATCCTTTCCAGTAATCACACGCTCGGCGCGACACGCCCGAAAGAGCCCGGCGTCGTGGCTTACTTCGATTATGACGACCGTCCGGTCGCGATCCCATGCGATCGCTGGTAGCGGCTCGACGAGAAAGACGAGCGCCGCCGAGATGAACGTTTGGCCGCGGAACGCGGGACTCACTTATCCGGATGGTCGATGCTAATCGACGACTTCCAATCCCATCTGGCGGGCCGTGCCGGCGATGATCTTGAAACCGGCTTCGTCGTTGCGCGAATTGAGATCCTTGGCCTTCGTTTTCACGATCTCCATGATTTGCTTGCGCGTTACCTTGCCGACCTTCGTCTTGTTCGGCTCCTTCGAGCCGGCGGCAATATTGGCGGCCTTCTTCAAGAGGATCGCCGCGGGCGGACTCTTGGTGATGAAGGTGAATGACTTGTCCTTGTAAACCGTGATCACGACCGGCAAAACATCACCCGACTGTTTCTGAGTGGCCGCGTTAAATTCCTTGCAAAAGGCCATGATATTGACGCCGCGCGGCCCAAGCGCTGTGCCGACGGGCGGTGCGGGGTTCGCCTGACCAGCCGGGATCTGCAATTTGATGTGAGCGATGATTTCTTTAGCCATTGGGAAAGTTGAAAGTTCCTAGTTGAGAGACGGTTTAGCCCCGTTCGACCTGCCAGTATTCAAGCTCGACCGGCGTCGCGCGACCGAAAATGGTGACTGAGACGCGCAGCTTGCCGCGTTCCGGATCGATCTCTTCGACGATGCCGCTCTGGTTTTGGAACGGGCCATCCGCCACCTTGACCGTCTCGCCCACTTCGAAGCTGACTTTCGGTTTGACCTTCTCCTCACGCTCGCGCATTTGAGCCAGCATGTTGTCCACTTCCGATTGGCGCATCGGGATGGGGCGATCCTTGGTCCCGGCAAAGCCGATCACGCCGGGCGTTTCGCGAATGAAGTACCACGTCCGGCCGATGAGCTGATTTTCCTCATCGAGCAGGTGCATGTTAACGATCAGGTAACCGGGGAAAAATTTTCGCGTCGTCTCGCTTTTCTTGCCGCGCTTGATTTCCGAAACGCGCTCGGTCGGGACGAGAACCTCGAAAACGACGTCGCCCATTTCCTCTTTCTTGACCCGCTTCTCAATGTTGTCGCGCACCTTGTTCTCCTGGCCGGAGAGCACGTGCACGACGTACCATTGATCTTTGGCAGCGAGTGCGTGGCCCATGATTACAAGCGGGTGAAAAAGTGAATCACGTTGACAAGAATAAAGTCGAAGAGCGCGACATAACCGCCGAGCAGGAGCATCGCAATGATGACAACGAGGGTGGAGTCGGTGAGCTCCTTGTAGCGTTTCATCCCCCTCTCTTTCGGGTCCCAGGGCCAGGATGCTTTTTGCAGCTCCAGCCGGACTTCAGAGAAGAAATTTTTTGTTTTGCTTAACATCCGCGTTGTCAAGGTCTCCAATCAGGTCAGGAGGGACTCGAACCCCCAACCGACGGTTTTGGAGACCGCTACTCTACCAATTGAGCTACTGACCTAAATACTCGTGCTCCTGCTCCTAATCGTGCTCGTGATCGCCCCTGCTCGATCACGAGCAGAACGCAAGCACGAGTTCAACTTAGTCCAGAATTTCGCTCACGCGACCCGCGCCGACGGTTTTGCCGCCTTCGCGAATGGCGAACCGGATCGTTTTCTCCATGGCGATCGGCGTACCGAGCTCCACTTCGACGGCCACGTTGTCGCCCGGCATGACCATTTCAACGCCTTCGGCCAGCTTCACGCTGCCGGTGACGTCGGTCGTGCGGAAATAAAATTGCGGCCGGTAGTTGGTGAAGAACGGCGTGTGCCGGCCGCCTTCTTCCTTCGAGAGGACGTAAACTTCCGCCTTGAACTTCTTGTGCGGCTTGATCGAGCCGGGCTTGGCAATCACCTGCCCGCGCATGACGTCTTCCTTTTTCACGCCACGGAGAAGGACGCCGACGTTGTCGCCCGCGCGCGCTTCGTCGAGCAACTTGCGGAACATTTCGATGTCGGTCGCAGTCGTTTTTGCCGTATCCGTGAGGCCGACGATCTCGACTTCTTCCATCTTCTTGAGGATGCCACGCTCGACACGACCGGTCGCAACCGTACCGCGACCTTCAATGTTGAACACATCTTCCACCGGCATGAGGAACGGTTGATCGACTGGGCGCTCCGGCACCGGGATGTAATCATCGACCGCCGCGACCAATGCGAGGATCTGGGCTTCCTGCTCGGCATCGCCATTCAGCGCCTTCAGCGCGCTGCCTTTGACGATCGGAATCTGGTCGCCGGGGAATTCGTATTGGGTGAGAAGATCGCGCACTTCCATCTCAACGAGATCGAGCAGCTCGGGATCGTCCACCATGTCGACCTTGTTCAGGAAAACGACAATCGAAGGCACGCCGACCTGACGCGCGAGCAGGATGTGCTCACGGGTTTGCGGCATAGGGCCGTCAGCCGCGCTGACGACGAGGATGGCGCCGTCCATCTGCGCGGCGCCGGTGATCATATTCTTCACATAATCGGCGTGGCCGGGGCAATCGACGTGCGCGTAGTGGCGCTTGTCGCTCTCGTATTCGACGTGCGCGGTCGAGATCGTGATGCCGCGCTCTTTTTCTTCGGGGGCGGCGTCGATGGAATCGTAAGCACGTGCCTGGGCAAAGCCTTTCTTCGCGAGCACGGTGGTGATCGCCGCGGTGAGGGTGGTCTTGCCGTGGTCGACGTGACCGATCGTGCCGACATTCACGTGCGGCTTATTGCGTTCGAACTTGTCCTTAGCCATCTGGAATTCTCCTTTGGGTTACTTGATCTTGCTTGCTGTCTTTTCGTTAGGTTAGTTTTTCCGGTCGCGAGCTCATCTGGAGCCCACAACCGGGCTTGAACCGGTGACCTCGTCCTTACCAAGGACGTGCTCTACCAACTGAGCTATGTGGGCCGCTGTTCATTTCGCGTTTATCCCCGCAGTCGCAGGACAAACCGGTTGCTCGCCGTCGTTAGAAGCGAAAGTCCCAGAGTCGGTCAAAAACGCTTGAACGACCATGGGACTTGCCTCGTCCTCCGAAAAAGCGTCGCCAAGCTAACAGCCCGCCCCGCTCTGTCAAAACAATTTCTGTAGCGGGGCCTTTGGGCATCATCCGCCAGAGCGATACGCGTTAAGCTCCCGGGACGCAAAGGCCCCTCCCAATTCAATCTTCGCGCGCCCGCATCTTTGCCCGAGCTGCGAAAATGATAATAATCAGGAGCACAACCACTGCTCCCGCTCCGATCCCGATCCAGCCCGTCTTGCTGATGAGCGGCGGCACGGGAGTGGGCGCCGGAGTGGGCGTAGGCGGCGGAGGGGTCGGAGGAGGAGCGATCTGTTTTTTGGCGAAGGCCAAACGGCCCATGGTATCGGGATTGTTCGGCTTGAACGACAGAGCCAGCTCATAGTCGTCAATCGCTTTCTGCCACTGGTCCATGAGAGAATAGGTGTAGCCGCGCTTGTCGATCGCCTCGAAATCCGCAGGATTAATCGCAATCGCCTGGGTGTAGTCTTGGATGGCCGCCTCGTACTGCTGCAGGCTTCGCTTGGCAAAAGCGCGTCGCTCGAAGGCGCGGCCGTCCTGTGGATTTTTCTCGATCGTCTTATCGAAGTCGGCGATGGCCGCTTTCCAATCCTTCTTTCCAATATCGGCGAATCCTCGGAAGCGATAGGCATTGATGTCGTCCGGCTTCAGTTCGATCGCCTTGTTCAAATCGACCAGGGCAGGATCAAATTGTTCCTGCATCACTTCCGTTTGACCGCGCTCGAAATAGCCTTTGGGATCCTTTGGAGCGACTTCGATTGCTTTCGAAAAATCAGCGATCGCCTGCGGTAGCTGGTTGGTCGCACGGTAAACCGTCCCGCGATTGGTATAGGCGTGCGGGTCTTTCGGGTTGAGTTCGATCGCTTTGCTGTAGTCGGCGAGAGCCTCGGGATATTTTTGCATGTTGAAATACATCGCCGCGCGATTGTCGTAGAGGGAAGCGGATTTGGGATTCTCCGCGATCGCCTTCGTCAACTCCGCAGCGGCCTGCTCATATTGCTTGGCGTTGATGAGCTCGATCGCCGCTTTTACGTGGTCATTCTTGCGGGCAGCGAAACTTGTGCCCGCCTGCCCAAGGCAAAACGCGAGTAGCGACGCTGTCGCTATAAATCGTTTCAAGTATTTCATGAGATTCTCTTTCTATCGGTTGTTTTTGTCGCAATAGCCCTACCCGCGTCAAGGCTGCACTCCTCGCGCCCTTTGCCTTTACATGCTTCCTTCCGCCGAAACTGCATGCCGCGCCATTACAAAAATCAAGGTTACGCCGCGGTCTTCGCGACCATTCTCATCTGGTCGACGCCCTCCCTCTTCCAGTTTTATCTCAACCGCTATTACGATCCCTTTGCCCAGAATTTTTACCGCTACGCGGTCGCGTTTCTGGCCGTCCTGCCTCTCGCCATTTATCGTTTTCAGCGCCGCGGGCCCCGTCTCGACTGGAGTGTCGCTGGGATCTGCCTGCTGCCGGCTTTGCCAAACGTCGTGCATCAGATCACCCAGGTGATTTCGCTCCAGTACATGGGCCCGGGCGTTTACGCCGTTTTTATTCGTTCTTCGGTCATCATCACCGCCCTCCTCGCCCTCGTCTTTTTCCCCGAAGAACGCCCCCTTATCCGGCAATGGCAGTTCCAGGTCGGGACTCTCCTCGGATTGCTCGGCGCCGTCGGCGTCTTCTGCTTCCAGCCGCACTGGGCGGGAGGTCACGTGTCGTTAGGCGGCCTCGCCATTGCCTTCACCGCCAGCATCTGCTGGGCGCTTTATGGCGTGCTCGTAAAGCGGCCGTCGGCCCGGCTCGGCAGCATCCGCAGCTTTGGCATGGTCAGCTTTTTCACTTCCTTCATGCTCTTACCGATCACCTGGGTGTTCGGCCGGATCGACACGCCGTGGCATACCAGCGCCCACGTCAATTGGATCCTGGTCGTCTCGGCAGTGCTCTGCATTACGCTCGCCCACCTGCTCTATTACGTCGCCATCCGCGAGCTCGGCGTGGCTCTCTCGCAAACGCTCCAGTTGCTCAGCCCGTTGGGTGCACTCGCCCTTTCGGCCTGGATTTTTCACGAACGCCTAACGACTTTACAACTTTTTTCGGCGGCGATTCTGCTTTTTGGCGCCTCCCTCGCAACCCGAATTGAGCCTCGGGTTGTGATCGAAACCACAGAAAACATCTGATCCTGGGAGACCACCTCGGCACTCTGACAACATCCCGTGTCGCGGATGTCAAACACGTTTAGGAAGGATAAAAGTTTCGCGCGCCAGCGGCGATCGCAAAACCGCCGGCTCGTAATATTCCGCGAGCAACGTCTTCTCGAACAAATCAGAATTCCGCACCGCGAAATCGTCCCAACCGGCGTACTGGGCCCGCAACCGCCGCTCGGCGATGAGAGCGAGAAAAGCGGCCGTGATCGTCTCGTGGTAAACCTCCGGCCGACCCGCCGCAGCGGCGAGGCGGCGCAGCCCGCGCGCGAGATGGAGGAGGGCTTCAGGAAAGGCGTGGCGCTCGAGCAGTTCGTAGCTCACTTGCACGTGCGCGCGATGCGGAAACTGTGCGGGATCGATCCGGCCTTCCTCGAAGTCATCCAGCAAGTCAGCCGCACCTTCATTCGCCGGCATGATCCTCCTCGACCAAGCGGTGGCTGTCGCGTGCATTCAGATCGAGCCCATAAATCGTGCGCAATTTCTTGATATGGCCGAGCGTTTTGGGGCTGAAGGCGGCCTTGCCTTCAAGCGCATGCAAGGTCACACCCTCGAGCAAATCGCCTAACGAAATATCGAGATATTCGGCGAGAGCCTTGAGCACTTTAACCAATGTCTTTTCCATTCGCGCGCCGATCTGCACGCGCTGCACGGTTCGAGACGGTCCGGATTGTTTCATAGCTACATTGTTACCACAGTAACAATGTAAGCTCAAGCCTGAATCTCGGCCGGCCCCCAGGTCAGCCGCGTTTCATCCCGCGCGAGAGAAGGAGACAAAGCACGCCCAGCCCGCCCAGGATGGCGGTGGCAACAAGCCAGCCGCCCGTTTCGGGAATGTGAAGGTAGGCCCGGTCGTGTCGCACCCCATCGGCCCAGCCAAGGAGAAAACAGAGCAGAGCTACGGCAAAGAAAATAATGCTGAAGGCGACAGTGGATTCGCGCCGGGATTGGCGTGGGGTGGGATCAGATGGATTCATAGTGGCGGTGCACCTTGGTAAACGCCCGGCGCCGACGCGGTCAAATCATTTCGATTATCAGTATCGCTCTTCTGCTTCGTTTCCCCTAGAGATTAAAGGGTGAAGCGCTGCCAGCCCAGGCTGCCGATAGTTTCATTCAAATTACTTGCGGACGGGAATTGTGCCCTTAAAATCGCCGCCGCCGGTCCCATCTTTGTCCAACCCGTCGCTCCCCGCATAATTTGATCAATCTCATGTTCCACTACCCCAGCCATCCCGCCTTCCAAGCGACAATTTGTATTCTTGGAATTCTTGTCGGGTCGCCTTTCTCGAAACAAGCGCAGGCGAAGCCGACGCCAGCCAGTTGGCAGGCGCTGGCCGGAGAACACCGGGCCGGAGTACGGGACAACGGAGACGAGACCGCAGGAACTCAGGCAGCCGACAACACCGGCCCGGACACAAATCTCGAACCAGGAATTGCTCCAGTCCCAAGCGCTGGCCTCGGCCTCGTCATAACTCCCACCTTTGATAGCTCCATTCTCAACAACCCAAAATCTGCAGCTATCCAGTCGACCATTAATCAGGCCATTTCCATTTTCGAGTCACTCTTTAGTGATCCGGTGAATGTTAAGATCCTGTTTCGATATTCAAATACGCTGCCTGGTGGTACACCGATCGGCACTGGCATCGCCCGGAGCAGTTTTGTCATCTATAATGTTCCTTGGGACACTTACATCACAAGTCTCAAGGCTGATGCAAAAACCACCCATGACACGAGCGCGGATGCGAGCCTGCCGGCGACCTCCTTGTCAACCAACATCATTGCCTCGAGCGCCGGCGGCAGAGCGGTTGGATTAGACACTCCGCCCGCCATGTTCGCCGACGGCACGGTAGGGGTCGGGGGGCCATATGACGGCATCGTGACCCTGAATTCCGACGAACCATTACAGTTCACTCGGCCGCCCACGAGTGGTACTTATGACGCGTTGCGCGCCACCGAGCACGAGATGGACGAGATTCTGGGCCTTGGGTCGCACCTCAACGCGTCGCCGCCATCGGGAGACCTGCGTCCTCAGGACCTCTTTAGCTGGTCGTCCGACGGCGTGAGAAATACGACAGCGGTGGGCGGCCGCTATTTTTCGATCACGAGCGGAGGCTACGTCATCGTTTCGTTCAACCAGGATTCTGATGGCGACTTCGGAGACTGGCTAAGTGGTTTCTGCCCGCAGGCTACCCCTTATGTTCAGAATGCCTTTGGCTGCAAGGGCCAGGCCTCGGATGTTACGAGCACCTCACCCGAAGGCATTAACTTGGATGTAATCGGTTATGACCTGGGTCCACCTCCGGTCGCAACAAGCCTCGGGAACATTTCCACCCGCCTGCAGGTCCAAACCGGCGATAACGTCTTGATTGGCGGATTTATTGTCACCGGAACGCAACCGAAAAAAGTGATTTTGCGGGCCATCGGACCATCCCTTGCCGACGCGATGCCACCGCTGGTGGGCGCGCTGGCGAACCCGGCCTTGGAATTGCATGACGCTACAGGAGCGCTGCTCGACTCGAATGATGACTGGGTGAATTCGCCTGACAAACAGGCCATCATTGATAGCACCATTCCGCCGACGAACGACCTGGAATCAGCGATTGTGGCCACGCTGCCCGCCAACGGGGCGAGTTATACCGCGATCGTTAGCGGCGTGAACAACACGAAAGGGGTTGGTCTCGTGGAAGCATATGATCTGGATCAGTCGGCCGATTCGAAGCTCGCGAACATCTCGACCCGCGGCTTTGTTTCGACGGCCGAGAACGTCATGATCGCCGGCACGATCATGCTCGGCCAGGGCGCCCAGACGGTGCTCATCCGCGCAATTGGCCCGTCGCTCGCTAACGCGGTCCCGCCGGTGACAGATGCGTTGTCAGATCCGATGCTCGAGTTACACGATGCCAGTGGCACATTAATCCAATCGAACGATAACTGGCGAAGCGACCAGGAGGCAGACATCATCGCCACCGGCGCACCTCCGACCGACGATTTGGAATCCGCCCTCATCGCCACCTTGCCCGCGAACAGTACCGGTTACACCGCAATCGTAAGCGGGGTCAATAACACAACCGGCGTCGCGCTCGTGGAGATATACGCGCTGCAGTAGCATTTCTCATCTGGAAAATGATCGGGCGCTCCCCAAGGAACCGAGAACGCCCGACCGAGCCAACCCGAACGGAACATGCGAACAAACCGCCCCCCAGGCAACTGCAAAAGGTCGGCTGCCAACCCTTGATGGCACCCGATCGTACTTCGCCCGGCATTGCCCATTGGCCTTGCGGTCCGGTTTCCTCAGCATCCCGACCTGATAAACGGTAGTGCGTCGACTTTTCGTTAGGCTGACTGGAGGTGGCGATCATTATGCTGATTTGCTGGTTCACGATTTTTGCATGCCAATCTCATTCGTTAGGCGTTAGGCTCAAACGAAATATTACAATCACAGTTAACGACTCGGCACTTTCGGCATCAGTCTTGTCATGCTGAGGTTGCATGCCGTGATAGCATGCGTGACATGGACAAATTCGAGCTGCGGCCGTTGGGAGACGCCTTGGAACTGCGCGGCGGAAAACTCGAAAAACCGATGGTTTTTCGCGAAGCTGATTCCGAGCAGCGGGCAATAAATCTGGTTGGTTTTCTTTCCCAGAGCGACGGTGGCTTCTTGCGCATCTTCGACGCGGTTGGCGCGGTTGTGGCAACGAAGGAATTTTGGGAAAATCGCGTCGCGACCAGCCCGATGCGCGAAACGTAATCGGCGCGATTTCTCATTTGCCCAAAAGCGTTTTCCTTCTTTCGTATCGACTCCAACGCCGTGGCTAGACATGTGGTGTGAGTGTCATTTCGTTTTCCGTGCGTGCTTCTGAAGGCCTTCTTTCGCCGATTCCAGTTCCTTGCGCTCGGCGGCGGTCAGAGGCAAACCAAAGGGCTTGTGCTCAAGAGTAGTCACCATCGTACGCTGTATCTGAGTGATTTGGCCCTGAGCGTCCTGCAACCGCTGCAGAGAAATCCTCGCCTCGCGCAACGCGATCTCGGTAGAGCTAAAGCTCGCGCGATACTGTGAAGCATGGCCATACGCCACCTCACTGTTGCCGATAACGGATATCTGATCCTCACAATCCCGCCAAGACTGCTCCCAAGTATCGACGCGCGACTTCGCCCAAAACGCCGAAAGGATCACCGCGGCTACAGCAAGGAGAGCGAGGAACATGGTAATGGACGTCTTCATCGCGATAGCAACGCGCTTGGCCCTCCGAGAAGCGGGATAGCGAGCAGGGCGGTTCTCACGTGCATTAGACGCCCGGACAACCACGCGGCGACCTTTTTCTCGCTGGGGCGCGCCGTTGGCATGGAATCCCGACTAACCTGCCGCGGCGACGCGCCCCTTTTCGGGTGCTGTCGCGCTCGCCTGTCGGCGCCCGCGGAACCGAGGTTTCCCGCATCTCCGCGGCCTTTCCGTTCTTGTCTTTTGCGGCCATAACCTTTGCCACTTGCAAGCAAGCAATCGCCGAGCCAGGGCCGTTCGCGGACGGTCCAGAATCCACCTGCCGCGAGCTATTGCCCTTCTCTTTCGCGGATCGTCTTGATAGCCTCAGAGAATGACGCCGACGACGTAGCACTTCTCAATCACTTTGGATGTAACATGAAGGGCAAACCCGTATCAAGCGGCACCAAGCCGCGTCATGACTCTTTAACAAACCGTTCCTTAAGGTCCCACATGCGGGGAGCGGTGCGCCGGAATCTGCCATCGTCGCGCAGCAAGCTGGCTATCGAATGCTGTTTGACGGGCCTGCGAGCTATAATAAGTGGATACAATTCTTCTTCCGTCATCGGCCGATTGCACTCGCGCAGCAGCTTAGCCGAGACGTCCGCGATGGTGCCAGTCTCGAAATTCCACTTCGACAAGCCCCACAACCCTATTCGCCCAATACATGCGAATCGTGCATCGTCTGATAGCGCGCCTCGGACGTGCTCAGACCATCGTTTCGAACCACCCCTCCGTCTGAATTGAATCAACTCAAGCGCCAGCTCGTGCGGACGCATTGGTACCCCTCTTTTTGAGAGGATTCGTTCGAGTTGATCTGACATCCGATGCAGTCTCTCAGTGCGGATACGGAAGATCCCTTCGCGTTCAACCCACTCCACTCCAGGGATCGAATCGATAACGCTCGGCAATTCTCTTATGGTTAAGGCTGTCTCACCCATTGAGTGAAGTTTTTGGAGAAGGCCATATCTGGATAACCCGGCGGGAAAGTCGAACCTCAAAAGCCGCGACGAGCGCTGCACAATTCTTCGAAACTCTGATGTGCGCTCAGTTTTGGGTAGGACGATTGGCATGGGTTGTCCCCTCGACGGTGCACTCCTGATTTGGCGATCGAGAATAGAGAGGAGGCATCTCTGATGTCGCTTAAGGCTTGCCCGGCTAATGCCCCAGAGACGAGCCACCATCTCCTCCCATTGCGGGCGCGACTGTATGCCATATCTATCCGCCTTCAGGCTGTCCCTCAATCGGCGCAAAGGCTCTACGAAAGACGACCGAAATCTGAAGGAACAACCACTGTACCGATCTTCGAAAATGGAATCCCTAAGCATTTTTAGCGCTTTATCCTTTAGTGAAGCCGCTCCTTGGCGGGTTTGCCCAAGTTGGTTCCCGATTTGACCGAGGTTCATTGGGCTCTCCCGCATCAAATGCTGTTCGAACGCGAACATAACGGATGGCCGAAATCGCGATAAAATAGCAGTCCTTAGAACCTCGGGAAATATTTCGAAATATCGTTCGGGATCAAAACGTAGTAAGTCGATGTACGGGAGAATCAGGAAACCGCGGTCCGACGCGTATCCAATCCAATCGACTCGACCGTCACCTTGAATGGATCTTGCAAGGGCGGCAAGCGCGTCATTGATTTCAGCGACGGATTTAGTCAAGGTCGTTTGGACTGGAGTCAACCCAGTCTTGGCCGAATTGATCAGAGCCCCAATTGTCTCGATTCCGTTTAAGGCAAGAATATGGACGGCTCTTGGGCTTAGGTGCAGGACTTCGAGCGAACGCTCTCGATCGAGCTTTAACAGCCGTCCGAAAAGGTCCTTTTGCAAATGAATTAAGGGAGATTCGTCTCTTCTTGGTCTGCCCATAAACCCACGTGTTAACAGCCAGAGTTCGTCATTTGTTTGTTTAACGCCAATATCGTCAAGACCCAAACACTTGTACGCCCAATCGACTGAAATCGATCGTCGCGCGACCTCGCGCGCTTCGAACATGCAATTGGGTCCGTTTGGAGCCTCCCCTTCGCTCTCTCCCGAGCCGCTGGATAATCCCGGGAAGGAGATAACAAATCTGGAGCTATCGCCCGCCCGAGTGATGTAGATCCTGTTTTGTATGAACAACTCGCATCCGCTCGGCGTAATTCTTCGTCGCTATTTGCAAGCGACCGAATAGGTTTATCGCTTGCAGCTTCTTATCTGAAGTCTCCCACGAAATACCGTCGAGTTTCGGGACCCATGTTACGTTCTTGCGTTCGTTGGCATCCATTATCGCTCTAATCTCGCTCATCTGGACTTGGAAACCGCTCCCGACCTTGCCGCTCTTCAGGAACGTCTCGCACACGCTCTTCCCCTTCTCGAACGAGACGACAACGATGAAATCGCGAAACGGATAGGACCGCTGCTCGTTCCCCAAGTCATCGCGGGATTTCGCGAATGAGTCGCCGTACCGAGTTTCAATCTCAGAGCGTGAATCGCCGACTCGCGCTTCGACTGAGTTCGCCAGGAATAGTGCTGCCACGAGCAGCCACAGGGTGAGTTGAGCTGAGACGCGGGATGCCTGCAGATAAACCCAGTGTCGTCTGACCACTTCGTTTTGAGGTATAGTTATAGGAGGTTTCGAGCGCAAGTGGTCAGGTGTTTACCTTGGCCGCCGATTTACGAAAATGAATGGCACCCCCGCAGCGGATCGCCTCTTCACGACCACCTTTCTCTTCGCGCCGGCGTTGCTCTTCGTTTTCGCGGTCGTTCTCTTCGAGTTCCCCTTCAACGTCATCCTCTCGTTTTCGAATGCGAACAGCTATCACATCCGGCTTTGTTAAAACTTGATCGGCCTTTGCTCCGAGGTCAATAACGATGATTCCCATGCTCCAATTGTCGCAGATTTTGTCGCGAAAAACGTCGCGTTAGCGGCCGGTGCATGACGCGGCCCTGCTTAACCGTATTTTGGCGCTTCCAAATGACTTCGTTAACGAAGTTGTTCTCGCCGAAGATCTGGTCGAGCATCACCTTGACGTAATGGCTGGCGTGCCAGTCGCAGTGATAATAGAAGCTGCCGGTTTTCTTGAGCACGCGGTGCAACTCGAGGCAGCGCGGGCGCATGTAGTCGATGTAAGCTTTGGTTGATTCGTGGCGGTCCTCGAAGCTCCGCTTCTCCTTCGTCTCGCCCCAGAAAACCTCGAACCGTGGAAATATGAGGACGCGCCTTTTTATCACCTTCCTTCTCGCCCCGGCACTGTTCGTCATCCTCGCGGTCGTTCTCTTCCCCTTCCTCTTCAACGTCATCCTCTCCTTCTCGAACGCGAACCTCTACCACATTCGCGATTGGCGATTGATCGGCTTCGCCCAATACGCCTCCGTTTTTCGGCAGACGCTTTTCTGGTCGATCCTGCTCAAGACCGCTCTCTGGACGGTGGTCAACATCGTTTTCCACGTCGCCATCGGGGTCTTCCTTGCCATCGTGCTCCATCAGAAATTCATTCGCGGCAAATCCGCCTGGCGCGTCGCACTGATCCTCCCCTGGGCTTTGCCCCAATATATCAGCGCGCTCACCTGGCGTGGGATGTTTAACTACGAATACGGCGCGGTGAATTTACTCATCACGAAATATCTCCACCTCTCGCCGGTGCAGTGGCTCACTTCACCTTTCGAAGCGTTTCTCGCCGTCATCATCACGAACATCTGGCTGGGATTCCCTTTCATGATGGTAATCGCGCTGGGCGGGCTACAATCGATTCCCGATGAACTCTACGAGGCGGCCGATGTCGATGGCGCTTCGAAATGGTTCCAATTTTGGAATATCACCGCACCGCTCCTCCGTCCGGTGATGATTCCGGCAATTACGTTAGGCACGGTCTGGACCTTCAATAACATCAACGTCGTCTGGCTGGTCTCGAACATGGGCGAACCGGCGGATTCGACGCACATCCTCGTTTCCTACGTCTACAAGGCGGCCTTTAACATGTATCGCTTCGGCTGGGCGGCGGCCCTTTCCGTCGTCATCTTTGCAATCCTGTTTATTTTCGCTCAGGTTTTTCTCAAAAACACCCGGGCGACGGAGCCGGTTTACTAATAACTTCCTGCCGTCTTGTTACATTTTTGTTATCGACTTTGGCAGGAACGGCGGATCACTATTTGCGCCGGAAAGCCTTATCTATGAATCGCATACTTCTTGCAGCTCTTCTCGGCGGCATCGCGATGTTCATCTGGACATCGATTGCTCACATGGCACTTCCGCTGGGCGAAGCGGGCATCCGCGAAATTCCCAACGAGTCCGCAGTGCTCAGCGCGATGCAGGGCAACATCGCCGAAAATGAAGGACTCTATATTTTCCCGGGGTTTGGGCTCGGGCCGAATCCGAGCCGGGAAGCGCAGCATGAGGCGATGAAACACATGGACGAAAAACTCGCCCGGCATCCTTCAGGAATTTTGATGTATCACCCGGCCGGTTCGCGTCCGCTCGTCATGGTCCGCTACCTGTCTATTGAATTTGCCACCGAACTTCTCGAAGCGTTCCTCGCGCTCTTTCTTCTTAGCCTGACCAACCTAACGAGCTTCGGTGCGCGCCTCGGTTTTGTCGTCCTCGCCGGCGTGCTCGCGGCGATCGCGACTAATATTTCCTACTGGAACTGGTACGGGTTTCCGACAGTCTACACCGCGGCCTACATGCTCATCCAGGTAGTTGGCTTCCTCTGCGTCGGTCTCGTCGCCGGGCTGGTGCTGAAGCCCAGGAAAGTCTGAATAATGTGGAAGGGGTGTTTATGCCCCGATTCCGCGACGGCAGCAAAACGGATCGGGACCCAAAGGCGCTCCCGCATTATTCAGATCGCCTCGTCTTGAGAGCATAAGCGACAAAGCAAATCCCGCCCGCGATCAGCATCACCGAGAGCGTTTGCCCGCGGGTGAACGGTCCGGTCAGCGGCGCGTCCGGCTCGCGAAAATTTTCGACGATTACCCTAACGAGCGCATAGACAAGCAGAAAAATCCCAGCGAGCATCCCGCGCGGGGGTTTCGTGCAGACACGAAGCAGCCAAAGACAGGTGAAAAGAAACGCTCCCTCCAAAAGCGCTTCATAAAGCTGCGACGGATGCCGCGGCGTCAAAATCTGCCTGAACACCCTTTGCAAATCAGGGTGACTTCGCGCCTGCTCGATCACAGAGGGTAAATTATCCGGCGCCACTGCGGGGGGCGCCACGGTGTGGACGGCCGCAAGAACCCGCGCGCCGATCTCCGGCAGGTCGATTGCTTCTTTGGGAAATTGCATCGCCCACGGCACGTTCGTGGCGCGGCCGTAGAGTTCGCCATTGATGAAATTTGCGCAGCGCCCGAGAAACAAACCGACTGGTGCGACCACCGCGATATTATCGGCCAGGCCAAGCCATGAAATGCGTTGCCGGCGCGCATAGAGGAACGTTGCCAGGGTCAGACCAATCATGCCGCCGTGACTCGACATGCCGCCGTCCCAGACGCGAAAGATCGAGAGCGGATCGGCCAGGGTCTGCGAGCAGCGGTAGAAAAGGGCAAACCCGAGTCGCCCGCCGATGACCACACCTAACGAGGCGAACAGGATATAGTCGCCTACCTTTTCGGGCGCCAACTCACAATAGCGCCGCTGCGCCAGCCAATGCAGAAGAAGAAAGCCACAGAAGAAAGCGAGCAGGTAAGAGAATCCGTACCAACGAATGCCAAAGTTCGAACCAAACTTGACCAGGAACGGACTGAAATTATCGAGGTAATATGCGAACAAGACAGCAGCGTAGAGCAGACCACCAATGATGCGGAAAAGAAAAATTTGGCCGGCAATAGCGCTCGAGTTGCTAATTGTCGCCGCCAGCCACACTTCCGCAACGAGCCTCGATCCAGCGGCGTTGCAAAGTGCGGCCGACTACTCCGCCGATCATCACGGCACCTCCTGCCTCGTGATCCAGAAGGGGAAGACGCTCCTCGAAGAACATTCCGGCCGCTCCAACGCGGCAACGCCTGAGCGAATTTACAGCGGCACAAAAGCTTTCTGGAATCTGGCCGCGCTTGCCGCCGCAGAAGACGGAATTCTCGATCTCGATGAGCGGGTCGCGGACACGATTCCCGGGTGGCGCAAAGACCCACGCAAGGCGCAGGTCACGATCCGGCAGTTGCTCGATTTTTCCTGCGGGCTCGCGCCCGGCTTCGGCTTGCAGGTCAACGAGTACGGTGATCGCGACAAGACCGCGTTGCGCCTGCCCATGGTGGCGGAGCCAGGACGGGCGTTCATTTATGGACCGAGCGCGCTTCAGGTTTTTCATCAGGTCTTGAAGGAAAAGTTGGGCAAGGAATCGCCCACTCATTATCTCGAACACCGCGTGCTGCGCCGGCTGGGACTTGGCCGGCAGCGCTACCTCGATGATCGCGCCGGCAATCCATTACTCGCCGCCGGCTTTACTCTCACGGCCCGGCAATGGGCAAAGATCGGCCAACTTGTGCTCGCCAAAGGCAAGCCGGTCGTGAAACCCGAATCGCTCGAACAGTGCTGGCGGGGCTCGGCGGCGAACCGCGCCTTCTCGTTAGGCTGGTGGAACAATCGCGCCGCGCCCGGCGGGCGGGAGTTCGACTTCGAAGACATGCTGATTCCGAAATGGTCGCGCCAGAACTGGGACGAGGCCTGCCTCTGCCGCGACGCACCCAGCGACCTCGTCGCCTGCATTGGTTCCGGTTATCAACGGCTCTACGTCATCCCGTCGCTCGACCTTATTGTCGTTAGGCAAGGAAACGGCGGAAGCTTCTCCGACGCGAAATTTTTGCGCCTTTTGCTAGGGAAAAAGGCGCAACAGGCGGGCGGACACGCAGTCGCGGCCGAGTTTCTAAGCATGTCTGCCCAGGACCAAACACGGCGATGATAGGGCATCGCCCTGCAGCCGCCACCGCCAGGGCCTGGATCATTGGCCGATCTCGCTCACTGTGACAGGGCAAAGAATTCCGCCAGCGCTACTCCGGTGCTTTCGTTCACGCCGCGCACAATCGCGGTGTAGCCAATCCCACTCGGGCTCCCTGGCAACGAGGTCACAATGGCCGACTCCAGATCGTCACTGGGCGGCACCGTGCTGGCAAGGATCTCGGCTTCCTGCGTTTCACGCCAATTGTCGTTCGCGGCCAGGAGGGCGCCATCGCTGTCGTGCAACTCCAAGGTTGGATCCGCCAGCGCCCCGCTCACACCCTTCCCGCCTAAGGACGGGCCGATGGCGCGGACAATCACCTTTTGCGCGTCGCTGCCGCGCACGATAATCCCGCCGATGAGCACATCATCGCCCGCCTGCACGGGGCCACGAGTCGAGATGTTGGCGAGCCTGGAGTCCGCCGCAGGATCGAGATCATAGGCCTCGACCAAGCCGATACCGGTGGTGCCATTTACTCCGCCCATCACGGCGGTGTAACCAATCCCTTCCGGGCTTGCCGGCAGGGTCGCGACAATCGCTGCCTCCAGATCGCTTGTGGGCGGCAGGGTGCTGGCAGTAATTTCAGCCTCCTGCGTGGTCCGCCAATCGTCATTGGAGGAAATCAGAGCTCCATCCGGACCAAAGAGTGAAAGGGTTGGATCCACCAACTTGCCGGGCACCGAAAGGGATGGCCCGATGGCGCGCACAATAACCGTTTTCGGTTGCGTGCCGGTCACGATGAATCCGCCGATGGCCACGTTGCTGCCGGTTCCCACCGCCAACCGCGTCGAAATGTTGGCAAGACCCGCGGTTGGAGTGGGCGTTGGTGTCGGAGATGGAGTTGGGGTCGGGGTCGAACTCGGAGTCGGAGTCGGAGTTGGGGTTGGGGTCGGGGTTGGCGTCGGCGTCGGCGTCGGTGTCGGGGTTGGGGTGGGGGGCGGCGGCGGAGTTGGTGTGGGCGTGGGTGGGGGGGGCGGGGGTGGGGTGGGCGGGGGCGTGGGCGTGGGGGTTGGGGTTGTCG
>Ga0157375_10000247_pt1 | contig 49223 bp, 47 predicted proteins | sample M35metaG_FD_115311 | JGI IMG/M metagenome (GOLD analysis project Ga0157375, IMG submission 115311) | Miscanthus rhizosphere microbial communities from Kellogg Biological Station, Michigan, USA - M3-5 metaG | ecosystem: Host-associated > Plants > Roots > Rhizosphere > Soil | place: USA: Michigan...
CGCGTGGCGCGAAGATTTCTAACAACGTTGGACCCTTCACGAGGTCGAGCGTAGTGCGGGCGTCCTCGCCTGCATCCGTCGTGGCGTCTCGCCCGACGGGGGTGTCCGTGATGAATCCCATCCCGCGATTGAATCCCAGAAACCCCCGCCGGGCGAGACGCCCGCCGGTTGCAGGCGGGACGCCTACACTACGCCTTTGGGTTGCGGGCAAGCCCGCGCTGTGCCTCTGTGGTTTAAAGGGTCTCCCTCACAATCACGTGTAGCGAACATCACAGTGTGACCTGGAGGATTCCCGTACCTTCCTCCTCGTGCAGACCACCACGTTGACGGAAACGCCTTTGAAAGAACGGATCGAACATCGCGCGCCGGGAGAGACGCTGTTCATCGAGGGCGAAGTGCCTGCCGGGGTTTATGTACTGCATGCGGGGGACGTCGAATTGGTGTTCGCCCCGCGCGAGGGGGAGCCGAAGCCGTTGCGGGTGGTCAATCCGGGGCGGATTCTGGGGTTGAGCTCCGTGGTGATGCAGCATCCGCATGACTGTTCGGCGATTGCGCGGACGGAGTGCGAGGTCGGGTTCGTCGAGCGCGAGGAGTTTCTGCGGTCGCTGGAGAAGACGCCGGCCATCTGGCTGAGCGTCCTGCGCATGCTGAGCACGGACGTCAACGCCGTGTACGACGACATGCGCGCGCTGGCCATCGGGTGACGTCCGTCACCTCGCCGCATGACGAGCATCATCGGTCGATGGTTGGGCCCTCGGTATCGTCATTTTCATGACAATCCTTGCCGAGGCTCCCGCGTCGTCAACCGTCAAACCGAAGATTGAGAAAGCGCCGGAGGCCATTTCCGAAGCGATGATCGACGGCAACGAAGCCGCCGCGCGCGTCGCGTATGCGCTCAACGAAGTGATCGCCATTTATCCGATCACGCCGGCCTCGAACATGGGCGAGTGGGCGGACGACTGGGCGGCGCAGAAGCGGCCGAATTTATGGGGAACAGTTCCGGCGGTGGTGGAGATGGAGAGCGAGGCCGGCGCCGCCGGCGCGGTGCACGGCGCGCTGCAAACCGGATCGCTGGCCACGACCTTCACCGCGTCGCAGGGACTGCTGTTGATGATCCCGAACATGTACAAGATCGCCGGCGAATTGACGCCCGCGGTGTTTCACGTCGCGGCGCGATCGCTGGCCACGCATGCGCTGTCGATCTTCGGCGACCACAGCGACGTCATGGCCGCGCGCGGAACCGGTTGGGCGATGCTCTGTTCGTCGAGCGTGCAGGAGGCGCATGACTTCGCGCTGATCGCGCAGGCCGCGGCGCTGGAGTCGCGGATTCCGTTCCTCCATTTCTTCGACGGCTTCCGGACGTCGCACGAGATCGCGGAGGTCACGCTGCTGACCGACGCTCAGATGCGCGCGATGATCGACCTGGAGCTGGTCTTCGATCACCGTTCGCGCGCGCTGACGCCCGACCATCCGGTCATGCGCGGCACGGCGCAGAATCCCGACGTTTTTTTCCAGTCGCGCGAGCGCGCCAATCCGTTTTACCGCGACTGTGCCGGCATCGTCGTCGAGACGATGGAGCGCTTTGCCAAGCGCGCCGGACGTTCGTACGCGCCGTACGAGTATCGCGGCGCGCCGGATGCGGAGCGGGTGATCGTGGCCATGGGATCGGCGTGCGAGACGATCGGCGAGACGGTCGAAGCGCTGAATGCGCGCGGCGAGAAAGTCGGCGTGGTCAACGTGAGGCTCTTCCGTCCGTTCGACGTCGAGCGCTTCGCGAATGCGCTTCCGCCGACGGTGCGCGCGATCGCGGTGCTCGATCGGTCGAAAGAATCGGGCAGCGCCGGCGAGCCGCTCTACCTCGACGTCGTCACCGCGTTGCGCGAGGCGGATCGCGATGTACCGATCGTTACCGGCGGACGGTTCGGATTGTCGTCGAAGGAGTTCACGCCGGCCATGGCCAAGGGCGTGTTCGATTCTCTCAACAACAACAAGCCGCTGCGCCACTTCACGGTCGGCATTCACGACGACGTAACGAATCTCAGCATCGACTTCGATCCATCCTTCACCGTGGAGACCGACGATGTCGTCCGCGCCATGTTCTACGGCCTCGGATCGGACGGAACGGTCGGCGCGAACAAGAACAGCTGCAAGATCATCGGCGACACGGGCCGTTACGCGCAGGGCTACTTCGTCTACGACTCGAAGAAGGCCGGCGCGGTCACGGTGTCGCATCTCCGCTTCGGACCGGCGCCGATTCGCGCGCCATATTTGATCGAGCATGCTCAGTTCGTGGCCTGTCACCAGATGTCGCTCGTGCAGCACAACGACGTGCTGAAGAATCTCGCGCACGGCGGAACGTTCCTGCTCAACGCACCGATCGATTCGTTCGAGGAGTTGCCGCCGCACATCCGCGCGGGGCTGGCGGCGAAGAACGCGAAGCTCTTCGTCATCGACGCCACGCGCGTGGCGCGCGAGTCGGGCATGGGCAACCGCATCAACACGATCATGCAGGTGGCCTTCTTCGCCTGCGCGAAGGTGCTGCCGTTCGACGAGGCGCTCGACGCCATCTGCTCCGCGGTGCGCAAGACGTACGCGCGCAAGGGCGAAGCGGTGGTGCAGAGGAACCTGCAGGCGATCGATGCCACGCTCGCGAATCTGCACGAGATCGCCGTCTGTCATCCTGAGCCCCCGGAGGCGTTGGAGCGCGAAGCGCGGAACGCCGCAGGAGGGCGAAGGATCTCAAGATGCGCAACTCCGGCTGAAACCCTTTCGGATGCAACGCAGGTTGGGAAGCTTGAGATCCTTCGACCGTCCTCCGGCGCTCCGCCTTCGGCTACGACGCCGGAGCCTGCCCTGAGCGTAGCCGAAGGGGCGGCTCAGGATGACAAGCCAAAATTCGTGCGCGACGTTCTCTTCGAAATCATCGGCGGACGCGGCGACGCGCTGCCGGTCAGCGCCATGCCGTGCGACGGCACATTCCCCACCGCCACCGCGCAGTACGAAAAGCGCAACCTGGCGCAGGAGATCCCGGCGTGGGAAACGGCGGCGTGCATCCAGTGCGGCAAGTGCGCGATGGTCTGCCCGCATGCGGCAATCCGCATCAAGGCCTACGATCCGGCGCTGCTTGCCGATGCGCCGCCGACGTTCAAGTCGCTCAAGCCGATGCACAAGGATTGGGCAGGGTTGGTCTACACGATCCAGGTGGCGCCGGAGGATTGCACCGGCTGCAAGATCTGCGTCGATGTCTGTCCGGCACGCAGCAAGGTCAATCCGGAGCTTCAAGCACTGGACATGCAGCCGCAACAGCCGTTGCTCGATGCAGAACGCGCGAACTGGGACTTTTTCCTGAAACTGCCGCAGCGCGACCGCCGCGAAATCAATGCGGGCCTGATCCGTCAGCAGCAGTTGCAGGAGCCGCTCTTTGAATTCTCCGGCGCGTGCTCCGGCTGCGGCGAGACGCCCTACCTGAAGTTGATGACGCAGCTCTTCGGCGACCGCGCCGTAGTCGCGAACGCAACCGGCTGTTCGTCGATCTTCGGCGGCAATCTGCCGACGACGCCGTGGTCGAAGAATGCTGAAGGGCGCGGTCCGGCCTGGGCGAACTCTCTCTTCGAAGACAACGCAGAATTCGGCCTCGGCTTCCGCCTTTCGCTCGACAAGCAGCGCCAGTTCGCGGTCGAGCTGCTCGAACGGCTATCGACTGCCATCGGCGAGAACCTCTGCCGCGCCATCATCGATTGCCCGCAAGTCACCGAGGCGGAGATTTTCGAGCAGCGGCAACGGGTCGAGATGCTGAAGGTTCGCCTGCGCCGCGTCGAGCTGTCGACGCGAATGCACAAGCTCGATCCGACCGACGAGCAGCAGCTTCTGGCGATCGCCGATTCGTTAGTGAAGAAGTCCGTCTGGATCGTCGGCGGCGACGGTTGGGCGTACGACATCGGCTTCGGCGGTCTCGATCACGTCCTCGCCAGCGGCCGCAATGTGAACATCCTCGTACTCGATACCGAGGTCTATTCAAATACCGGCGGGCAGATGTCGAAGGCGACGCCGCGCAATGCCACGGCGCGTTTCGCCGCAGCCGGCAAGCCCTCGGCGAAGAAAGACCTCGGCCTGATGGCGATGACGTACGGCAACGCGTACGTGGCCAGCGTGGCCATGGGCGCGCGCGACGAGCACACGCTGCGCACGTTCATCGAAGCCGAGGCGTACGACGGGCCGTCGCTGATCATCGCGTACAGCCACTGCATCGCGCACGGCATCGATATGGGAACGGCGCTGCAGCATCAGAAAGCGATCGTCGAAGCAGGGCAATGGTTGCTGTATCGCTTCAATCCCGATCGCGCGAAGAACGGGGAGAACGCGCTGCAGCTCGATTCGCGGACGCTCAAACGTCCGGTCGGCGAGTTCTTGAAATCGGAGAACCGGTTCCACGATCTGTCGGCCGACGACATCGCGGCGGCGCAGCACGACGTCGATGCGCGTTGGAAGATGTATTCGTATTTGAGCTCGATGGCGAATGGTTAAGGGGACGGTTTCACGCGGAGATGGGGAGAGGCGGAGATCAGCGGCGTGTCAGTTCCATGTTCGCCCACTCACGCGCTCTGGCCGCGAACTCGCCGCAGACGCTTGGCCAGTCGTAGAGCGTCGCGGGATCGAAGTCGGCGCCGTTCGGCCAGGTCAGAGTGCCGGCTTCCTGGTCGAGAGCGACGGCATTGAATGTTTCCAGGTCCCGAAGAGGCCCGAAGATGAGGCCATGGAGCACGGGTTCGAAGTTGATTCGCTGCACACTGCCATCTTCAAATTGCACCTTGAGTGCATGTGGCGCGACGATCTCAAACCGTGTGACGCGATGAATGGCGTGGGACATGGCTACCTGAGAGGCTCGATCTTGACCGGAGGCTGGCCGGATTGCAAGAGATCCCAATCCCGCTGCAGTTCCGCGCGGTGAATCTCTGCCCACGCTTCGACAAGACGCTGTTGCGCGCGCGGCAGGCTGCCGCCAAGACACTCGATCGAATCCAGCGCGAACACAGCGGCTTTGTCCTGGTAATACGCGTGAAAGTGCGGCCGCTGATGCGGTCCGCCCGCCTCGACAAACATGCGAATCACGATTCCAAAAAATCGCGACAACTCCGGCACTGACGAACGCCTCCCTTTTTCGGTGAGATGGTACCGCCGCGCGGCATCACACGTTCGTGTGATGCACGCCACCGCGACCTGTGCTGGATCGCGCGCAGGCTCGCCCTGATGAAGATTTCCGTATTCGCAGGCGATATCTGCGATGTGCAGGCCGAGGCGCTGTGTACGTCGACGAATCCGCGGCTGTCGCTGGCGATGGGGACGGGTGGGTCCGTTCGCGGGCGGGGCGGATACGAAATCCTCCGCGAGTGCGAGGCGATCGTGGATGCGGAGTGGCGGCGGTCGGGACGCACGTTGCCGGCGGGGTCGGCGCATCAGACGGGCGCGGGCGAGCTGCCGGTGAAGATGATCATCCATTGCGTTGCCAGCGATGCGGGACATCGATCGTCGGCCGGCATCATCCGCGAGTGCATAAAGAACGCGCTTGCGCTGGCCGATGCGGCGCGATGCGAAAGCATCGCCCTGCCGGTGTTCGGAACGGGGCACGCGCGGTTCAGGTTCGATGATGCCGTCCGCGTAATTGCGGAGGCGCTTCGCGATCAGGCGACGGCGGTGCGTCGCGTGTTCATCGTCATCTTCGACGACGAGCGCGCTGATGACGTCATGAGAATCGTTCGGTCCGTGATTCCGGACGCCGAGGTCGATCTACAGCACGGTGCGGCCGAAGAGATGGTCAGCATGTGGGCGGCAGAGTGGTAGCGGCGGCGATGCGACGCGCGTCACACGAGTTCGTGATCGCGGCAGTTCCTTCCGCGGGCTGCGGACACGTACCGTTGTTCGTTATGGATGATCTGGTGCGATCCGTCACCGAGGAGCTTCGGTGGGATCCGCGCATCGATGCGGAGAGGATCATCGTCTCCGCGGACGGGAGCACGGTCACGCTGAAAGGCGTCGTGCAAAGCTACTCCGTGAAGTGCTGCGCGGAAAAAATCGCGCGCGAGATTCGCGGCGTCGTCGATGTGAAGAACGATCTCGAAGTGCGGCTTCCGATCGGCGCCTGTCGAACGGACGCCGGACTGGAGCGGCTTACGTCGGAGATCCTGCAGAACCACACGTCGCTTTGCGATCCGCTGCCGCGCATCACGGTCCGCGACGGCTGGCTCACTCTCGACGGCTCCGTGACCTCGGACGTGCAGAAGCGATGTGCCGAGGATGCGGTGCGCGATGTGGCTGGAATCCGCGGAGTCACCAACGACATCGCGGTGATCCCGCCCCCGAACGGCGGCGGCGCCGCGGAAGCATTCGAAGCCGCGGTGCGGCGCCGCGCGGCGCTTGCCGTGCGCGAGCTGAAGGTGGAAGTGTTCGGCATGACGATGGCGGTCTACGGCCAGGTGGCGTCGTGCGCAGAACGCGATGCGCTCATCGAACTGGCCTCGCGCCGGCGCGGCATCGCGCGCGTCGAGGACCACATCGTCGTGCAACCGCAACACGTTCGGAGCCTGCCATGAACAAAAACATGTTCGCGATCGGCGTCGCTGTGGTCGGACTTTCGACGCTGATGTTTGCGGGAGTGATGGCGATGCGCGGCGTTAAAGCGGCAACCCCCGCGGCGACGACGCCTGTGGCGATCATGACGTCGCTGGAGTCGGTGCCGCGGATTTCCGTGGCTACGCTGCGGGAGAAGATGGACCGCGGCGAAGTGGTGGTGATGGACGTGCGCGACATCGATTCGTACACGGCATCGCACATCGCCGGCGCGATGCACATCCCCGTCTCGTACGTCGAAACAGAGTTGCCGTATCTGCCGCGCGGGAAACCGATCGTGGCGTACTGTACGTGACCAAACGAGGAATCGAGTGCCCGTGCGGCGCTCATCATGAACAATGGCGGCATCCCCGCCTCTGCGCTCACCGGCGGATTCGACGCATGGCAGGCGGCAGGCCTTGCAATTCGCAAAGGACGTGAACGTTAGATGGAGAGAAAAGGACGAATGATGACGAAAACTCTTGCGTGTTCCCTGTTGCTCGCAGTTGCTCTGCCGATGGCAGCATTCGCCGACGGCGCGGCGCTCTACAAGACGAAGTGCGCGCCGTGCCACGGCCCCGACGGCAGCGGCCAGACGCCGGTCGGCAAAAGCCTGAAGGTGCGCGATCTTCGGTCTGCCGAGGTGCAGAAGCTGAGCGATGCCGAGATCACGAAAGTGCTCATGGATGGCAAGGGCAAGATGCCGGCGAGCAAGCTGGCGGCGGCGGATATCAAAGCGGTGATCGCGTTCATTCGCACGCTGAAGTAAGAAAAGCTTTTTCACCACAAAGGCACAAAGGACACAAAGGTTTTCTTTGTGCTCTTTGTGTCTTTGTGGTGAAACGCTTTTTACGCGCTGCGCAAGCGCGCGATGGCCAGCATCGCGCCGCCGTAGATGGCGAGTGCGACGAACATCATTGCCGGCGCGCCGCTGCGCAGTTCCTGCGCGATGACCTGCATGCCGGTCAGCACGAGCGTGACGACGGCGAGCTGCCAGGCCTCGGCGAGGCTCCACCTTCGTGCGATGAACGCCAGGACGACGGCGGATGCGGCGAGGATGATCGTCCGCACGACGGCGGCGCCGCCGGTGATGTACATGGCGATCGTCGCAACGGCGCATACAGGAATCGCCAGCAACGGGAGGCGCGCGAAATCGAGTCGGACGAAGGCGATCAGACAGAACGCCGCGGCGAGCATCGCGAACATCGGGATCGCTGTTTTCTCGCCGAGGATGACGGAAGCGATGAAGGGGAAGAGACCGCCGGCGATCGCGGCGGCCACTCCCCAGATCGCGCTCTGCACCGCGAAGGCGCGCCACGCCTTGCGGCGCGCGAGCTCGGCGGCGACGACGGCGGCGATCGCAAAGACCATCGTCATCATCGGCGGCGACAGCACCAGCGCGGCCGCGGCGCCGATTCCGATCAGCGATGCGATCGCGGTCTGCGGATTCGCGTGCATCGTCACCGACATCCACGCGACGGCAAAGACGAGCAGCGTGATCACGAGCGCGGAACGGTTCTCCTTCGTTTCATCGAGCAGAGCGGCGGCGACGAGAAAGATCGCGAAGAGATCGCTTTCAATGGCCAGCAGCCAGCCGACGTAATTCAACGAGAGCGCGAACGCGGCGACGCCGACGAACGTCAGCTCGATCGCGAACGGGATCAGCTCCTTGGTCGCGTATGCGAGGACGAGCGCGACGATCGTCGCGCCGGCGACGGCGATCCATGCCGGAAGTTGCAGATCGTACAGACGCGCGACGATCAGCATGGCCAGGCTGAAGGCGGCGAGCAGGATCGCGGCAGTAATGGCGCCGAGGACGTGGAAGCGGGTGACTGCCTCGGCGATGATCGGGTAGCCGATTGCCGCGGCTGCGGCGATGTGGAAGATGGCGGGAGTACGTCTTCCCTTTTTTGCTGCGAGTGCGGCGGCGGCAATCCAGGCGATGGCGTAGGCGAGGCCGAGGGCGATTCCGATTTGAGAATTAAGGGCTGTTTCCGTCGCGGCTCGCAGCAGGAACGCTCCGCCGAGGATCAGCACGGCGCGGCCGGTCAGCGCGAGGACGTTTTCACGCGGAGGCGCGGAGACGCGGAGGGGTTCTGGCGGCGGAGGCTCGGGGATCGCTAGGCGGTCCTCGATCATGCGCAATCGTTCTTCGATCGCGTCAAGGCGCTGCGTGACGTCCATGGCACACCCAAGCACAGAAGGAACTGCCGTGCCTGTGTCTTTGTGCACAGTCGAGAGTGATATCGCGCACACATACTCCGCTGTGACGCACGCTTTCATGCACCGTCCGCGTCACACAGGAGCGAAGAACGATGGATGGTTCGGCCCCTCTCCCCCGACGGCGTTTTCTGAATTGGTTCCTCGGCACTTCGTTCGGCGCGCTCGTGGCCGCGGTGATCTATCCGATCGCACGCTTCGCCAGTCCGCCGCGCATCCCTGAAGCGACGACGAATCAGGTCGAGGCCGGCGACGTCTCCGATGCCGCCTTCTCGCAGAAGGGGTTCAAGATCATCCGCTTCGGCGCGGAGCCGGTCATCCTGCTGAAGGCAGCCGAGGGGGAGTATCGGGCGTTTTCGGCAACGTGTACGCACCTCGACTGCATCGTCGGATACCAGAAAGACCGCAGCCGGATTTTTTGCAACTGTCATGGCGGCGCATACGACCTGAACGGACGCAACGTCTCAGGCCCGCCGCCGCGGCCGCTCACCGCGTACAAAGTGAACCTGGTGGCGAAAGGATCCGAGCCGGCGAAGATCGTCGTCTCGAAGGCGTAGCGCGATGTTCGCCCGCGCCCGCAGCTGGCTCGACGACCGCCTCGGCCTCTCGACGATCACCGAGTTTGCGTCGCACAAGACCGTCCCCGTCCATCGCTACAGCGTCTTCTACTACCTCGGCGGGATGACACTGTTCTTCTTCCTCGTGCAGGTCTGCACCGGCGTGCTGCTGATGCTCTACTACCGGCCGTCGGCGAACGAGGCGTTCGAATCGGTCGAGTTCATCATGACCGTCGTTCCGTTCGGATGGTTGATCCGCTCGATCCATTCGTGGTCGGCGAACCTGATGGTGTTCTTCGCCGTCGCGCACATGGTCAGCGTCTTCTTCATGAAGGCGTATCGCGGCCCGCGCGAGCTGACGTGGGTCAGCGGCGCGTTGCTCCTCTTTCTGATCATGGGATTCGGATTCTCCGGCTATCTCCTGCCGTGGAATCAACTCGCATTCTTCGCCACGAAAGTCGGGACCGACATCGCCGGCGCAGTGCCGATCGTCGGCGACTGGATGGTGCGCTTCCTGCGCGGCGGCGACCGTGTCTCCGGCGGAACGCTGTCGCGCTTCTACGGCTGGCACGTGGCGCTGCTGCCGGCGATCACGACGGTGATCCTGGTCGTTCACCTCGCGCTGGTGCAGGTGAAAGGGATGAGCGTTCCGGCGGTGTGCGACGAGGAGTCGAAGCGCCGGCCGCCGATGAAGTTCTTCCCGCACTTCGCGCTGCGCGATCTCTCCGGCTGGATCTTCGCCCTCGGCGTCCTCGCGGCGCTGGCGGCGCTCTTCCCCTGGGAGCTCGGCGAGAAGGCAGACCTCTTCGCGCCGGCGTACGAAAACATCCGGCCGGAGTGGTACTTCGTCTTCATGTTCCAGACGCTGAAGCTCGTGCCCGGCGGCGAGATCGCGGGCATCGAGTACGAAGCGATCCCGATCATGCTCTTCGGCGCGGCTGGGCTGCTGCTGGTATTGATCCCGTTCCTCGACCGCGGCGCCCAACGCACCGGCCGCAGCAAGGGCTGGACGATCGGCGGCGTGGCGGCGCTGTTATTCGCCCTCGGCATGACGTGCTGGGGCTATGCGTCTCTCCTGCCGTTGTACGTCGTCCTGATCAGCGGGCTGCTGCTCTCACTCCTGGCCTTCATCACCCGCGGCAGCAGAAATCCGGAGGGGCGATGAGAATCAAGTTGCTTTTGGCTGCATCCGCGATGTTCGCGGTCAGCGCGATCGCCGCTCCGCCTCCGGCGAAAGCCGTTCGCGAAACGTCATGCATCCACTGCCACGGCGGCGAGCTGTTCGACGACGCCGGAAAAGCGAAGGTGCGGCACTTCGGCGTCGACGTCCATGCGACCGTGGGTCTCTCCTGCCACGACTGCCACGGCGGCAATCCCGATCCGAAGCTCGGCGACGACATCGGCGGCGCGATGGATCCGAAGTTCAAGCCGAATCCGTATGTCGGCGCGCCGAAGCGGCAGGACATCCCCGAATTCTGCGGACGATGTCACTCGTCCGCGGCGTACATGAATCGCTTCAATCCCGCCGCTCGCGTGGACATGGTCAGCGAATACTGGACCAGCCATCACGGCCAGAAACTGCGCAGCGGCGTGACCGATGTGGCGACCTGCATCGATTGCCACTCCGTCCACGACATCCGCCGCAAAGGAAATCCTGATTCGCCTGTCTATCCGACGAACGTCGCCAGGACCTGCAGCAAGTGCCACTCCGATCCGAAGCGGATGCAGGCAAACGGACGCAATCTCCCGGTCGATCAGTACGCGCGCTGGAGCCAGAGCGTTCACGCGAAGGCGCTGCTCGAAAAAGGCGATCTGACCGCGCCGACCTGCAACGACTGCCACGGCAATCACGGCGCCGCGCCGCCAGGAATCGGCAGCATCCGCTTCGTCTGCGGAAGCTGTCACGCGCGCGAAGAGGATCTGTTCCGCGCCAGCCCGAAAGCCGCGGGCCTCGAACAGCACAATCAGTTTCTGGCCTCGGCTCCCGACGGCAAATGCGGCACCTGTCACGACGACAAGCGCTCGGCGCTGCAGTTCACGCAGCTCAGCTCCTGCCTGGTCTGCCACGGCAATCACTCCGTGGTCCGTCCGACCGTGGCCATGCTCGGCGCGCTTCCCGATACGCCGTGCGCGTTCTGCCACGAAGGCGTCGGACCGCTGGCGGGATTCGTCGCGGAGCCGAAAGCGAAGGCCGAGCACTTCCAGCAGATGCGCAGCACGCTGGTCGCGGCCGCGGACAAGCTCCACCTCAAAGGCGACGAGCGCTTCGACTGGCTCGTCGATCAGGCCCTCAACCTTCCCACTCACCGTCTCCAGTCAACCTCGGACGGAAAAGTGCAGTTGCGTCCCGAGTTCGCGCGCCTGTTCGAGAAGTTCCGCATCGGCAAGACGCACTACACGTATCGCGATCCGGCCACGGGCCACGATGTGAAGGTATCCGTGCGCCGCTGCACCGATTGCCATGTCGTCGCGGGCCAGGGCCTGTCCACATCGCAGGCACTGCTCTCCGGCACACGCGAAGTGACCAGCATGATCGCCCGCTCCGAGCGCATCCTCCTGGCCGCGCAGCGCGGCGGCGTGGAAGTTCGCGCGGTACGTCCGGAACTGGACGCCGCGGTCGACAATCAGATCGAGCTCGAGGCGCTGGTCCACACCTTCAACCCCGCCGGCGCCTTCGCCGACAAGAAGAAGGAAGCGCTGCAACACGCCCACGCCGCATTGGAAGCCGGCCAGCACTCCCTCGACGAACTGGCCTACCGCCGCCGCGGCCTGCTCATCGCGCTAGCTGTGATCGTGGCAGCACTGGCAGCGCTGGCGTTAAAGATCCGGCAAGGGTAGTTGCTTCTCTCCGCGGCTCCGCGTCTCCGCGTGACAAGCCTTTTTCACGCGGAGACGCGGGGACGCGGAGGAGATGCGACGGCGACACACGCCAGCGCCTGCGCGAGATCGGCGAGGAGGTCGTCGAGGTCTTCGCAGCCGGCGGAGAGGCGGACCAGGCCGGCGGTGATGCCTTGGCGGCGTTGCTCTTCGACCGGGACGCCTTTGTGCGTCATCGAGGAGGGATGTTCGATCAGCGATTCGACGCCGCCGAGGGAGACGGCGAGGGTGATCATGCGGACGCTGTTCATCAGGATGCGGCCCGCTTCCGTGCCGCCGCGGAGCTCGAAGGCGATCACCGATCCGGGGCCGGACATCTGCCGCTGCGCGAGGTCGAATTGCGGATGCGATGGCAGTCCGGGGAAGCGGACCCAGGCCACTTCCTCGTGTTGTTCGAGCCAGCGGGCGATGGCGATCGCGTTCTGCTGCGCGCGTTCGACGCGCATGCCGAGGGTGCGGATGCCGCGCAGGACGAGCCAGGATTGGTGCGGATCGATGGTCATGCCGAACATGATCGCGGCGTCGCGCAACACGGCCAGCATGGCTGGATCGCGTGCGATCACGATTCCGGCGATGACGTCGCTGTGGCCGTTGAGCGACTTCGTCATCGAGTGCAGGACGACATCCGCGCCAAGCGTGATCGGGCGTTGCAGGTGCGGCCCGGCGAAGGTGTTGTCGACGACGAGCGGAATGACTGCGGCGCGCGCGATCGCAGATGCCGCGGCGAGATCGACGAGATCGAGCGTCGGATTGGCGGGCGTCTCAACGTAGATGAGACGCGTCTCGGGACGGATCGCCGCCGCCAGCGCGGCGTTGTCGGTGGCAGGGACGAATGTCGACGTCACGCCGAGGCGCGAAAAGTAGCGCGTCAGCAGCGTGCGCGTGGCGCCGTAGAGCGGATCCGTGCAGACGACGTGATCGCCGTTGCGCAGGAGCGCCAGAAAGACAGTGCTGATCGCCGCCATGCCGGTGGCCGTGGCGATGGCGCCGCAACCTTCTTCGAGATCGGCGACGCACGATTCCAGCGCCTGAACCGTCGGATTGCCCATCCGCGTGTAGATCGGACCGGGCGACGTTCCCGCGAAGCGAGCGGCACCTTCTTCAGCGGACGGAAACGCGAACGTGGAGCTCTGGTAGATCGGCACCGAAACCGCGCCGCGATGGGCCGCCGGATCGAGACCGCCGTGGATTGCCTTCGTGTGCAGATGGTTCGCGTCGTTCGCCATCGCACGATTTTGAGACGCGAAGGTTCACGAACGAATGTCGCGCAACACACGCGGCTGTGACGTTTGACACTCCGCGCCCCCGCGGCTCCGCGTGACACGCTTTTCACGCGGAGACGCAGAGACGCGGAGGGAGAACCGTTACTTCTTCGCCAGGCCGCGGATGTACGCGACGAGCGAGGAGATGTCGGCGACGCTCAGTTTGTCTTTGTACGCGGGCATCTTGCCCTTGCCGTCGCTGATGACCTTCTGCAGGTCGGTGTCGGACTGCTTCTGCACTTCGGCGGAGCGAAGGTCGCGGACCTTCATCGCCTTGCCGACCGAGGTCGCGCCGGCGCCGTCGGGGCCGTGGCAGCTCGCGCACTTCGCTTTGAACGTGTCCGGCGCGCCGGGCGCGGCGGCGAACGCAACGGTCGAAGCGAGCATGAAGAGGGTGATCATCGAGAGGATGGTGAGTTTCCGAGTCATTTGAATCTCCTTCTGTTGCAAGCACAGTAACGTAAAACGGCGCCAGCTATTGCTGGCGCCGTTCACAGGGAAGTGTGATGGTTGCTACTGCTTCGCCTGGATCGTGGTCGGATCGTTGGTCTTCATGTCGATCATCGATGCCGAGGAGATGATGTTCGTCCCCTTCACGACCGTGACCGTCGCGAAGCCCCAATCGACGTCGGGCGCGTTCGCGCGGTTCTTGAACGGCTCGATGTCCTGCAGGCCGGAGCCTGCCTTGACCGTCAGGTTGTAGGCATTCAGCGACTTGCCGGACGAATCGAACAGATTGACAGTGACCGTCGCGTCGGTCGTGCCGCCGTTGGTGACGACGAGGTTCGAACGGAACGCGTTGGTCTTCTGGCGCAGCCCGATCAGGCTGATGGTCTGGCCGGCGGAGTAGCCGAGGTCCGCCACGCGGCCGTCGTAACTCTGGCCGTAGGTACCATCGTCGGCCTGATTGAAGATGCGGGTGGCCACGAGCAGCGGACGATCGGAGCAGATCTCGAGCGCGCCGATGTTCGAGGCACTCATCGTGGCCGTAAGGTCCTCGAACGCCTTCTGCGAATTGCCGTCGACCGTGCCGGTCGCTTCGAGATCGCCGCTGGCCTGGTGCAGGACGAAGCGCAGCGAGGCGGTGGAGGATTCGAGATTGCGCGCCACGAGATCGGTGCGCCACTGGCTGCCGGCGCTGCCGGGCGTGTGGCCGACCATCTCGCTCCAGTAGACGTACTTGGTCTTGCAGGAGACGGCGCCGGCTCCGTTGCCGAGGCCACCGCCGATCGCAGCGGGGTTCACGCCATTCGCGGGCGTCGAAATCGCGGCCGCATTGATCGAGCTGACCGCGAAGAGCGAGACATCGAGGGCGGAGTTGACGAAGGCCGGGTTGTGCACGCCTTTGCTCTTGTCGCTCTCGACCATGAAGTAGTTCCAGCCCGCTTTGCCGAGGGCTGGATCGGCGACGGAGTACAACTCGACCGGCGTACCGGCCGGGCGGACGACTTTCACCGTGGCCAGCGAGAGATCGCTGACTTTCGTGCCGCCGGTGAGCGTCACGTTGACGCCCTGACGTCCGTGGCTGGAGATGAACTCCACGCCGGCGATGTCGGAGGCGTTCTTGACGGTCTTCTGGCCATTGAGATCGATGGCGTTGCCGGCGCGGATCTGTGCCTGCATCAAGTTCTTGATCGACGTCTCCATCTGCGCTTTGAGCGAGGCCAGCTTCGCCTCAACGGGCGCCTGAACCGTCTCTTTGGTGATGCTGCTGTGGCACTTCGTGCAGATGGTGTTGCTGGCGGCGAACATGTGGTTGGTACCGACGAAGGAACCATCCGCATTCTGGAGCGCGAGCGCGGCCGGCGGATCAGTCGATTCCATGTGGCAGGCCACGCACGAATCCTGGATCATCGAGTGCAGGCCGCGCGTGCCGACTTTCGTGAAGTAGAGGTTCTGCCCCATGAGGATGTCGGCCTGCGGACCTTCGTGCGGCGCGCGCGTGGAGTCGGCGACGGTGAAGTGCGCGTCATCGCGAAGATCGCGGCGGCCGTTGTGGCAGGTCATGCAGATGGCGCCGCTGCCGACGTTGGTCGCGGTAAATCCGGCCATGAGCAGCGGCGTCTTGCCGCTGACGCGGACTTTGGAGTTGGTCGTCGGTCCGCCGGAAGTCGTGCCGACGTCGTGCGGATCGTGGCAGGTCGCGCAGGTCTGCGGTTGGACGTCTTCCGTGGTCCAGTTGACGTCGAGCGCGGCGGTGCTGAATCCTTTGTCCTTCCACTGCACGAATCCCTGCGCGCTATGGCATTTCGCGCACGTCGCGTCCGTCCCTTCGGCGATCGCGACTTCGTAGTTGGCGTGGCCGGAGAGCTGCCACTGCTGGTAGCGTCCGTGCCGCATCGGTTCGCCATGGCACGTTCCGCACACCTCGGACGACAACGTTTTGCGCGAGCCGTCTTTCTTCATGTGCGCGGCGCTGTCCTGCGGACCGTGGCAGTTCTCGCACTGGATGTTGGCCATCCGCGCGGTGGCCGGAAAGTTGGCCAGCGTCTTCGACCAGTTCTGCGGATCGCCGTGCGTGAGCAGATCGGTGGCGAGGTAGGAGGTCCAGTCGGCGGCTTCGTCAATCCCGTTGTTCTTCACGGCCTTGGCGTTGAAGCCGACGGTGTGACACGAAACGCACGCCGAAGTGTAGTGGCCGTTCGGCGTCGTAATGTTCTGCGTGAAGATCTCCGCGTGGCCCGACTGCGCCCACGGCGTGAAGAGATCGAAGTGCGGCGTGTTCTTGACGTGACACTGCGTGCAGGCGGTGTCGACGACCGGACGGCCGGTTGCATCCTGGCCGGTGATGATGCCCTTCCAGGTGCCGGCGTGGATGGTCATCGTGACCGGCTTGTTGGCGGTGAGATCGGTGACCGCGAGCTGATAGGTGCCGGCGATGTCCGGCGTGAACTCAGGGTTCTGCGTCGTCGGATCGAAAAGCGTTGCGGCCGATCCGGCAGGTGCGGTCAGCGACCAGTTGTACGTGGCCTGCTTCTTCGCATGCAGCAGTACGGGCAGCAGGATCGGAACGTTGCGCGTTCCGGTGGCCGTCTCCCACGGCAGGTTGCCGGCTAACGTCACGGGCGCGTGATACGTGCCGGAAGTCGTCGTCACGGCGACGTCGAACTTGATCGCGCCCGCATCGGCGAGCGCGTGCGGCGAGACGCCGGCGACGACGAAGCGGTTCTGCAGGCCGCCTTCGTACGCGAGGCTGGCCGGCATGTTGGCGGGCCGCTGCGCATCGGTGATGGGCGCCTCTTCGAGCACCGTCATCAGCTCTTCGCGGAACAGCTTGCGGCTCGGCAGGGCGACGGCGATGGTGTCGGACGTGTCGCCGCCGAGGATGGCTTTGACGCCGCCGGTCTGCGTCCACTTGATGCTCTGCAACGTCGAGCCGTCGTTGATGACGACCTTCGCTTTCGCGGTGATCGTTGCGCCGGGTACCGGATCGCCGGTGACGGTCATCGTGACGGTGACCGGCGCAGCGGCGAATGTGATGCCCGCGACTCCCGCGATCAGAATGGCCGCGATGAGCACGAGCATGGGATGTTGGTGATGCCTACGTTTCTCCATGACGCTTCTCCTTTGTCCTGGAGTCACACAGTGCGTTCGAAGTGAAAAGAAAGCAGTCGAGGCGGTCACCCATCCCGGGTGCGGCGAGTCACTGGTCGTCGTGTGTGTTTGCTGTCACGGGGAGTGCTGGCGTAGTGCGGACGTCCTCGTCTGCATCCGGCGGGCGTCTCGCCCGACGGTGGTTTCTGTGAATTCCTCACAGGCTGCGATTGAAGCCCGGAAACCCCCGCCGGGCGAGGACGCCCGGCGGATGCAGACGAGACGTCCGCACTACGCTTCTACGCGTGGATGTGCGAGACCGCGGTCTTGCGGTTCCAGTACGACACCGCCAGCAGGAAATCGGCGACGTTCGTCGAGGCGAAGGTCGGCGCGAGATCGGACGGCGCAAGGATTCCGACGACCTTGCCGTCGTCATCGACAACCGGCAGCCGGCGGATCTGCTGCGCTTCCATCAGTTCGATCGCGGCCTGGACGTCTTCGTTCTGACGGATCGTATAGACCGTCTTCGTCATCACGTCGCGGATCGGCGTCGTAGCCGGATTCTTTCCGGCGGCGACGGCGCGGCAGGTGATGTCGCGGTCGGTGATGACGCCGACCAGTTTCGAAGATTCACAAACGGGGATGAAGCCGCAGTCGTGTTCCGACATCGTGCGCGCAACCGAATCGAGAAAATCGCCTGGTTTGCAGGAAATCGGCGAGACCGTCATCGCATCTTTGATCAGCATGAGCGTGTCCTCCGCTCAACATTAATAGAGCCGGGTGGCCCGCCTCGGAAGGAGACAGGTCACCCGGCTCGCGGTGTGCGGATCACACCCTTCGGTTCGTCAAACCGTCATAGCCATCTCTTCGTCCAGCGTTTCGATCTTGCGCTCCGTGTTACCAACGTATACCTGGCGCGGGCGGTTGATCTTGGTCTTGTCGTCGTCGACCATCTCTTTCCACTGCGCGATCCAGCCCGGCAGGCGGCCGAGGGCGAACATGACCGTGAACATGTTCGTGGGGATTCCCATGGCGCGGTAGAGGATGCCGCTGTAGAAATCGACGTTCGGATAGAGCTTGCGTTCGATGAAGTACGGATCGGTGAGCGCGATCTGTTCGAGCTCGATGGCAGTGTCCAGCAGCGGATCGCGCATGCCGAGGGATGAGAGAACTTCGTCGGCGGCCTTCTTCAGGATCGTCGCGCGCGGATCGAAATTCTTGTAGACGCGGTGGCCGAATCCCATCAGCTTGAATCCGGAGTCCTTCTGCTTCGCACGCTCCACGAACGCGCGCGGGCTGTCGCCGGACTCGCGGATCTGCTGCAGCATCTCGATGACCTGCTGGTTCGCGCCGCCGTGCAGCGGTCCCCACAGCGCGCAGATGCCGGCGGAGATCGAGGCGAAGAGATTGGCGCCGCTGCTGCCGACCATGCGCACGGTGGAGGTGCTGCAGTTCTGTTCGTGATCGGCGTGCAGGATCAACAGCAGATTGAGCGCGCGGTCGACCGCTGGCGACACGACATAATCCTCGGCAGGCACCGCGAACATCATGTGCATGAAGTTCTGCGTGTACGTCAGGTCGTTGCGCGGATAGATGAACGGCTGACCGACCGACTTTTTGTACGAGAACGCGGCGATCGTCTTCGCCTTCGAGAGCAGGCGGATGATGTTCAACTCGCTGTCGCCGTTGTTCGGGTAGTAAGCGGAGAGCGACGCCACCATCGCGGAGAGGATCGCCATCGGATGCGCCGAGGGCGGGAAGCCTTCGAAGAACTTCTTCATGTCTTCGTGAATGAGGCTGTGCCGCGTCAGCTTTTCGTCGAACGCGATCAGCTCCGCCGGCGACGGCAGCTGGCCGTGGATCAGCAGGTAGCAGACCTCGACGAACGTGGCCTTGCGCGCCAGCTCTTCGATCGGATAGCCGCGATAGCGGAGAATGCCCTTCTCGCCGTCGATGAAGGTGATGGCGCTGGCGCAGGAGCCGGTGTTCGCGTAGCCGGGATCAAACGTGATCGCGCCGGTTTTCGCGCGCAGCGAAGTGATGTCGATCGCCGTCTCGCCCTCGCTTCCTTCGATGACCGGCAGTTCGTATTCTTTTCCTTTCAACAGCAGCGTGACAGTGCTCATCGTTCGTTCCTTTCTCTGACTTGGCGCGGCTACAGGATGGCTGTGCCGGCGAGACCAATGCGGGTTGCGGTTTCGAAGACGGTTTTGGCGACGGCCTGATGGACGCCGCGATCGAGGCATGACGGGACGACGTCGCCGGGAGCGGCGAGCGATGCGATCGTTTCCGCGGCGGCGATCAACATTTCGGTCGTAATCGCGCTGCTGCGCGCCTGCAACGCGCCGCGGAAGAGCCCCGGGAACGCGAGCGCGTTGTTGATGGAGCGGCCGTCGCCGGCGAATGCCGCGCCGGCGCCGCGGGCGTCCGAGGGAAAGATCTCCGGCTTGGGATTCGTGAGCGCGAAAATGACCTGGCCTTTGCGCACGGCGCGCGCATCGATCAGCCCCGGCCTCCCGGTGGCCGCGATCACGATATCGGCCGCGGCCATGATCGTGGCCATGTCCGATGCGATCGCGCCCGCGGCTGCAACACGCCGGACTGCGTCCGCCGAGGTGTCGGCGACGAGCACTTCGCCCACGCCGTACGAAACGGCGAGCTTGGCGATGGCGCTGCCGGCCGCGCCTAGGCCGATCATGCCGACGCGCGAGCGCTTCAGATCGCGACTGGTAATCCTGCACGCGTTGATGACCGCGGCCAGCGTGACCGTGGCGGTGCCATGCTGGTCGTCGTGCATCACCGGCTTGCGCAGAAGCCGGCGTAGTTCATCCTCGATGACGTAACAATCGGGGATGCGGATGTCCTCGAGGTGAATGCCGCCGAACGTGTGGGAGACACGCATGACGGTGTCGACGAACTCCATCGGTTTCAGCGTGTCGATGAGCACCGGCGTGGCGCTGATGTCGACCAGTTCGTCGTACAGCACGGCCTTTCCTTCCATGACCGGCATGCTCGCCAGCGGACCGATATTGCCGAGGCCGAGCACGCGCGAGCCGTTGGTAAAGATGCCGACGGCGTTGCCGATCGAGGTGAGATCCCACGCGCGCGATGGATCGTTGACGATGGCGCGGGAGACGCGCGCCACACCAGGGGTATAGATGCTGCGCATGTCGGCAAGCTGATCGAGGTGCACCCGGCTGGTGGAGTGCAACTTGCCGCCGCGATGCGCTTCGAACACGCGGTCGGTAGTCTCCATGACTTCGACGCCGTCGATCTCGCCGATGCACATGACCACGCGCAGGGTCTGCTCCTCATCGATCGTTTCGATGGTGACGTCGCGCAGCGTGGCGGTCTCGCCGACGTTGATCGTGGAGATGTCGCCGATCAATCCCCCAGCCTCGGCGATGGTGTTGGTCAGCCGCGCGAGCTGTCCGGGACGATGCTCGACCCGCACGCGCAGCACTGTGTCGATGACGTGTTCGCTCATGAAGGCGAGTGTGTCGAAATGAGCGGCGCAGAATTAGCGCGGCGGTCACCGCCGCGATTGACGTGCGTCACAATCTCTCTTGGTTCACCGGCGGTGTCGTCGGCGGCGTAGCCGCCGTAAGAACTGTAGCCCCCAGCTTCGAGCTGGGGGACCCCAAGGTCGCGCAAACTCGTGAGCCCGTTTTAACGGGCGAAAGAAAGCTTTCTTTCGCGCGCCAAGGCGGGCTCACAAATCAATAGGCATCTCGGTCCCCACGCTTGAAAGCGTGGGCTACGGTTCTTACGCCGGCTTCGCCGACGGGAAGAAGTTTGCTCGCGCCAGCGCAACGCTCAGGAGACGACGTGGTGCTTCAACACATCGTCCGGATTGCGCGAGAAGAAGACCATCACCACGGCTGCCACGGGGATCATCCACTGCCACACCTGGACGGTCGGGAGATCCTGCGTGATGTAGATCTGAACGCCGTAGACGATCGGCAGCACCATCAGTACGACCAAACCTAACCAGAAAAGGGTTCTGCGCATGAGAGCCTCCTTGAGAGTGTCATGTTGCGTTCCCGCCGATCGCACGACGATGAGGAACGGCACAAAAGACATTGACGCGCGTCACATGTCGACGTGATTGCGGCCACCGTTGCGATTGCGCGCGCCGCGCGATCGTTCGCGCACGATGAATGACGAAACTCCGTTCGTTCCCCGAGGAGCCGTGGCGTTCTTTGTGGCCATGATGGCTTTCTATGTCGCGTTCTGGGCGTTCCTGGCCGCGGTCATGGTGGCGAGGCGATGATCGAGAAACGCATCCTCACCGCCGCCGCCGTCTTCGTCCTCGCGCTCGCCGGCGTCATCGCGCTGACCGTCAAACAGCTCGGCATCGGACTTCCGACCTGTCTGACCGACGTGCGCCCGTTCCTCGAAGGCAAAGTCATCGATCAGGCCCCGAAGCGCTACGAGATTCACTACGTCGCGCGCATGTGGCGATTCGAGCCGGCTGAAATCTCACTCCGTCCCGGCTCGACCGCAGACATCTATCTCAGCACCGCCGACGTCACGCACGGCATGCAGATCGTCGGCACAAACGTGAACCTGATGGCCGTCCCCGGCGCGGTGAACTACGCGCGAGTCACGTTCGACAAAGCCGGCGACTACCTCGTGGTCTGCAACGAGTACTGCGGCATCCAGCACCACAACATGGCGGCGCGGATTCACGTTACCGACAAGATCGCGGCGATCGTTGCGCCGCCGCCGGCGGTGCTCGCGGGTGGACGCAAAGTTCTCGAAGACCAGGGCTGCACCGCCTGCCATTCGCTCGACGGCAGCAAGTCGATCGGCGGCACGTTCAAAGGCCTCTACGGCCGCAAGCGCGAGCTGGCGAACGGCACGACCGTCATCGCCGACGACGCCTACATCCGCGAATCGATCGAGACTCCCGACGCCAGGATCGTGAAGGGCGTTGAGCCGGGAATGCCGCCGCTTCCCCTTCCACCGGCCGACGTCAACGCCATCATCGAGTACCTGAAGACGCTGCGATAGAGCGTGAGGAAAATGAACATGCGATCGGCTGCAATTCCGTACACGCGCATCGACGTCGAGCCGGGACTCCGGAAGATCATCCTCTTCGAGATCCTCTTTCCGATGGTCCTGCTCATCCTGGGCATCGCCATGGGATTCCTGCAGGTGCTCTTCCGCGCCGGCATCATCCGCTCGCAGAGCTTTCTCGGCATCGAGTACTACCAGGGGCTGACGCTGCACGGCGCGATCAACGCCGTCGTCTTCACCACCTTCTTCGCGGTCGCATTCGGCAACGCGGTGATCCGCTTCTACCTCGGCAAGCCTCTGTTCCTCGGATGGTCGTGGACGTCATTGATCCTGATGACCACCGGCACGCTCATGGCCGCGCTGCCGATGCTCACCGGTCACGCCAGCGTTCTCTACACCTTCTATCCGCCGCTGAAAGCGCATCCGGCGTTCTACATCGGCCTGGTGTTGCTCGTCATCGGATCGTGGATCGCCTTCTTCAGCTGGATTCCTCTGTACCGTCAGTGGAGGCGCGAACGTCCCGACACGAAAGTGCCGCTGGCGGTGATGGGCATCTTCGCCACGTTCATCGTCTGGTTCATCGCCACGGTTCCCGTCGCGATCGAGATCATCGCGCTGCTCATCCCGTGGTCGTTCGGCTGGACCGCGACCGTGAACGTGCCGCTGGCGCGGATGCTGTTCTGGTTCTTCGGCCACCCGCTCGTCTACTTCTGGCTGCTGCCGGCGTACGTGATGTTCTACACGATGCTGCCGAAGCTGTCGGGCGGAAAGCTCTACTCCGATTTCGCGGGGCGCTTCACGTTCCTCTGGCTTGTCGCGTTCTCCGCGCCGATCGGAATCCATCATCAATATATGGAGCCGGCCATCAGCACGACGTGGAAGGCCGTGCATGCGCTCTTCACGCTGCTCGTGGCAATCCCCAGCCTCGTCACCGCCTTCACGCTGGCGGCATCGATGGAGCATGGTGCGCGGAAGAACGGCGGCACAGGCCTCTTCGGCTGGTGGCGCAAGCTGCCGTACCTCGACACCGAGCGCTGGATGTTCGGCTACCTCTTCGCCGGCCTGGTGCTCTTCATCCCCGGCGGCATCACCGGCATCATCAACGCGTCGTACAACCTCGACACGGTCGTGCACAACACCTCATGGATGCCGGCGCACTTTCATCAGACCGTGGCCGGACCGGTCTTCCTGTCGTTCATCGGCGGGAGCCTGATGCTGCTGACGATGCTGACCGGCCGCGAGGTGGCGTTCAAACGGATCAACGTCTGGGTTCCCTACATCTGGGCGCTCGGCATCCTCGTTTTCTCGACGGGCCTGTTCCACGGCGGCGTCCTCGGCGAACCGCGCCGCACGAACCTCGGCCTGTCGTACGCGAATCCATCGTCGCCGCTCTACCGCGCCGACTGGCAGTTCTCGCACATCGTCGGCGCGATCGGCGGCACGATCATGCTCACGGCGATGCTCCTCTACTTCATCGTCTTCTTCGGAACGCTGTTGAAGAAGAAGACCGCAGAGCCGACACTCGAGTTCCCGGTTTCCGAGCCGTATCACGACGAAGACGTCGCCTCGGTGCAGAACTTCCGGCCGTGGCTAGTCGCTGCATTCATTCTTCTCGTCGTCGCGTACACGATGCCGTTCGTCGAACTCGCCAAAGGCAAGTACGAGGGCGCGCCGCCGTACGACCCCGGCAGTCCGGTCGCGCAGGTTCGATGAAATCGCTCATCGTCGCGCTGCTGCTGTTCGTGCCGTCGCTCGTGTACGGCACGGGCGTCGTCTCGTCCGAATTCGCGGCAGGCAAGCCGCTACCGATCATCGACATCATCGACGACGCCGGCCGCGTGCGATCGACCGCGGACTGGAAAGGCATCCCCACCATCCTCGCGCCGATGTACGCCCGATGCCCCGTTGCCTGTCCGCTCATCGCCAGCGCGTTGAAGCGCGGTGTGGCGCGATCGTCCGCCGGTCCATCGACCTATCGCGTCGTCCTCTTCTCCTTCGATCCGCACGACACACCCGCCGACCTGCACCACCTCCGCGAACGCGAATCCATCCCGCTGGCCTGGACCGTCGCCGCCGCCGCGCATCCCGGCGACGCGCGCCGCATGCTCGAGGCCATCGGCTACCACTACGGCGAAACCGGCAGCTACTTCACCCATCCGAACGAAGTCATCGCCCTGACTCCCGACCTGAAAACCGCGAAAGCACTCATCGGAACCAACTACGACGTCGACGATCTCCTATCCGCCGCCCGCGGCAGCCGCGACTGGATCGGCCGCTACGGCGGCTGGATCCTCGCGCTGCTTCTGCTGGCGTTGCTGCTCTCGGGCATCCATTTGGTTACCCTCTTCACGACCCGTCCGCGGACCGCTCAAGTCGGTTGACGATACAGTTGTATCACCGTATCATCGCATCATGCGTACGACCGTTACGATTGACGATGACGTTTATGAGGCTGCCGTTGCGAATGCCAAAGCCACTGGCCGCCGGCTTGGGCTGGTGCTCTCCGAAATGGCGCGTACTGCCCTCGAACTGAGGCAAGTTTCGCCGACTAAAAAGCGCCGGACACGTTTTGCGGTCTTCGAGGTTCCTAAGGGAACCCGGATGATCTCCGTGTCAAAGGTCCAGAAGGTGTTGGATGACGAAGGCATTGTCTAAGGCGAGGCCGCTTCTTCTGGATGTCAATGCTCTCCTCGCGCTCGGGTGGTCGAACCATCCGTTTCATGACGCTGTTTTGGAACGACTCGACCACGGTCCTTCGCAACGGTGGGCGACGTGCCTATTGACGGAACTCGGCTTTGTGCGCCTTTCGTCGAATCCCACAGTTGTGAATGTTCGACAGAGTCCAGCCGAAGCGATCGAGCTGCTGCAGCGGCTCACGGCCGATGAACGTCATCTGTATTGCGACATTCTTCCAACGCTCGCCAGCGTCCGGACCACTTTCAAACCGCTCCTCGGCCATCAACAGGTCACCGATGCCTATCTCGTGGCGGTTGCAGCAGCGAACGACGCCACGCTCCTGACTCTCGATCAGCGTCTTGTTTCGACCGTCGTCGGCGGCGACCGCGTTGAAGCATTGCTGCCGGAGCGCGTGCACTAAGCGGTCTCCCACGGCTCCGTGAACATCCACTTGTGCGAAATCGCACACGCACTCGTACCGGAGCGCACCTCGGCTGATTCGCGTCGCGCCTACATTCCTTTCGGTCCTCACCGAACCGCGTGACCGAAGGAGAGCGCATGAGCGTGCATCGCCCCCATCCGACGATCGACGAACAACTCAGGAGATCCGGCAGCAGCCGGCGTCACTTCATCACCCTTTGCGGAAAGCTGATGGTCGCGGCGCCGTTCGGTCTCGCCATCACCAACTTCGTCAGCCCTGAAGCCGTTGCGGGCGTCGTCGGGAAAGCGCGGCGGCCGTCGGTGATCTGGCTGCACATGCAGGACTGCACCGGCTGCACGGAGACGCTGCTGCGCACCTCGGAGCCCGACCTGGCCGCACTGATCTTCGATGTCATCTCGCTCGACTACCACGAGACCGTCATGGCCGCCTCGGGGACAGATGCCGAGGCTGCGTTGAAGGATGCGATGGCGGAGAACGACGGCAAGTACGTGCTCGTCGTCGAGGGATCGATTCCGACCAGAGACAACGGCGCGTATCTCAAGATCGCCGGCCGCAACGGCATCGACATGCTGAAGGACGTGGCCAGCCACGCCGCGGCCGTCATCTCGATCGGCTCGTGCGCATCGTGGGGCGGCATCCCTTCGAGCAACGTCAACCCGACCGGCGCCACCGGAGTCGACTCCATCATCAAGAACAAGCCGGTCATCAACCTGCCGGGATGTCCGCCCAATCCGTACGTCCTGCTGGCGACCGTCCTCGAGTACGCCACCACCGGCAAAGTGCCGAAACTCGATGCGCTCGGCCGTCCGAAGTTCGCATACGACCGGCTGATCCACGATCACTGCCCTCGACGCGCGCATTTCGACGCCGGCCGTTTCGCCTCGCAGTTCGGCGACTCCGGACATCGCCAGGGATGGTGCCTCTACAAACTCGGCTGCAAAGGGCCGGTCACGCATGCGCCGTGTTCGACGCGGCATTTCAACGAAGTCGTCGACTGCTGGCCCATCGGCATCGTCGCGCCGTGCGTCGCCTGCACCGAGAAAGACATCGCCTTCACCGTGCCGATCTTCAAGACCGCCGACGTCACGCACCCCGTGCCTCCCGATTTTTATCCGCCGATTTACGCCGAGCACAAAGGCATGAGCCCGACCGCGACCGGCGTGGCCGGCCTGGTCGGCGGCGCGCTGATCGGCGCAGGCCTCATCGCCTCACGAAAGATCGGTGAAAGCCCCGGTGAAAACAGCGCTGAGCCGAAGGAGTAGGCGATGACTATCGATCGTCGATCATTCTTCAAGAACATCGCGTCCGCGGCAGCGGTGACCGTCATCCCCACCGCCGCCATCGCCCGCACCAAAAAAACCGCGCCGGCCGACGCCGTCGGCATGCTCTACGACGCCACCCTCTGCATCGGCTGCAAAGCGTGTGTCGTGGCCTGCAAAGACGCCAACGGCATGCCGGCCGATACCAGCGGCTACGGTCAGGGCCTTTACGACGCGCCCGACTCGCTGAACCAGTACACGAAGAACGTCATCCAGCTTTACAAAGACGGCGGCGAAACGTCCTACGCGAAAAAGCAGTGCATGCACTGCATCGATCCCGCCTGCGTCGGCGCCTGCATGCTCGGCGCGTTGCAGAAGGGAAAGTTCGGCGTCGTCTCCTACGACGTCAGCAAATGCGTCGGATGCCGTTACTGCGAAACGGTCTGCCCCTTCAACGTCCCGAAATTCGAGTGGGCCAAGAAGGCTCCGAAGATCGTCAAGTGCGAGCTGTGCAAAGACCGTTTGGCCGAGGGGAAAGAGCCGGCGTGCACGGAAGTGTGCCCGAGGAAAGCGGTGATCTTCGGGCGGTACACCGACCTGCTTGATGAAGCGCACCGGCGTTTGAAAGCGAGCCCCAACAAGTACGTCCAGAAAGTCTACGGAGAGCACGAGGTCGGCGGCACACAGGTGCTCTACCTCTCGCACGTCGACTTCGAAAAGATCGGCTTCCGTTTCCAGCAGTCCGAGTCCGTGCCGCAGCTGCAGCAGAGCGTCACGCACGGCGTCTACAAAGGATTCGCGGGCCCGGTCGCGCTCTACGCGCTCCTCGGCGCCGTCGTCTTCCGCAACCGCGGCAAGTCGGATTCGGAGAAGGAGAGCTGATGCAAACGCACGCACACCCGCTCGGCGGTCCGCTCTTCACGCGCGCCTACCTGTTCCTGCTCGGAATTGGCGCGATCGGCATCGCACTGACGATCTGGCGTTTCGCCGCCGGCCTCGGCGCGTCGACGGGACTCAATGACGGTTATCCGCTCGGCATCTGGATCGCGCTCGACGTCGTCACCGGCACCGCGCTCGCCTGCGGCGGTTACGCCGTCGCCCTCGTCGTCTACATCTTCAACAAGGGCCACTACCACCCGCTCGTCCGCCCCGCGATCCTCACGTCCGCGCTCGGCTACACCATCGCCGGCACCTCGGTGGCCATCGATCTGGGCCGCCCGTGGAACATGTGGAAGATCCCGCTCTACTTCTGGAACTGGAACCTCAACTCCTCCCTCCTCGAAGTCGCGCTCTGCATCATGGCCTACGTCTTCGTCCTCTGGATCGAGCTGTCGCCGGCGTTTATGGAGAAGTGGAGCGTGGACGGCCCGCCGCGCCTGAAGCGAATCTCGCAGCGCATCCTGCCGATTCTCGACAAGGCGCTGATCTGGATCATCGCCCTCGGCATGCTCCTTCCGACGATGCACCAGTCGTCGCTCGGCTCGCTGATGATGCTGGCTGGACCGAAGCTCCATCCGCTCTGGCTCACCGGCTGGCTTCCGCTCTTCTTCCTCGTCACCTGCCTGGCCATGGGCTACGCCGTCGTCGTCTTCGAGTCGGTCTTTTCGTCGATCGTCTTCGGACGCAAACCGGAATTGGTGATGCTGCGCAACCTGCAGAAGATCGCGGCCTGGGGCGGATTGTTCTTCGTCATCATCCGCATCGTCGATCTCGCCTTCAGCGGCAACCTTCACTACGCCACGACGCTCGATCTCTACGGCACCATGTTCTGGATCGAGAACTTACTCTGGCTGCTGCCGCTGGCGATGCTGGCCGGTCCGCGCGCCAACCTCGGCGGCCTCTTCCGCGGCGCGATGGTCGTGGCGCTGGCCGGCGCGGTCTACCGCTTCGACACCTACCTCGTCGCCTTCAATCCGGGACCGGGCTGGCACTACTTCCCATCCGTCCCGGAGATGTTCATCAGCTTCGGCCTCATCGCCATCGAGCTGGCGATCTACGTCGCCGTCGTGAAGCGCTTCCCGATTGTGGCCGCGTCGGCACGGCCGACAGCGTTGGTTGGCAAAGCCTCCGCCACCATTTCCGCTCATACGAACAGCATCGGAATCCTGGGAGAAAAACCATGACCAGAGTCGTCATCGACCCGATCACCCGCATCGAAGGGCACCTGCGCATCGACGTCGAGGTCGATCAGGGAAAGATCAACAAGGCCTGGGCCTCCTCGACCATGTTCCGAGGAATCGAGCGCATTCTCCTAGGGCGCGACCCGCGCGAAGCGTGGCTCTTCACGCAGCGATTCTGCGGCGTCTGCACGACGGTCCACGCGCTGGCCTCGGTGCGCGCGGTCGAAGACGCGCTCAACCTGCCCATCCCGATCAACGCGCAGTACATCCGCAACCTGATCCTGATCGCGCACGCGCTGCACGACCACATCGTTCACTTCTACCACCTCTCCGCGCTCGACTGGGTCGACGTCACACAGGTGCTGAAGGCTGATCCCGCCAAGGCGTCGTCGATCGCCGAGAGCCTCTCCGACTGGCCGAACAACTCCACGAAAGAGATGGCCGCGGTGAAGATGAAGGTGAAAGGCCTCGTCGACAGCGGCCAGCTCGGGCCATTTGCTCATGGCTATTGGGGACATCCGGCCATGAAGCTGCCGCCGGAGGTCAACCTCATCGCCGTCGCCCACTACCTGCAGGCGCTCGAATACCAGCGTTACGCCAACCAGGTCGTCGGCATGCTCGGCGGCAAGACGCCGCACATCCAGAACGTCGCCGTCGGGGGCGTGCAGAACGCGATCAACATCGATAGCTCGGCCACGCTGAACGTCGACCGCCTGTATCAGATGAAATCGCTGCTCAATAAGGTCGTCTCGTTCGTGCAGAACGTCTACGTCCCCGACGTCTGCGCCGTAGCCGGCTTCTATCCCGACTGGTTCAACTACGGATCGGGCGTCACGAACTACCTCTCCGTCCCCGATCTCCCGCTCGACGAAGGGAGCACGAAGTACGACCTTCCCGGCGGCTTCATCCCGAACGGCGACCTCTCGAAGTTCCACCCAATCACCGGCCAGAAGGATCCGTACTGGCGCAAAGCGGTCACCGAAGACAGCGAACACGCCTGGTACAAGAGCGGCGGCCCCCTGCATCCGTGGAAAGGCGAAACCGATCCGCAGTTCACCGACTGGAAGGAAGACGGAAAGTACTCATGGGTGAAAGCGCCGCGCTTCGAAGGCCAGCCCGCGCAGGTCGGCCCGCTGGCGAATGTGCTGGCCGGCTACGCCGCCGGCAACCCGCTGATGGTGAAGTGGACCGACGCCGCCCTCGGCAAGATCTCCGCGATCGCGAAGGTGAAAGCGACGCCGGCGATGCTGCACTCGACGCTCGGCCGCCACGGCGCCCGCGCCGTCCGCACCGCCGTCCTCTCCGAGCTCGCCGTGAAACACTGGCAACTCCTGACCGACAACATCGTCAAAGGCGACTCGGCCATCTTCAATCAGCCGGAGTTCCCGAAAGGGGAGATCGAAGGCGTCGGCTTCCACGAAGCGCCGCGCGGCACGCTCTCGCATTGGGTGGTCATCGATAACGGCGCGATTAAGAACTACCAGGCCGTCGTCCCGACGACCTGGAACGCCAGCCCGCGCGACAGAAAAGGAACGCCCGGCCCCTACGAAGCCTCGCTCCTCGGCAACCCGATCGCAGACGCCGCGCATCCGCTCGAAGTCCTGCGCACCGTCCATTCCTTCGACCCCTGCATGGCCTGCGCGGTCCATATGTTCGACCCCGAAGGCAACAACACGGCGAAAGTGAAAGTGCTGTGAAGACTGCCATCTACGGCATCGGCAACATCCTCATGGGCGACGACGGCATCGGCCCCGCCGTGATCCATTACCTCTCGTCGAACGGCCTGCTTTCCAACGACGTCACCCTCGAAGACCTCGGCACCCCCTCGCTCGACCTCCCCAACTACCTGGCCGGCTACGACCGCGTCATCTTCATCGACGCCGTCGCCGCCAACGCCCCTCCCGGCACGATCCGCCTCTACTCCCGCGCAGAGATCGTCGCCACCCCGCCCGGAATCCGCATCAGCCCCCACGAACCCACCATCAACGACGCCCTCATCGTCCTCGACTTCGCCGGCGGCGCCCCCAAAGACGTCGTCCTGGTAGGCATAGTCCCCCAAACCCTCGTCGACGGCATGACCCTCTCCCCCGCCGTCGCGGGCGCGGTACCCCGCGCAGCGGCGATGGTGATGGGAGAGGTGGCGAAGCGCTACGCAGCGTAGAGAAATCGCGGCTGAACCGCCTGTCGAGGGTGCAAGTTTTTCGAGCTTCCGCCTGTTCCGGTTATCCTTAAGAACCGCAACCCATGACGCAGATTCGATTCAAATTCGATCCGGAGAAGCTGGTCCAGGCGCTCGCGTTTTTTGCGTCTCACGGCGTGGACGATCTCGACACGCTCAAGGCCGTCAAGCTCCTCTACTTTGCCGATCGCCAGCATCTGTTGAAGTACAGCCGTCCGATCCTCGGCGACGACTACTACTGCATGAAGAACGGTCCCATTCCGACGAACGCGCTCAGCCAGATCCAGGATGCGTTGTCGCCGAATCCCACCGGCGATCACGACGCGCTGTTCGACGAGTACCTCGGCGTCGATCGTGCGCATCCCTACCCGCGCTTCACGACGAAGAAAGAGCCCGACCTCGATGTCTTTTCTCCCACCGATATCGAGGTGCTCGACGACGTTCTGGCGACGTACGGCAGCAAGTCCGCGTGGACTCTTCGCGAGCTCACGCATCTCGACGAATGCGTCAAACGCGCGGACGCCGAGCGCTTGGCGCGCGGCGTCGGCAGCGTCCGCATCCCGTTCGAATTGTTCTTCCTCGGAACCGACAGCAAGCTGTTGCCCTTGGTCGAGGATGATCAGGAAAATCGCGACTTTGCCGAGTCGCTGAGCTGGTGAATCGTTGACTTGGCGCGATGACGAGCCCACGCGCAGCGCTTCGGCGGGGATCGATCTTCAGAGCCGAGCACGACTCGTCCTTCGATTCTGGAAGTCGACTGAACCTCGCTGGAAGCTCTGTCTCGCGTTCAATTCCATCCCTCCCGGCACCGACGGCGACGTTCATTACTTCATCGCCACATCCAAGATCACCTACTTCCGCGAGAATTCTCATCTGCTTTCCGAGGTGCTCGTGTTTCCTCCGGATGCATACGACTTCTTCCCCGAAGAAACCGCGATCGATTTCCGTGAACTGCGGATCGTGCCTTTCGCAAAGCTCGAATCGAAGGGACTGCGCATCCTCGGTCAACTCACGGCTGTCGATATCGAACGCTGCGAGTCGGCAATTCGCACCGTGCGCATTCTCTCCAACCGCGACCGCCGCCGTCTCGGCCTGCTCGGCTGATGCCTCCCCGTGACATTCGTCACCACCCCCTGTGTCCGCTGACATCTCCCCATGTTCTTGGCGCGCCTAAGTTAAGCGCACGGGAATCGGGACATGAACCTGGGTGGAATCCATATCGAGGTCCGCGGGACGGTACAGGGCGTTGGATACCGGCCCTGGGTGTTTCAACTGGCGCGGCGCATGGACATCCGCGGGGCCGTTCGCAACGACTCTCGCGGCGTGTCCATCGACGCGTTCGGCACCTCTGACGCTCTCGACCAATTCGTAACCGCACTGCGCAGCGATCCTCCTCCCGCCGCGCGCGTGCGGTCCGTGACGTACCTGGCGATTCCGTTCGTCAGTCACTCCGCGTTCGCCATCGCCGGGACGATGGCGGGCGCGGAGCGTCATGTCTCGATTCCCGCCGATCTCGCCACCTGCGACGACTGCCTGCGCGAGCTGCTCGATCCCGCGGACCGCCGTTACCGCTATCCCTTCATCAACTGCACGAACTGCGGACCGCGCTACTCGATCGTCTTCGACTCGCCGTACGACCGAGGAAACACGTCCATGGCGCCGTTCCGGATGTGCGAGGCGTGCCGGAGCGAGTATGAGAATCCGGAAGACCGCCGGTTTCATGCGCAGCCTAACGCCTGTCCCGATTGCGGACCGCGGATCGCGGCGATGGACAACCGGCAGCGTCAGATCGTCACGCGCGATCCGATCCAGTTTGCCGCGCGCGCGCTTCGCGCCGGATTCACCGTCGCGCTCAAAGGACTGGGCGGATTTCATCTCGCGTGTGATGCCACCAGCGCATCGGCCGTGCAGCGGCTGCGCGACCGCAAGCGCCGCGAGCGTAAGCCGCTGGCGGTGATGGTGCGCGACCTCGCGCAGGCTGAGGAAATCGCGGAGTTGAACGACGTCGAGCGCGAGTCTTTGCTGTCGGTCGAACGGCCGATCATCCTCGCGCGCAGCCGCACCGGCTCGCCGCTCGCGTCGCAGGTTTCCGGCGCCATTCCGCTCGTCGGCATCGTCTTGGCGTATACGCCGATGCATCACCTTCTTCTGCGTGATGCCGGCGTGCCGCTCGTGATGACCTCGGGGAACCTCTCCGACGAGCCGATGGTGACGACGAATGCCGATGCGATCGACCAGCTCGGCCACGTCGCCGACGTCTTCCTCCTGCACAGCCGCGACATCGTCACCCGCGTCGACGATTCCATCGTCCGCATCATCGACGGCGCGCCCGCCGTCTTGCGCCGCGCGCGCGGATTCGTGCCGCGCGCGATCGAAACATCACGCGTGTTTTCGGAGCCCATCCTCGCCTGCGGCGCGCATCTCAAGAACACCTTCTGCATCGCCACCGGCACCAGCGCGTTTCTCGGGCCGCACATCGGCGATCTCGAAAGCGTCGCTACATTGCGCGCATACGAGAACGCGATCGAGCGGATGAAAGCGTTCATCGGCGTTGCGCCGCGCGTGCTCGTGCACGACCTCCATCCCGACTACTTCTCCACGCGTTACGCGCTGGCGCAGGAAGGTGTCGAAACGATCGCCGTGCAGCACCATCACGCGCACATCGCCAGCGCCATGGCCGAGCATGGGATCGACGGCCCGGTCGTGGGAATCGCGTACGACGGCACAGGCTTCGGCACGGACGGCACCTCCTGGGGCGGCGAGATCCTGATCGCCGACTACGAAAACTTCGAACGCTTCGCCACCTTCCGGCCGATTCTGCTCGCGGGCGGCGATCAAGCCATCCGTCAGCCGTGGCGCATCGCCCTGGCATTGCTCGATGACACGTTCGGCGGCGAGCCTCCGCTGCACGCCATTCCGCTCTTCCGCGAATTCTCTGCGCCCGCCATTGACGCCGTGCGCCGGATGATCGCGCGACGATTCAACACCGCGCCCGCCCGCGGCGTCGGCCGCTACTTCGACGCACTCGGCGCGATCGTCCTCGGCATGGCCGACGCGCGCTACGAGGGCGAAGTGGCCTTCCGCTGGAACATGATCGCGGACGACGCGGAACGCGGCCGCTATCCGATCGTCATCCATGAGGGTACGGCTCCGTGGGAAATCGATCCGCGTCCGATGGTGAAAGCGGCCGTCGACGATCTCCTTGCCGGACGTTCCGCCGCCACGATCTCGGCGCGTTTTCACAACACCCTCGCCGCCGCCACCGCAGAAGTTGCACGGGCCGCGATCACGAGCAAAGGCGACATGCCGGTCGTCCTGAGCGGCGGCTGTTTTCAGAACAAAAGACTCGCCGAGTCGGTCATCGATGCTCTTCGGCCGTCCGCGCGCGTGGTCATGAATCGCGACGTACCCACCGGCGACGGCGGAATCGCGCTCGGCCAGGCCTTCATCGCCGACGCGCGGCTTCGCGCCGGCGTCGTCGAGTCAGTTGTCGAGGAGGAACTCGTATGTGCCTAGGCGTGCCGGGGCGTGTCATTGAAGTTCACGATTCCACGGCCACCGTCGACTTCTGGGGCGTGCGGAAGGAAGTGCGCCTCGACATCGTCGACGAGCCGGTCGCGCCGGGCGACTACATCCTCAACCACGTCGGTTTCGCCATCCGCCGCATTCCTGTGGAATCGGTAGCTGAGACGCTCGCGCTCTACGAAATGCTCCTGCGCGAAGGAGAGAACGCCGACGACCTCATGACCAGCGACGTGCGCGCCGAAATCGCGGGGACCGCGTGAGCAACGAGCTCCAGTTCCGCGATCCCGCGCTGGCGCGTTCCCTGGCAGCGACGCTGGACCGGTTAATGCGGGAGATCGGACGCCCCGTCGCGGTCATGCACGTCTGCGGCAGCCACGAGCAGGCCATCGCCCGATTCGGACTGCGTTCGCTTTTCCCGAAATCGCTCGACGTCATCATGGGCCCCGGCTGCCCCGTCTGCGTCACCGACGTTCCCGAGGTCGATGAAGGCGTCGTGCTGGCGCGGCAGGGCGTGCGCGTGGCCACGTTCGGCGACATGCTCCGCGTGCCGGGAACCGTGCAGTCGCTGGCGGACGCGCAGGCCAGCGGCGCGAAGATCGACATCGTCTACAGCCCGCGGCAGGCTGCCGATATCGCGCGCGAAACGGACGAAGAAGTCGTCCTTTTCGCCTCCGGATTCGAGACCACCGCCGTCGCCACCGCCGCGGTCATCCTCAACGATCCGCCGCCGAATTTTTCCGTTCTGTCCGCGCACAAATACATCCCGCCGGTGATGGAGATCGTGGCCGAGATGCCCGGCTCGCGCGTGGAAGGATTCCTCGCTGCCGGGCATGCCGCGACGATCACCGGCTCCGCCGTCTTCGAGCCGTTCGTGGCGCGTCATCACGTTCCCGTCGTCGTGGCCGGCTTCGAGCCGATCGACATCCTGGCAGGCCTCGTCGAACTGCTCGACCTGATCCGCAACGGCACGCCGCGCGTGATGAACATGTTTCCGCGCTGCGTGAGTGTGGAAGGCAATCTCGCCGCGCAGAAACAACTGTGGCGCGTGTTCGAGATGACGGGCGGCCGCTGGCGCGGCATCGCGCACGTGCCGAACGGCAACCTCCGTCTGTGCGACGAATTCGCGCACATCGACGCGCGCAAGCGCTTCACCATCGACCTGCCGTCGCTGTGGGATTACGCGCCGCCGGCGCTGGCCGGCCAGTGCATCTGCGGCGAGATCATGTCCGGCATCCGCAACCCGCGCGACTGCCGGCTCTTCAATCGCGAGTGCGTTCCCGAAAACCCCGTCGGCGCGTGCATGGTCTCCAACGAAGGGACCTGCAAGATCTGGCATCTCTACGGCGGCGTTCCCGATCTGGAGGCGACGGCATGAGCACCACATTGGTGCAATCTGCACCTGGACGCATCACGTTGAAGCAGGGCGGCGGCGGACGGGCCATGCGCGCGCTCATCGAGCGGCTCTTCGTACGCGACTTCGCCACGCTTCCGCTGCACAATCCTGACATCAGCGTCGGCATCGCGGCGATGGACGACGGCGCGGCCGTCCGCATCGGCGATGACTGGCTCGTCATCACCACCGACTCGCACGTCATCCATCCGATCTTCTTTCCCGGCGGCGACATCGGCCGCCTTTCCATCTGCGGCACCGTGAACGACCTGGCCATGATGGGCGCGACGAACGTGCTCGCGCTCACGTGCAGCGTGATCCTCGAGGAAGGCTTCGCGCTCGAATCGCTCGAAGCCATCCAGCGTTCGATGATCGCTGCTTGTCTTGAATCAAACGCCCCGGTCGTCACGGGCGACACGAAAGTCATGGGCCGCCGCGAGCTCGACGGCGTCGTCATCAACACCTGCGGCATCGGCCTGACGCGCACGCTCGTCCGCGACAACGGCCTCACCGCCGGCGACCGCATCATCGTCACCGGCAACATCGCCGAGCACGGACTGGCGGTGATGGCGGCGCGGCATGCGATCGGGATCGAAGGCGATCTCGTCTCCGACGTTGCCCCAATGAATTCGCTGATCGCCTCGGTGCTCGACACGCTTCCCGACGCCGTCACCGCGATGAAGGACCCGACGCGCGGCGGCGTCTCCAGCGCGCTGCACGAGATGGCCTCGAAGAGCGGCGTCGGCATCGTGCTCGACGAACGCTCCGTCCCGATCACTGCCGCTGTCCGCGCGGTCGGCGAACTCCTCGGCATCGATCCCCTGCACGTCGCCAACGAAGGAAAAGCGCTGATGGGCGTTCGCGCCGATCGCGCCGACGACGTCCTGCAACTCCTCCGCGCCCATCCGCTCGGCCGCAGCGCCGCCATCATCGGCATCTGCACCACCGAACGCCTCGGCTCAGTAATCCTCGACACCGGATTCGGAAAACGGCTGCTCGCCGAACCTGAAGGCGAACCGCTGCCACGCATATGTTGAACGTCGCCGTCCTCTGTTCGAAACGCGCGCCCGGTCTTCCGGATCTGCGCAAGCTCGTGAACGTCGCCTGCGTCCTCGACCGCCAGCCGCCGCGGGGGTGCGATCGCCGGTCGTTCGACATCCAGACGGCCGTGATGCTCTCGCACTACGACATCGATGCGATCGTCCTCCTCGGCTACATCTACATCCTCACCGAGCCGCTGCTGGCCGCGTATCCCGACCGCATTCTCAACGTGCACGATTCCGATCTCACGTTGCGCAATGACGACGGCAGCCCGCGCTATCCCGGCCTGCACGCCACGCGCGACGCGATTTACGGCGGCGAGCGCGAGACGCGCAGCTGCGTCCACGTCGTCACGCCGGTGCTCGACTCCGGCCCGGTCGTGGCACGCAGCAACGCCTTCCCGATCGCGCCGTTCGTACGCGTCGCGGCCACACGTGGCGAGGACGACATCGTGCGCGCGTACGCGTATGCGCAACGCGAGTGGATGATGCGCAGCACCTGGGGCGCGCTGGCGTTCGAAGGGCTGCGTCGAATTCTGCCGGAGAGGGCCGCGGCATGACGCACATCCGCGTCGACGTCGCCGGCGCCGTCGGGACGATCACCATCGATCGCCGCGAGCGCTTCAACTCGCTCGACGCCGAGACCGCGCGCGAATTGCGCAAGGCGGGGCTGCAGATGGCGCGCGATTCCGCGATTCGCGCCGTCGTTCTTCGCGGCGAAGGCGGCGTCTTCTGCAGCGGTGCGGACCTCAAAGACATCCGCGCGGCCTCGCCTGCATACGGACAAGCGTTCAAAGAAATCCTCGAATACATCCACAGCACGATCTCCGAGGTTCGCCGCGCGCCGAAGCCGTTCATCGCCGCGGTCGACGGCATCGCCGCCGCCGGCGGATTCGGTCTGGCCATGTCGTGCGACCTCATCGTCGCCTCCGACCGCGCCTCGTTCGAGTGGGCGTACACGAAGACCGGCTTGACCGGCGCGGAGAGCTCCACATTCATGCTGCCGCGCCTGGTCGGCCTGCGCAGTGCGTTCGAGCTGCTCTTTCTCAATCCGTGTCTCACGCCGGCTCGCGCGCTGGAGATCGGATTGATCACGGCCGTTTATCCAGCCGACACGTTCGACGCCGATGTTGCCGCGCTCGCGGCGCAGCTCGCGTCGGGGCCAACCGAGGCGATGGGGATTGCCAAAGAGTTGATCAACCAGGCCGCGGGGATGGACCGGCTCGACGTTCATCTCGATCGCGAGCTGCAGCACTTGGCCCGCATCGCCGACGGCGGCGATTTCGCCGAAGGCATCGACGCCTTCTTCGGCAAACGGCGACCGAACTTCGGAGCGTCGTGATGCACGAGTACTCCATCGTGCAGTCGCTCGTCGAGTCGGTGACCGCGGCCGTCGGCGCGCGCGAAGCGTCCGTGCACGAAGTGCGTGTCGCAATCGGTGAGATGTCCGGCGTCGACAGCGGGCTGCTCACCACCGCGTACGAAGTCTTCCGCGCCGGCACGCTCTGCGAGCACGCCGCGCTGACCATCGACCGCATCCCTGTCAAATGGCAGTGTCCGCGCTGCCATGTGGCAATCACCAACGGCGCCTTTTTGCGCTGCGCCGCGTGCAACGAGCCGGCGCAACTGGCCAGCGGCGACGAGATCGTCCTGCAACGAATCGAACTGGAGGTGGCCTGATGTGTACCGATTGTGGATGCGGTGACGTGAACCTCGTGCCGCTCGAACTGCAGACGCGCATCCTGGCGCGCAACGACGGCACTGCCGCGCACAACCGCGAGCACCTCCGCGAGCGCGGCATCTTCACGGTCAATCTCATGGGCTCGCCCGGATCGGGCAAGACCGCGGTGCTCGAAGCGACCGCGCGCGCATTCAACGACGGCGCGAAACTCGCCGCCATCGCCGGCGACCTGGCCACGGAAAACGACGCCATGCGCCTCGTGCGCGCCGGCATCCGCTCGCGCGCCATCAAGACCGGACAGGCCTGCCATCTCGACGCCGAGATGGTGCATCACGAACTGCATCATCTCGATTTGAACGGCGTCGAGTATCTCTTCATCGAGAACGTCGGTAACCTCGTCTGCCCCGCCGTCTACGACCTCGGCCAAGACGTCAACGTCGTCGCGCTGTCGGTCACCGAGGGGGAGGACAAGCCGCTGAAGTACCCGACGATGTTTGCGAAGGCGGACGTCGTCCTCCTGACCAAGAACGATCTCCTCCCGCATCTCGACATCGACGTCTCCGCGATCTACCACGCGCTCGCGCGGGTAATGCCGGATCCGATCGTGATTCCGCTGGCCGCGCGGCAGCCCGGCGGCGTCGAAGGATGGATCACGTGGCTGACGCAGCGCCGCGCGGCAGTGGCCACGGAGATGGTCGTCGCATGACCGGTCTTTCCTGGACGCTCGTCCTCGCCGCCGCAACAGTCGGCTCGCTGCACACGATGGCGCCCGATCACTGGATGCCGTTCGCCGCGCTGGCGCGTGCGCGCAAATGGACTCCGCTGCGCACCTCGCGGACGACGATCCTCTGCGGCTTCGGCCACGTCACCGTCTCCGCGCTGATGGGCATCGCCGCGCTCTTCGCCGGCCTCGGCGTGATCCGCCTGATCGGCGGTCAACTCGCGTCGCTGGCCACATGGCTGCTCATTGCGTTCGGCGCCGTCTACATGTGCTGGGGCATCGTGCGCAGCCTGCGCCGCGATCCGCTCGCCGTCGTTCACGCGCACGATCATCGCCATCCGCACGGCCACAACGATCACGATCACGGACTCACCGAGTGGTCGCTGTTTCTCCTCTTCTCCGCCGATCCGTGCGTGGCCGTGATTCCGATGATCATCGCCTCGGCCGGCGCGGGCTGGCACACCGTGGCCGCGGTGATCGTGTCGTACGAACTGGCCACGATCGCCACGATGGTCATCCTCGTCACTGTCGCCCACGCCGGTGCACGCGCCATTCACGCGAACTGGATCGACCGTTACGGTGATGCCGTCGCCGGCGCGCTGATCGTGAGCGTCGGCGCGTCAATGGCGGTCCTCGGGATCTAGACCGCACACATGCCCGTGCGACCAGTCACACCGCAAAGGTGACTGGCGGCATCGTCCGATGAGCACTCGGAAACCTATCGTGTGATCCGAGGTCTCTTCCGATGCGAAAACTGATCATCGTTGCCGCGTTCATGCTCTCCGCCGTTTCGGCGCACGCGCAGATGACGAATGCCGAGTGCCTGGCCTGTCACGAAACCGACATGCCGCAGCACGTCGACGCCAAAAAGCTGGCTGCATCGGTCCATGGCCCGCTCGACTGCACGAACTGCCATGCGGACGTGAAGGCGTACCCGCACGATCCGGCGCCGAAAGCCGTCGATTGCGCCTCCTGCCATCCCGACAGCGTTGCCGCGTGGGACAACAGCCTGCACGCGAAGGCGGTGAAATCGGGAGTGGCGAAAGGTGCGAAATGCGCCGACTGCCACGGACTGACGCACGAAATCCTGCCGTCATCCGATCCGAAATCGAAGACCGCGCACGCCAACGTCCCCGCCACCTGCTCGACCTGTCACGGCCAGAAGTTCGCGATGGCTAAGGCGGGGCTGAGCAACCAATCGGCCATCTCGTATCAGACCAGCATCCACGGCCGCGCGGTCGCCAACGGTTCCGCGAAAGCGGCCGTCTGCACCGATTGCCACGACCACCACGCCGTCCGTCCCGCCAACGATCCGCTCTCCGGAATCTTCAAGTTCAACGTGGCCCGCACCTGCGGCGCCTGCCACGCCACCATCGCCGCGCATTACGCGGAAAGCGTGCACGGCAAGGCGCTGGCGCGCGGCAACTGGAACGCGCCGGTCTGCACCGACTGCCACGGTATCCACACCATTTCGCGCGCGGCCGACCAGGTGCGCGGACCGCGATCGAGTTGCGCGCGCTGCCACGACGGCGTCCGGCTGACGCAGGAATTCGGCGTCGCCGGCACGCGCGTGGCCTCGTACGAATCGAGCTACCACGGCCTGGCCCGGAAACTCGGCTCCACGACCGCCGCCGACTGCGCGAGCTGCCACAGCGCGCACGACGTGCTGCCGTCCTCCGATCCCCGTTCGGCCATCCATCCGAAGAACCTGCAGAAGACGTGCGGCAAGTGCCACGACGGCGCCGCAGTCAACTTCACGCGCGGCAAGATTCATCGCGCGTCCGGCGACGTCAGCGACACGCCGTCGCGCATCGTGACGTGGATCCGGCGCATCTACATCGTGCTGATCCTGGCCACGGTCGGATTCATGGTGCTGCACAACATCCTGATCTGGTGGAAGAAGGCCGTAGCCGCGCGGAAGGAGCGCAACGCCGGCCGCACCGTCGAGCGGATGAACCTCAATCAGCGCATCCAGCACGCGGTGATGGGGATCAGTTTCGTGATCCTCGTGATCAGCGGCTTCGCGCTGGCTTGGCCGAATTCGTGGTTCGGGTTGCTCTTCGGACCGGGCGAGCAATTGCGGCGCATGGTCCATCGCATCGCCGCCGTGGTGATGATGGCCATCGGCCTCTATCACCTCGCCTACGTGGTCTTCACGCGCGAAGGGCGCAAGGGTCTGCGCGACCTCTGGTTCCGCTTCTCCGATATCGGCAACGCTGCCGGCACCCTCGGTTACTACCTCGGCGTCAGGAAAACCAAGCCGCAATTCGCGCGCTTCAGCTACGCCGAAAAGGTCGAGTACTGGGCCGGCATGTGGGGCACCGTGGTCATGGCCTTGACCGGCTTGATGATCTGGTACTCTGTGACGGTCTCCACGTGGATCCCGCGCTGGTGGATCGACGTCGCCACCACGGTTCACTACTACGAAGCGATCCTGGCCACGCTCGCCATCCTGGTCTGGCATTTCTATCACGTGATTTTCGACCCCGACGTTTATCCAATGAACTGGGCGTGGTTCGACGGAAAAATGTCCGAAGAGTTGTACAAAGAAGAGCACCCATTAGCGGACGAGGAAGGGAAAGAATAATGACCGAACCGGGAAAGCCGTTGCGGCTGTCGCGTAACCTGATCAGCGAGGCCGGCATCGGCATCGCCGTTGTCGCACTGGCAAATCTCGGATTTCTCATTTATCTCGACGCGACCCGCGCCAATTCGAATCCCTACATGGGGATCCTGACGTGGATCATCGCGCCGGCGATCCTCATCGTCGGCATGCTGATCTTTTTCGCCGGCATGATTATCGAGCGCCGGCGTAGGCGTCATCTCGCGCCCGGCGAAATCCCCCAATATCCGAAGATCGATCTCAACGAACGGCGCACTCGCGTCATCCTGGTCACAACCGCGGTCGGTCTCATTCTCTTTGTGACCATGTCCGTCATTGGCAGCTATCAGGCCTATCACTACACCGACTCCGACGCCTTCTGCGGAACGGCCTGCCATAAGGTCATGTATCCCGAATACACCGCATACCAGGCCTCGCCGCATGCGCATGTCGGCTGCGCGCAATGTCATATCGGTCCCGGCGCGGGATGGTTTGTCCGTTCAAAACTGTCCGGTTCGTATCAGCTTTATTCGGTGGCATTTCACAAATATCCGCGGCCGATTCCAAGTCCTGTACAGAACCTGAGACCGGCACAGGAAACGTGCGAGCAATGCCACTGGCCGGCGAAATTCTTCGGCGCGCAATTGAAAGTCTTCAATCATTACGCGTACGACGAAACGAATACGCCAAAAGAAGTGCGCATGCTGATCAAGACCGGCGGCGGAAGTCCGCAAGCAGGTCAGACCAGCGGCATTCACTGGCACATGAACATCGCCAATGAAGTCACCTACATCGCCACCGACCGGCAGCGGCAGGTCATTCCGTGGGTCCGCGTCAAAGACCGGAATGGTGTCGTGACTGAGTACAAGTCCACAGAATCAAAGCTCACCGACGCCCAGATCGCGACCGCTACGACGCGCCGCATGGATTGCATCGACTGCCACAATCGGCCGACTCACATTTACCGCTCCCCCGACCGCGCCGTCGATACCGCTCTGGTCAGCGGAAAGATCGATAAGACTCTTCCCTTTATCAAACAGCAGGCCGTTGCCGTCCTCGCGGCCGATTATCCGACCACCGACGCGGGCGTCGCGGCAATTGCCAAAGTTCTGCCGGCCTATTACGAGAAAACCTACCCGGATGCGTACAAGACCAAACGCGCGCAGATCGACGGCGCTGTGAAGTCGGTACAGGAAGTCTTCCGGGCCATCCGCTTCCCTGAAATGCGCGTTGACTGGCGCACGCATCCCGACAACCTCGGGCATTTCGCGTCCACCGGCTGCTTCCGCTGTCACGACGATCTGCACGTCAGCAAAGACGGGAAGAAGATCAGCAAAGACTGTCAGATCTGCCACACGGTTCTTCCGGAGACGGGCTCGGCGAATGCAGCTTTCGAGCATCCGGTCGACATCGGCGATCTGCGAGGCGTCAATTGTGCCGACTGCCATACCGGCGGCGGCATGTAAATGACCACTAGGAGGTCCATCGTGAATCGAAAACTCGTCGTCATCCTCACTCTCTCGATCCTGATCATCCTGCCGGCTACCCTCGCCGCCGCCGATGGAGCCGCAATCTACAAAGCGAAATGCGCGATGTGCCACGGCGCGGACGGCAGCGGCGCCACCCCCATGGGCAAGTCGATGAAACTCCGCGACCTGCGCTCCCCCGAGGTCCAGAAGCAGACCGACGCGGAACTGACCAAATGGACCACGGACGGAAAAGGCAAAATGCCGCCCTACAAAGGCAAATTGACCGACGCCGAGATCAGCGCCATCGTCGCGCACATGCGGTCACTGAAATAGTTCCGTTCGTGCCAGCCGCGTTAGCGGCTTTCAAGAGGGTAGCGAGGGGTGCGAGCAGTTTCATCGCGAGCCCCCTCGAACGAAAGTCGGGTAATGATGTGTGCCGCGTCAGCGGCACTGGATGGAGTGTCACATTTTCCAGTGCCGCTGACGCGGCACGAATCGCGAGCACACATGTTTTCGAGGGGTGTTCGCTTCGCTCTCACCCCTCGCTACCCTCTGCAGCCGCTCCGCGGCAAGACCTGCACACGCTAAGGATCACGCGCTCCTGTGACCTGTGATGCGGACCTGCCGCGCATCACAATCCATTGTGATCACGTGAAGCCCGACGTCGTCCTGATCCATCCTCCCAGCGTCTTCGATTTTCGCGAGCGGTCGATCGTCTATGGACCGATCAGCGATGTCATCCCCTCTACGCCGGTGTTTGAGATGTACCCGATCGGGTTTCTGACGCTGGCGGCCTACCTGCGGCGGAATGGCTATCGCGTCCGCATTGTGAATCTGGCATTGCGGATGATGCGCAGCCGGCGCTTCCGGCCGGAGGCATTTCTTCGCAAACTGAAACCGAAACTGTTCGGGATCGATCTGCACTGGCTTCCGCACGCGCAGGGCGGACCGGCGGTGGCCGCGCTGCTCAAGAAAATTCATCCCGGCATCCCGATCGTCTTTGGCGGGATCTCCGCGACCTGTTTTCATCGCGAATTGATCGACGATCCGTCGGTCGATTTCGTACTGCGCGGCAGCGTTACCGAGCCGTCGCTCCTCGCGCTCGTCCGCGAGATCGAAGGGGATCGGCGCTTCGAGAACGTTCCCGGACTCACCTGGAAACGCGGCGGTGAAGTGGTCGTCAATGCGGACGCCCCTCTCCCCGCATCCCTCGACGATTTCGACTTCGACCTCGGCATGATGATTCGCGAGGTCGTGCGCCATCTCGACTTCTGGACCAGCGCTCCGTTTCAGGCTTGGTGGCGGCATCCCATCACGGCCGTTTTCACCGTGCGTGGCTGCGCGCGCCGCTGCATCACCTGCGGCGCATCGAGTGCCGCCTTTCGCCGCTTCATGCCGGGCCATCATCCACTGCTGCGCAGCGCCGAGGCGATCGCCAAGCAGGTCACGAAACTTGCGACGATCACGCGCACGCCGATCTTCCTGGTCGGTGACCTCCGCGATGGAGGCAACGCATACGCGAACGCCGTGATCGATGCACTCGCGCGCACTCCCGTTTCGAATCGCATCGTGTTCGAGTTCTTCGACCCGCCCGACCGCGACCTCGTGCAACGCATCGACGCCGCGATCGTCAACTGGGGCGCCGAGCTCTCGCCCGAGAGCCACGACGAGTCCGTCCGCGGACTCCTGGGCAAGGCGCGATTCACCAACGCCCGCATGGAGGAAGGGATCGAGGCCATGCTGGCATCGCACTGCAGGCAGCTCGATCTCTTCTACATGATCGGCTTGCCGGGTCAGACCGCAGCGAACGTGATGGAGATGGTCGACTCCATCGAACACCTCTTTACCCGCTTCGATCGCCGCCTCTCCGCGTTCATCACGCCGATGGCGCCGTTCGTCGATCCGGGCAGCGATAGCTTTGATAATCCGAAAGCTCACGGCTATCGCCTGCGCGCGCGAACGCTGGCCGAACATCGTGCCCTTCTCCAAACGGATGACTGGGAATCGATGCTCAACTACGAGACCGAGTGGATGACGCGCGCGGAAATCGTCGAAACCACCTACGCCGCCGCGGAGCGCCTCAACGACATCAAACGCCGTTACGGCCGGATCAGCGATCAGCGCGCCGCCGGCGTCGATGTACGCCGCCGCGCCGCGCAAGGACAGCGCGGTGAACAACGCGCGTCGACGAAAGGAACGCTGAACGACAAGGCCGAGCTCTTCGAGCCCGGCACGTTCCTCCGCAACTTCCGCCTCGGCGGCATTCTGCGGATGCTGCTGACTGCGCGAGGTTGAAAGGGAGACGGTTCACGCGGAGACGCGGAGATCGCGGAGCCTCCGCCCCTCCGCGTTCTCCGCGTGAACCCGTTCTCTTTCTCAATCTCGCGTCACTTCAAAGTCAGCACCACGTCCGAGGAGCCAATCGTCACCGTCTCGATCTTCGCGGCAGGCGCGTTCGGCTCTTTCGTCATCGCGTCGCGGTCGAGGTCGATGCGGGCTTCGAGGGACACCGTGTTCGGCGGAGTGCCGCCCATCATCGAATCGCCGGGGCCTAGGGTGAACTTCGCCGGGAACGACGTCACGTCGAGGCGTTTCGCCAGGATGGGATGGCCTTTGCCGGTCTTGTCGCGGGCGATCACGAAGATCGTGACCGGTCCGGTGACCTTGTCCGCGACGGTCGGGTCGAGGGCGATCGTGCCGGAGAGCATCACGGACTGCGGGGCTTTCGACGACGGCGGCATCTGCGTTGGCGCGGCCGCGGACGTCTCCGTCGTTCCGCTCATCGCCGCGACATGCTCGGCGAGGGGGAACGTCTCGGTCACGGCAGCGTTGGAGGTCGCAACCGGTTCCGCGGGCGGCGGGACGGCCTTCGCGGTTCCGTCGTAACGCACGGCGGCGATGGCCAGAGCGCCGATGATGGCCGCGGTTCCGATGCCGAGGAGGAAACCGTTGCGGGCAGAGGTGCGGGATGGGTTCTGTTCGTTGCTCATTCTGAGATTCCTTTCGTACGGCGACGGAACTCGTTCACCGCGTAAATCGAATAGACCGTGAGAATCGCTGCGGAAACCAGGTATGCGGCCAGTACGAAGTTCCAGCCGCCGTTCAAAATGCCGTTCATGCCATCACCTCCACTGGAACCGGCAGTGGCGGCAACATCTCGTCCTCCAGCCGCTTCGCGGCCGTGCGCGTGCGCAGCACGAGCAGCGCGATGACGAGCAGGAGCATCCCCGCGAAATTCACCATCAGCGGGATGAGGAAATCGCGCGAGATGGTCGAGACGGTCGACTGCTGCTGGTGCAGCGAGTTCCACCACCGCACCGAGAAGTAGACGATGGGGACGTCGACGTACGCGATGATCGTGGCCACGGCCGACCACATCGCCCGTTTGGCGGGATCATCGACGAAGTGCCGCAGCGCCACGATCCCGGTGAACGCCATCAGCAGCACCGCGGTCGTGGTCAGGCGCGGATCCCAATCCCACCACACGCCCCAGGTCGGCTTCGCCCAGATCGCGCCCTGAATGCAGAGCATCAGGCAGAAGAGGACGGAGAGGCCGAGTGCTGCTTCGAGGCGGTTGTCCCAGCGCCAGCTCGCGCGGATCAGGAACATCACGGCCGAGATGAATGCCCACGTCAGGATCAGCATCGCCGTCCAGGCCGTGGGGACGTGCACATACATGATTCGCTGCACCTCGCCCATGTGTTCCTCGGCGGGCGCGACGAACAATCCCATGTAAGTGCCCAAAAGGAGACACATCAGCGCGAGAACAAAGCATAGTGTGACCAGTGATGTCGTCGGTCGCTTCATGGGTGCACACGATATGGGCCGAGCCCTGGCCCGCTCAGCGGTTGCGGTCACGAAACTCTGTGACCGCTGTCACACGACAGCGGTGGCCGCGCGCATGGCTCGGTGTCCCCCGCGCAACTTAGCGTGTGCACGTGAAGAAACCAGACGAAGTGAATCAGGTATCGGAGGTCCGTATGAACACCCAGATCAGGCGCGCCGTTTTCGCGATTTTCGTGATTGCGCTGCTCGCATTCCCCATGCTTGCGACAGACGCGCGCAAGCGAGTCGCCGCGCCCACGCCGACACCGGCGCCCGCGCAATCGCGCTACGCGTCGAGCCAGGTCGAGGCCTATCTCACCGCGTCGGACGTCGCTTTCGTCCGTCCCGGTCTGAAAATCAAGGTCAACTCGATCACGATCGGCACCGACCGCAAGCCGGTGATCGACCTCAGCCTCACCGATGACCTCGACCAGCCGTTGGACCGCCTCGGCAAGACCACGCCGGGCCCGATCTCGCTCAGCTTCGTCCTGGCCTGGTACGACCCGGCCACGCGCCAGTACACCTCGTACGGCACGCGGACGCAGACCTCGCCTGCCGACAGCCCGAAGCCGAACGTGACCGCCACGCAGGCCGGCACGATCGCGGGCACGTTCACCGACCTCGAGACCGGCCACACCAAGTTCACCTCCACGACCGTGTTGCCGTCCGGCTTCGATCAGGCCAAGACGCACACCCTCGGCATTTATTCGGCGCGCAACATGACCGCCGTCCCGGGCATCGATCCGGCGCTTGCGAAGAATTACTTCGCGAACGTCGAGTTCGACTTCCGGCCGGACGGCGCCGCGATCACAGCGGGCAACAGCTGGGACAAGATGCGCGACTCATCGACGTGTCTGGCCTGCCACGACACGGTGTCGGCGCTGAATGCCCACGGCGGCTCGCGGCGCGACATCAAGCTCTGCGTGCTCTGCCATCAGCCGCAGACGACCGACCCCGACACCGGCAATACGGTCGACATGAAGGTCATGGCGCACAAGATCCACAACGGCGACAACCTGCCAAGCGTCAAAGCGGGCAAGCCGTACGTGATCATCGGCAATGCCCAGTCGGTCCACGATTTCTCCACCGTCGCCTTCCCGCAGGACATCCGCAACTGCGCGACATGCCACGAGGGCTCGGTCGCTTCCAACAAGGGCGCGCAGTCCAACGTCTGGTACTCGAATCCGAGCCGTGCCGCGTGCGGCTCCTGCCACGACGACGTCGACTGGGTCACCGGCGCGAACCATCCCGCCGGACCGCAGGCCGACGATAAAGCCTGCGCCTCCTGCCACCAGCCGGAGAGCGACGTCGAGTTCGACGCCTCGATCAAGGGCGCGCACACAGTCCCGTTCAAGTCGAAACAGTTGAAGGGATTGAACGCCACCGTCGTCAGCGTCACGAACATGCTCCCGGGCAAGCAGCCCACCGCCGTCTTCAAGATCACGAACAACGACGGTACGGCCGTCGACGGAACCAAGCTGGCCACCTTCTCGCCAATCCTGGCCGGACCGACGGCCAACTACGGCGCGAACTTCCGCGAGAACGCCATCACCAAGGGCGTCTTCAGCGCGGCCGCGGGAACGACCACCTACACCTTCACCGCCGCCCTTCCCGGGAACGCATCGGGAACCTGGAGCATCAGCGCCGATCTTCGCCGCAACGTTTCGCTCAAGCGCGGCGACGGCAAAGCCGACATCGCCATCCAGGAGTCAACCCTCAATCCGATCAAGTACGTGGCCGTGACCGGAACCGCCGCAACGCCGCGCCGCACCTCCGTCACGCTCGCGCAATGCAATCAGTGCCACGACACGCTGCAGTTGCACGGCGGCCAACGCCGGAACATCGAAGAGTGCGTGATGTGCCACAACCCCACGGGTGACGATCACGCCAACCGGCCGGCTGCCGAGGGAGTGCCCGAGTCGATCTCCTTCCAGCGCATGATCCACCGCATCCACACGGGCGAGAATCTCTCGCAGGACTTCACCATCTTCGGATTCGGCGGCTCGCGGAACAACTTCAACGAAGTCCGATTCCCCGGCGACACGCGCAACTGCGCGAAGTGCCACGCCAACACCGCCGCCTACACGCTGCCGCTGCAGCAGACCGACATCGCATCGGTCACCACTCTCCGCGACTACTTCACGCCGCAGGGTCCGGCCACCGCGGCCTGCCTCGGCTGCCACGACAACAAGGATGCCGCCGCGCACGCGTTCCTGAAC
>Ga0157375_10000249_pt1 | contig 49126 bp, 84 predicted proteins | sample M35metaG_FD_115311 | JGI IMG/M metagenome (GOLD analysis project Ga0157375, IMG submission 115311) | Miscanthus rhizosphere microbial communities from Kellogg Biological Station, Michigan, USA - M3-5 metaG | ecosystem: Host-associated > Plants > Roots > Rhizosphere > Soil | place: USA: Michigan...
ACAGATATATACAAATAAGCATTTTGAAGAAAGCCCATATCGCCCATAGACTTGCATGGCTGTACATGATGGGTGGTGATCTCCCAGAGGCTGTCGATCACAAGAACCGTGACGCCACTGATAACAGGTGGGAGAATTTGCGCGATTCCAATGGCATGAACCAAAGGAACAGAAGCAAAAACATAAATAACAAGTCGGGCATAACTGGCGTTTGCTGGGATTCCAGAAAGTCCAAGTGGCTTGTAATGGCTGGATGTACATACCTTGGAAGGTATGATGATATAGAAGTGGCAAAGAATGTAGTAGAGAATTTTAGAATTGGAAGATTCGATCCAATGCACGGAATGATTCCTACACCATACTCAAAGGGATCTGAAAATGCTTTGGCTTAATCATTACCTTGCAGCCCAATACGAAGACGGAGCAAGAGGACCGGACAAGTACGATTGCTATGGAGTTGCGAGAGAGGTAAGACATCTGCACTGCGGAAAACGCCTACTACCATCTTTCGGATCAATCCGCAACACCCAGCCAAAAGAATTCACCCACGCTTACCAGCAAGAATCCGCCAGCATGGAAGAGTGCGCACCAGAACACGGTGCGATCGCAGCCGTCTTTCGTGGACCATTGTGCATCCATGTCGCTGTTATAATTGAACTAGAAAATGGATTACACGCGCTAGAGATTAACCCGAAGAAGGGGGCTCGACTGATGCGCGTCAGTGATTTCGAATCCCAATATCTAAGAGTGATCTACTACCGTGACAATTAGAGTATTCGGATCGAAACTAAATAACGAACCTAGTGAAGAGTTCGCGGTAGGCGGAATGACTGTGCGCGAGTGGCTGGCGAAGAATGTGCCTAGCTACTCGGATATGGATGTTCACCCGATCAGCGTATCTCTGAATGGCGATGTTATTCCGCCTGAGCAGTGGGCTATCTGTTCGTTCGCCGCGACTGATGTTGTCGATATCGTAATTGAGCCAAAAGGAACAGAACTGTTCTTCGGCGCATTGTTCCTTGTCGCGATCAAGACTCTTACCCCTAAGATTCCAAAGGTTAGCTCTACCGCTCAAAACGGCGAAGGGATTAACGAGGCATCGATTAAGGGCAACAAGGTCAAGCTTAACTCTCCAATACGAGAGATTGCAGGAACTCGCAAAGTTTACCCTGACTATCTTCTGCCTCCACGCAGATACTTTGCCGGCCCTCGTGAACAGCATGTGGAAATGCTGCTGTGTATCGGCAAAGGCGAGCATGAAGTTCCTGGCAATAAAATTCTTATTGGTGATACTCCAGCCATTTCTCTTGGCGCTGACGTAGTAATTAACACCTATCAGCCTGGAGCCGACCTATCTGGTGATCCTGCGCATCTGTGGTGGAACGACGTCACAGAGGTTGGGTCTAGCTCTAACGGCTCTTCAGGGCTTGAGCTTACCGTTTCGACTCCATTAACGAATGGTTATGTCGCAACTTCTCAAGTTTTCAGCGGTTACACGGTAACAATTCCGTCTGGTGCAGGTGCGTTTCCTGTCGATTGGACAATTGGATTGATCGTCAGGATTCTTGTCTCTTACCAATATGATTTCGTTGATGGCGGTGCTGGCGTTCGCGATATCGTGCGAGGGTTTGCGCTTGATATGCTCGCGCCAAGCGTTGGCGACACCATTGAGATTGCAGGAACAAACGCCGGCCTGTATGTGGTTAACAGCTTCACGCCATCTGTAGGCGCCACTCCAGCTCAGATGACTCTTAACTTTGATGGTGGCGCGCCTGTTACTGGGCTGACCATCGGCACGCTTCCGGCAAGTATTGCTCCTCGTGGCCAGCGGTTCCGCATCACGGTATTCAGCACGCCGCAAATTACTGTGCAGCGACTTGATTCAACTGGCGCAGTAGATACTGACTTTCCCGGTTTTACGTATCTTGAAACAGCATCTGCATCTATCACCCTTGATCCTTCAAACCTCGAGGGTGGTTATCGAGGCCCATTCGCTATGTGCCCGTTTGGCGAGCTAGCTACGGCTATCGAGTGGGATGTTTTCATGCCTAGCGGCTTGTGCGGCCTAGGCCGAGAAGGTCAGGTCTATCAGGTCAGTGCTTTTCACACATTTGAATACCGGGATATGGATATTGCAGGTGCGTGGACAGTCATTGATAAGACCCATAACGGATCGTCCTTGGACTCTCAAGGCTTCACTAATCGCGTAGATCTTCCATATCCTATGCGTCCAGAAGCCCGGATTAAGAAGCGCTTTATTCAGCAGGGAGAACGCGAAACAGAAATCAATAACGATACTGTTTGGTATGGTGCCCGCTCGCTGCTGTCTGCTCCGACGTCTTATGCCGATGTAACCGTTATGAGCGTCAATGCTCGCGGCGGAGACCGGCTTTCTGCTCAGTCCGAGGCTATGGTTTCAGTCGAGGCCACTCGCAAGCTTCCGACTCGCTCTGGCGGCGCGTGGACTGCCCCAGTTGCGACCAGAGACATCGCACCTTTCTTCGCTTACGTCGCAAAAAACGTGGGCTATACGGATGCAGACATTGACCTTGTAGAGTTAGACCGACTAGACGCCATCTGGAAGGCGCGAGGCGATCACTACGACCAAGCAACTAATACCAACGGCACAGCCAAGGGTGTAATCAATGATGCGCTGTCTTGCGGGTTTAGCGAGCTTACGGTAGATCGCGGATTGCTGCGTCCTGCGCGTGACGAGCCTAGAGCCGTATTCGAATCGATGTACACACCTCAGAACATGACTCGCGGCCTTGAGCGTGATTTCACGGCAGTTCGTCCCGATGACTATGACGGAGTTGACGTTGAATATATAGACGGAGTGTCGTGGCAGGTAGAGACGGTTGAATGCCGACTGCCAGGTGATGCAGGCACTCGCATTCAAAAGATCAAGGCGGAAGGCTGTACTAACCGCACGAAGGCATGGCGTATTGGCATGCGTCAACGCCGCGCCTTGAAGTATCGTCGCTGGGAATACAATTGGGCAACAGAGCTTGATGCGCTGAATAGTCGTTACCTGAGCTATGTGCAAGTGGCTGATGACGTTCCTGGTTATGCGCAATCGGCTTTCATGGTCGAATACAATAATGGCGTTATTGAATCATCAGAAGCTTTCGACTGGTCTGATGCTGGACCGCACTATCTGTATGTGCGCCGCGAAGACGGAACCAGTTCTGGGCCGTACATCGCAACAAAGGTGGACGACTTCCATTTGTCTATCTCCGGCTTAGATTTCCCTCCAGACACGACGCTAGATCGTGAGCCGCCTCATCTGCTATTCGGCATCGGGTACAAAGTCTTGATTACGTCGATATCTCCAAACGGAACCGACTCCGCGAACGTGGAAGCGATGACGTATGACGACAGGGTTTACGAAAGCGACAACCTGTCGCCACCATAGATCTACAAGATCTTTGCTCCCTTGCTAATGTTGTCACTGGCCCACAAAGGCTGCAAGTTAGAGCTGTGGCATAGCGCAATCATTTCCTCAATCGTTTTAGCTGACGCGAGCGGAATTATATGATCGATATGCCACAAGCCTCTATTTTCCCATGTCATACCATCAGTGAATTTTGACTCTATAAGCGCCTTAAGCTCATCCCATGAGCATCCTATTATTTCTCTGGTGCCGTGCAGCTTTCCTGAAAATCGTCCTCTCTTTATAGCGACATTTATCCTGTTTCTAACCCTGATCTTCATATCATGCAATGGATCAGTCATTCTCTTAAGCTTATCGCTCTCACTCCTTTTCTCTTTGTTCTCTTGATAATGCCTGTTCCTTTGCTCTATTACCCTGTCCTTGTTTTTTTCTGCCCATTCTCTCTTTTTAAGAGTGCACCATTCTCTATTTTCCAGCTCCCACGCTTTCTGTCGCTCACGTAGTCTTTCTTTGTTTTGCTCTCTGTATATTTTGTATCGTTCTTTTTGCTCGGTCGTCATGGGTTTTGCAGGCCTGCATATCTTGCATGTCCCTCTTCGAAGACCTATATTTTTTTCTCGAAAAGGAAACATCTCGTCACGCTTTTCAATTTTGCAAATGCTGCATGTTTTCATGGGTGACGCTCTGTTTTGCGGATGACGATATTATCCCACAATATCTACGCACGTCTGGCAACCGAAAACCGAGAATCCCCAGCATGTATAATGTACAAATTAATGAGATTACCAGCAGAAAACTATGGCAATCAATTACCCAGAATCATTGCCGCGTGGACTTCATAACGGCAGAACATACCAGACAGTTAGCCCGCTAAAGAGATCAGAACTCGCTAGCGGTCGCGCTCGTCAACGCAGAAATTTCACCAGCGTTCCGACGATGGCCAGCATTAGCTGGATATTCAACTCTGCGCAGTCTCAGACTTTCGAAGCTTGGTGGCGTGATGCGCTAATTGATGGCTCGCAGTGGTTTGAATGCCCGCTTGAAACTCCTCTCGGCTATCAAGACTACACAGCACGATTCACTGATATTTACTCTGGTCCATCCAGAGTTGGCCCGCTTCTATGGTCATTCTCCGCCGAACTTGAACTAAGGGAAAGACCTATTTTGGATGCCGGATGGGGTGAATTCCCTGAGTTTATTATTGACCAGTCTATTTTCGATTTTGCAATGAATCGCGAGTGGCCTTTAAACCCGTGGCAGACTTATATAGACGCTATGGATTCAGCAATTAACGAGGATTGGCCACAGCCATGAGTAATTACAATACTGGTAACCCCGTACCGTCTACTGATCCACGCGACCTGGACGATAACGCGACGGTATTCGATAACCTTGCCAATGGCACAAATGCCAGCTATCCAGATCGCCTTGGAGTAGCGCGTAAGAGTTGGCATCAGATGGAGCAAGATGCGCTTGCGCTAATCAGTCCTAATATCTCTGCACTGGCTGGTTTGACTGGCGCAGCTGATCGACTAGCATACTTCACTGGCGTTGGTGCGATGGCGCTTACGCCTTTGACTGCTGTTGCTCGGGCACTATTGGATGACACCACTGTCGCAGCTCAGCGGGCTACGCTCGGGCTTGTGCTGACTACCTCAGCAACTGATACGACTGCCGGAAGCGTGTTGAAGGTTGGGGATTTCGGATGGGGCGCAACAGGTAGCGCTACACCGACGTATACAGTAACCCCAGGATCTTTAGGAAACACTTCCCCGTCCACCGGCATTCAGGCGCAGGCTGCCGACGTTCAAGCAACCGCCCAACAACCCGTTTCGGGTGAGTTGTTCGGCGGTATTCACATCGCAAGGACGTTGCGCCCCGCCCAATTTGGCGTCTCCGGCCAAGGGTCTACTGCTAGTCTGTGGTATAGGGGATTCAGCACATCAGCTGCGTTGCAGGCAGACTGGTTAAAGGCTGCAAAGTCTGGCGCTAACTCAGACATCACCAGCCTAACCGGCCTAACTACAGCGCTTAGTGTTGCACAGGGCGGCACTGGATCGACAACGGCAGCAGCGGCGCGTACAGCTCTTGGGGCGGCAGCATCAGGGGCGAACACCGACATTACCAGTATCACCGGTAGCGCGGCCAGTCTAACTACCTCGCGCAGCATCTCAGCCACTGGCGATGCAACGTGGACTGTCAACTTCAACGGCACGGCAAACGCTACGGCGGCTATCACCTTGGCGAACAGCGGGGTCGGCGCGGGGGCATACCAAGAGGTCACAGTTGATGCTAAAGGTCGGGTTACGGCGGGCGTTGCTGTCGCCGCGTATACTAACTTTACCCTACAGAATAGCTGGGTTGTCGCTTCCGGCCGAAGGGCTGCTTACCGCAAAATAAGTGACATGATCTCGATTGAGATGCAGGTTTCTAGCGGTACGGCGACTGACGGTACAGTCATCGCAACTTTGCCGGCAGGGTTCAGGCCGCCATTCCCAATTGCTATACCAGTATCTAGCGGACAAAATACTGCACCATCTGCAACAGTCCCAGGCCCCAGGGTGAGTATCGGTGCTGATGGGACCATCGCTTGCTTTAACTGTACCTCTACCGCAGGCGGTATTTTTTTCTCAGTCCTGATTCCAACTATTTAAGGCGATCTAAATGACCAATACTTACTTGACTAACAACCCACTTGGGTCTACGTCGCCTAAAGATCTCTACGACAACGCATCGAATTTTGACGACGCGATGAACTCTGTCGCCCCCGCGTTCATTGACCGGTTCGGCAAGCGTCGTGAGACGTGGGCCGGGTTTGAAGCTGCTTTCGCAGCGTTTCTACTTCAGTCGGGCTACGAGTTTATCGGCGACTACGACGCCGATGGCCCTCTAACCATTACGCGACCTAATCAGATCTTCTCGAAAGATGGCGACTACTGGCGAGCTGGGCCTGCGCTCAGTCTGCCGTATACCACTGTAAATAACTGGGTAACTGATCAGCCCAAGTTTGTGTCTGTGGGTGACGCTGCGCTGCGTGCCGCCCTAGGCAGTAGCGATCCGCTTATGGGGTCCGCGCTCGTGTACGGCGTAGGGCGCGTCGTCGATACTATTGCCGCATTGAGAGCGCTCCCTGCTACGGGCAGTCATCATGCTTTCGTCGCGGGTTATTATCTCGCCGGAGACGGTGGCGGCGGCTCTTACCGTTATGACGGCACCGATGTAGCTTCACCGGACAACGGGGGCTCAGTGATCGTCGCTACGGACGGAGGCCGTTGGAAGCTCACCCAGTACAACGACTGGTCGGTCCTTCAGTTTGGCGCGAAGGTCGATGGCGTGACCAATGACACCGTTGCCATCCAATCCGCCATTGATGCGTTGCCGCTGAATGGCGGCACGGTGCGGATCCCTGGCGGCAAAGCCAAGGTCACCACTCTCAGGCTAGGAAACGGCGACGCGGCCACTACGCCATCCACGCGAAATGGTATTAAGTTAATCGGCCAGGGCGCTGGTTTTGCTATCAGCGGCGCACAGGTTCCTACGATCCTATCGTGGGCAGGGGCAAGTTCTCCGGCTGCGATCATTAGCGTAGCTGGCAGAATTTCAGATTGTCGAGTCAGCGGCTTTTTCCTTGAGTGCAACGCGCTTTGCTCCGGTATGGCGCTCAACTCTTTCAGCGGTTGCGACTTCGAAGACCTAAAGATTGTTAACCCGAAAGAAACCGGTATGAGTGTTCTTGGGGGCGGAGCCCCGACCGGCAACTACAACGTCTTCAACAAGTTCGGTCAGATTAATATCGCATTGTTCCAGCCGAACAGCGTCGGCCTGTACATGGATGGTAACTACGCTCAGCAGAACGACACATGGATTACGGATTTTGAACTGGTCCGAATTGAAGTCGTAGCCGGTGCAACTAATGCTGTATGCGCATGGTTTAAGTTCGTTGACTCCGTGTCATTCCGCCGTTGCCATTTTGACGCCGGCCCGGAGCCAACTGCTGTAAGCTGCATTTTTGACGCGATGAATAATCATGCTTTCCCAGTCGGCATGGCTTTCTATGACTGCTCGATCAACCGCACTGTTGTCTATGAGGATTCAACTCACAAGATTCGTAAAAACTATTTTTACGGTTTCGGGACGTATGACCTTGAAACAATTCCAACTCACAATCTTCTTTGCGGCATCACGGACACCGGCGAAGTTTTTGGGGATTTCCTCTATAACGAGGCATGGCTAAGCTATGTGCCTACCATAACCGCATCGTCCGGCACTATTACAACTGCGGCGGGCGCGATGCGCTACCGTCGAATCGGTAAGCAGGTGTTTTTTACTTGCGATCTGTTCATCACTACGAATGGCTCAGGAGCCACGGCTGTGCGAGTTACGCTGCCTCCTATCCCAGGCAACGTTTCTGCGAAGAATTTCTACTGCACAGGCCGAAATGTTACCGCTGGCGGCGCTCTTAACGTAGTACTGGCCGCAAATAGCCAAACCGCCTTTGTCCGGAAATACGACGATACTTACCCCGGTGCGAACTCAACCACTTTGGAATTTTCCGGCATGTATGAGATAGCATAAACAAAAACCCCGCCTAATAAGCGGGGTTTCTTTTAGTGGATGGTTGGCCCAGTCGGCAACACCATCGGCTCTTCACCTTCATAACACCGCTCTGCAATCAACACGCTAAAGTCCTGACCTTCGCACGGACTCATCTCGATATTGAATCCAGATTCAGCCAAGTTAACTACTAGATCCGAAACCATGTCTGGAAACGGGAAGAATTTCAGTTTGATTCGTTGGCTCATTATCTGATCTCATGCTTAATTGATTGAAGGCCGGAACACTCATTACAATACAGAACACCGTAACTTCGTAGGAAAATAGCGCCTGTATCACTCAGCTCGTGCTTGCAACTGCAAACTTTCTCGGAGAACTCTAAGTTCTTCGCGCATCTCCACAATTCCTGCAAGCCAGTAGTTCTTTTGTTCTCCATTTTGGTATGGACAGTCATTCCTTCCCTCCAGATAGGCAACTTTGCCCTCTAGGTAGTAACGATTCGATAGACTCTTGTGCTGCATAATATTTTATCGCTCTCTTTAATGCTTTCCAGCTTGGGCCAAGTTTCTCAGTGATCATTCGCCAAGAGTAACCCTGTAGATCCATCTCTGCTGCTTGAAATGCCTGCTCGTATGTAATCCTAGTACCGCCAATCCTGTTAGGTTTGTATCCTTGAGCCTTTAGAAGTTTCCTCGTGTGGCCTTCGCTGTATCCGATCTTTCTGGCGATTGCCTTAACTGGTAGTCCTTGATTGTAGAATTCTAGAGCTGTCAACAGTTCGGCTCCGATACCGGCGCGGGCTGCGAGGTGTAGAGCGGCATTGTGTAGCCGTTCTGGCGATCCTCTACCCCTGACACGGCACCACGACCAAGGAATTTATAGCGATCCGCAAGCAGCTTTACGGTATACGGATCAATCCACGCCGCCGGCTCACCCTGCCCACCCTTCAGCCGCTCGAGCTCGACCTGCAAGTCACTGTGATACTCAGCCGCTATTTCCAGCTCGCGGTCACGCATCTTCAGGTCCGCCGTCAGCCGATCTATCGTGGCTTGCAGTTCGGCGAGTTCTGGCGGGGCGGTGGGTGTAGGCTTATCGCGCCACGTCTTCGGCTCTGTTTGCGTCCACGGATTGTTAAACAGCGGACCTGTGCCCTCGTTGTGCCAACAGACGCAAGCCGGGGCTTTAGAATCCTGCACCTTGCACGCGTCCACACGATAATAGTACTGGCGCTCGACGACAGGGGCGGCGGGCTCACAAAGCTTTTCAATCAACGAATCCCCAGCCGCTGTGATTTCGTAACGCGAAAAACCGGTTGAGCGAATCACGCCGAGACGCGCCAAAGACTTCATGCGCAGCTTCGGCACGTCATAACCTTGGTTGTCTTCGCAGGTGTCAAAGAAGCGCAAAATATCTTCTTCCTGCTCTTTGGTAACTTTTATCGTTAGGGCTAACTCCCGCGAAACTTCAATTTTACTGCTCATTCTCTTGCTCCCTTGTCCAGCTTCTTCCACCAATTACGGTTGAAATCAAGCATTGCCAGCTCTGGCGAGTCGCCGAAACCCGCGCAACCATTCTGCAAGTCTTCGCCATACAGTGCGCACCATTGGTTGCCGTCTATCGACAATCCGGGGCGGTAAAGCACTGATGGCTCTGTCATGCATTCGTCAATGTGGCGATACGCTTGTGCTGCCACTTCGTTGATATAGTTACTCATTCTCTTGCTCCCTTAGTAAGACTGGCTATTGCGGTAAGGGCTGCATCAAGCCTTGTTACAGCTTTGTGCCTTGTTAGGCAGGTAACAGCCACGACAGTGACGCTTGATCCGCCTCTAGCAGTCCATGAACCATCTGGATTTTGCTGAACGTCGATTACATGGCTCATTCGCTTGCTCCCGATTCGGTGGGTTTGCAGTTATGCAGGAATCGGCACATGACGATGATGAAAAGTGCATATCCAATAATCCAGCTCATGACTTGCACACTCGCTCAAAGTAACCATCTACATTAGGCCATGCACCCTCAGAGATCATCTGGCACTTCAGCGCTTGATCTTCTAGGCCATCTTGATAACTCATGCGATTAGATACAAAGAAACCCACTACCAGCACTACAACGATTACGATTACAGTGCGCGAATTCATTTTCTAGCCTCCCTGACAGATAGAATCCCGTAAACGCATGAGCAAGCAAGCCAAATTGCGCACGCAATCCACTCTTCATTGGAGGCCCATATTGTTGAGCAAATCATGCTGCACCACATAGCGATAACGTAGACATTCAGCATGATTAATCCTCCATGTCCAATTCTGCTTGCTCTGGATCTTCCATGTCTACGCCGTCCATGTCGAATTTGCACTCCCATACGTGGCGGTAGAGTGAAGAGTACATTTCGTAAGGAAGACCCATCAGCAGCGCACCTCGCAGCATGCCGAAGATGTGCTTGTACTCGCTGGTACGTGAACGCTGGAATTTGTCGTCAGCGTAGGAAATAGACCGGTGTACTTCCTTGATGAATGCTTCCTGCTGTTTCGTATGCATTTGGTTGCTCCTGTTGGCTTAAACAAATGGTAAGCGAGCCATGGGAAATGCGCAACAGTTATTTGGTAAACTGAGGATATATTTTGAGGTGCGAGCAAATGAAAACTTCTCAGGCCGGTATAGACCTAATCCATAGCTTCGAGTCGTTGCGACTGAAGGCGTATCCAGATCCAGGTAGCAAGGACGGAGAGCCGTGGACGTGTGGATGGGGGTCTACTGGTGCTGATATTGGCCAGGGTACTGTCTGGACGAAAGAGTATGCAGATAAGCGCTTTGCTGATGGACTGTCGAAGGCTGAGCAGGCTGTATCGCTGTTGGTCAAGGTTCCGCTGAATCAGAACCAGTTCGACGCGCTTGTGTCATTTACCTACAACCTCGGCATTGGCAGCCTGAAGTCGTCGACTCTTCTGAAGATGCTGAACGAAGGCTATTACACGAATGCCGGCCTTCAGCTGCTGCGTTGGGATAAGAACGACTCGAAGGTTATGCCTGGTCTGACACGACGTCGCAAGGCAGAGCTGAAACTATTCTCCGGAGAACACTAATGCCGATCTGGCTAACCGCGCTGCCGTGGCGATTCCTCTCAGGGCTCGCATGCGGCGCGTTCGTGGTTTTCCTTTGGCATGATGCGAGCGTGTCGAGGATTGCGACTGAGCGCGCAGGAGAGAAGCTTGAATCGGCATTCTCTGTCATTGCCGCTAACAAGGCAGACGAATCAATAGCTAAGGCGTGGGAAATTCGCCTTTCGGAGTTGCGCAGTAATGAAACGACTATTGTCCGTGAACGCGAAAAGATTGTTGATCGCCCTATCTATCGCAACGTCTGCCTTGACGCTGCCGGCGTGCAGCTCGCAAACGACGCAAAGAACGGGCGTATCACAAGCAAGCCTGTTGACGCCTTGCAGGATTCCAAGTGATCTGGAAGGCGTAACAGGGGAGGCGGCGCTTACTGCGCTTACTGAATGGGGTGCGGCGCTTAGAGAGTGCTCTGAGCGGCATAAGGCTTTGGCTGCTGCTTCTTCCGGCCACCAAGATTAATATCCGCCCAACCTGACCGAGTGCGCGGCGGAACAGGGTTGTACTTCTTGAACTCGACCTCAATACCTCTGATCTTCATCCAGGCTCGCATGCATGAGGCGTTCTTCCATCCTATGGCTCTAGCAGTGTCAATGACCGTGCTGAATGGCGCCATACGTTTGATAGCATCCTCGGCGGACTCTCCGGTCTTCCTCTCGTATTCGCCGGCAGCGCTTCTGTTCTGAGAGCGCTTGACATCACTAATCCGCTGCTTGTCGGCAGTCGTCATGGGATCTGGATTCTGTACAGCATTGCAGTAACCCATCTTCGGGAACTGTATATCCTTCTTGTGGTATCGCAGCAGATACCAGAGCGTTGAACCATCCTTGTAGCCGAGGATCTTTGCCGTCATAGTCATTGAGTTACCGTCAGCCGCATATGCCGCAACAACATCCCAAAACGGTTCGCCGTATTCCTGCTCGACTTCCTTGATAATCGACCTAGCCACGAGCCTTACCCTTAACGTTGTTGACTGGAAATTTGTGCCGCTCCGAACCTGGCTGCAATGCCTGACGCGGAGTCATTCCTTTCGCGAGACGCTTGGATATCTTGCAGCGAGTGACGCCTAGTTCTTTTGCCCATTGGCTGATTGACTGAGTTCGCCCGTCAAGCTCGATGAACCGAGAGCGAGAATCAGGACGCTTAGCCTTGCGCGGCGCTGGTTCTTTAGGCGCCATCCTTGGAGTGAATGGAATTGAGCGCTCTAATACCCACTTCTTTAGCGTGTTATGAGAGGTTCCAACGATCTGAGCCGTTGCTGTCACGCTGTTTTCCATTAACAGCTCACGGACAACCTCAACCGCTGGCCTTCCAATCTCCTTGTACAGCTCGAATGCCCAAGACATCTCTTAAACCTCCATATCTTTAATATTCCACTCAGCGCGACGACGCTTCATAAGCTCGCAATACTTCTGATATGCAGCGCTCTTGGTCGGGCTAAATCCAAGCCCCTTGCACCAGTAGTCATTCTTAAGAAACGTCTTGACCACTTTTCGCCAGGTAGGAACCTTGCCACGACTCTCTAGCGACTTATCCGCCGAGTCCGGAATCCCGTCAATATAGCCTCGTTTGCTCCACCACTTCAAGTACACGGCCAGCTTGTTTCGGTAATGCTCGGCTGTTGGGCGCGGCATTGTGCGCAAGATGTGCTTGGCGAAACTCTCGAATGTGTGACCTTCTGGCAGCGCAATACTATGGTTGCCCATGATTGCGCCTTTCTCCTGGCTGTACATCTTGCCAGTGTTTGCCCCTGCGCATCGCAGTACAACCTTTTCCCACATTGCAGGATCCACAATCTGATACAGCCACAAGCCTTTGCGCGCCTCATCACCGAACGGCTCACAAATTCGCATCTGGCTAATCTTCATGCCGGCTTGATGCATTCGGTCATAAAGTCGGTTGTAGTCTAGGCCGGTCTTGCCATGGAAACGCCAAATGTCTTTAGTCTTCCAGTCGTAAATTGGGTATACGTTCCATGCGATACCCTCAACCTGAGTTGTCCACTGCTTGCCTTGATAGGTAGGCTTATCGTCACGAGCGATGGCGCGAAACCGGTTTAGGCTTTCGTCTGCGCGGATACCTACGAAGCAGGCGCACGATTTACCTTGCGCATACCACTGCGCAAATGCAGGCGTGAATTCCTCGAATGGCATCCCTGTGTAGTAGAACGGGAAGAATGATTCGTCCGTAATGCTCATTGGGTCAGGCTGGCGAACCCACAACTCCTTCTTGTCAGGATCCCATGCCGTCCATTCTGGTTCGATCTGGCTGCAAGCGTTCCAGGTTTTCATTGGAAGCGCGATCCAGTACGGGTCGATCACATCCGCGTATTCAGTGAACATCTTTCGTGCGAAGTCGATGGTCAGGCCGATCTGGCATTCCCAATCGATCATCATCACGCCGATTCTGCGACCCCTGGCGCGAGCCTCCTTGCAAACCATATGCATCATTACCGTCGAGTCTTTGCCCGCGCTGAATGACAGATAGATACGCTCAAAATTATCAAAGGTGAACGCTATGCGCTCCTTTGCTGCGTCGAATACGTTTAGACCTAGGCCGCGCTTTGGCATGTCAACTCTACCCTCGTGAAATTCTTAGACTTGCTTTTGACCTGAAACCCTAACGCTAGGAATGTTCCAAGGCTTGCAGGCGTGCAGTTTGCCTTTAATCCTGTAGGCACGGCAAGCAAAATACGAGAAAGGATTGCAGAAAATACGCCGTCACGCCGCCATGATGGCTTTACGTAGCAGTCAGATACGACATTGCCACGCAACGAAGCGAATCCAACAAGAGCTCCGCACACATAAGCCGCAAACCATTCCTTGTCTTCGTCGTCATAAATATGAATCCCGACTTCTGCGGCAACCTTGCGAGAACCGAAATAAGGCCCCATCAGCCGATAGAAGTCCTTATTTTCTCGTGACAGACTTAGGATTTGCGTATTCATATCTATCCCTCCATTCCAGAATCGCCATGTCGGCCGCCAGGTTTGCTAACTCTTGTTGTTCTTCGGTCATCATCCGCCAGCCAAGGCGTGTCAGATCCTCTGTAGCGCCGTGATTCAGGTAGCAGGCGGCGTGCCCTATCCATGCCTGGTGGTTGATAACGGATGCGCTTAGGTTAACGTCGCAGCTATTCGGCCACTCGTCCAACACTCGGAGGCAGGCGGTTAAGAAACCCTCATAGTCGATCATCAGGTTAGCCGACTGATCTGGCATTCCGCTGCGAGCGGCAGGAGGAAGAACCTTCCACATCATCCCTTGGTATTCCTCGCACTCCAAGTAGTGGCGATAGACTCGCTTAAACCTTCGATTCATCAATCAGTTCCTGCTCGTCGGCTTCGTCAAATGAAACAGCTTCCCATGCTTCGCTGAAATCCTCATCGCCAAACAAACCAGCCAAGCCGGTTACTTGTTGCAGGCGCAACACTTCGTCAGCGTCCATGCCAAGCTCTGTAGAGATACGCTCGTCAGTCCAGAAGCGGCGCTTAAGCTCTACAACGATCTCTGACATGCTTTCGACCTTGTGCGCACCACGAGCCCGGTTGTGACGGATCGTTGCGGCCATACGGTCATTGCGGTCTTGCTGGCCCGCTTTCAGTTCAACGATGGGAAGGTAGCCATGAACGCGGGCGCTGATGATCGGAGATTCTTTGCCTACGCGGTGACGGTGAAAGCCATCAACCACCTCAATACCTTCGTTCGGCCAGGTAACAATCGGTTGCGTGTAGCCGTCAGACACAATCGAATGCTCGAGCAGCTTCATTTCTGGAGGCGCTACAGAGTTCGGGTTGTAGTCGTTGGCATGAACTTCGGTGTTAGCAACCCATCGAACGAAGTCTACTGGCTCACTAGCGAACGGGCTGTGTTTATGGATCTCTGCACGCAGACGATTGATTTCTTCTACTTTTTCAGCGAGTGGCAAGTCTGCCAGGTAATCGAACATTTGGTCTTCCTTGTGCTAGGTGGGAAGCCCCTGGTTAGAGGGGCTTTACTGGATCAGAACGGGATATCGAGGCTGTCGTCTTGTGGGGCTTGCTGTTGTTGTGGCCGGGACTGCTGAGGTTGCTGGCTACCACCTTCCGACTTACCGCCACCAACCAAATCAATCGTACCTACACGAACCTGCAAATAGGTCTTTCCGTCATGCTCGCGGGTAGACAGCTCGCCAGATACAGCAACGCCTTGGCCTTTTACGAGATAGTCAATCAGCTTCGACTCTGCTTGCTTGCCCCAAAGTGCGCAAGCGATCCAGATTGTCTGAGCTTTGTCGCCGTAACCAGCCTTTACCGCAACGCTGAAATTCGCTACGGCAGTACCGCCAGCGTTGTTAACCTTGACGTCGCCGCCGATATTGCCAGTGAATGCAAACAGGTTCATTGTGCCGCCTCTTGTGGATTACGAATTTGCTCTTTCTGAGCATCTGTTAACTTCCCGGACTGCTCAACCTTGCTGATGATAGCGTCTGCCGTTGCCCTTCCTTCCGCAATGGCTGCAATCCAGGCCGGAAGGTTAGCATCAAACTTTGCCGAATCATAGTAAACAACCGATAATTTCTTAACGGTGTACGGCGAGCGCTTTCCGCGTGTAGTAGTGAGCGAGATAGCCAGATCGGCGTCAATGTGAGATAGCGCAGCAATACGAATCCCGCCAACCGCAACACCACCAAACCGCACCGCAGGATCGCAGAACAGCGTTACCGACTTGCCTACCCAGTCGGCGCCATTATCACCGTATGCAGTGATCAGTACGCGGCGCATGGACTTGCATGGATACCAAGGCTTGCAGTCCTTGATGTGTACAGCGACCGGCGAGTCAGCATCGCCACGCTTGACGGCGGTAATCTCTACGGTTTCAGGGCCGGCGATAAAATCGTCTGCGTTGATGCGATCCGACTTAGGGACAATCGTTTCGCGTAGGTTCGATAGGTCAGTCATTTATTCATCCAGTCCAGTGACTTCAAGTTCATCTTCGTATTGGCTAACTGCGTAACCTGGCAAACCAATTTCTTCGCCTTCCTGGTCATCATAAATCGGCCATTCATCATTTTGCAAGCAGCGATCATATATTTCTAGCGCTTCTCGGTACATTGCGCGACCGATCATCAAAGCGTCAGCGTCTGGCCGGTATCGCATCGCCGCGTGAGGCGATTGCTCCTCGACTGCCAGCCAGCGCATCACGTCCAGAGTTTCGCCGAATTGCCACTCCCACGCGTCCATATAGAAGGCCGCGCTGATGTGATAGCCATAGTTATGGATCGTGCGGCGAAACGTTTCCTTGTCTGCCTTCTGAGTCTTCTTCAGGTCAATTGGCATCCCGGCGTTAGTCAGCTTGTCATAGCGAACCTTGACATGCAGGCCGCTGACTGGATCCTTTGTGAACAGGCTAAGCTCATATCGTCCTTCTGCCTCGACTAGATCCTGGCAGGAACGGTTGCGCTTGACCCCCTTCTGCATTCCCAAGACGTTTTCGTACTCAGCCGAAGTCAGCACACGCTCTTTGTCGAAGTCCTTGCACGCGGCCTTATAGAGCGCTGACGTACGAGCGTCACATTCAACGATTCGGTAGTCAGTCTTGAAGCGCTCCGGCTCCAGAATCTGGCAGTGGATCGCTGTACCTATCTCCATGTTGCGTGTCGAGTTACGCTTAGGCGGATACCGAAAGTGCGCAGGCGATTGAAGGATTCGCTTGAGTCCGGTGCTGCCGATTGGTGCTGAGCGGTGGTAATCCTCGCCACTCAAGGTTTCGTGAATACCTGGCGCGAAGGTTGGGCGCTCTGGTTTGGCTGGCAATTCAGTTGCGCTGATCCAGTCGTCTTGCATGATGGTCATTTCGTCATTCCCCATAAGCGCACGAGGCGCATGTATTTCTTCCGCTTAGCCTTGGTGATGCGATGTCCAAACTTATCAGCCTCGCCGATGATTGCTGTCCAGAGTGCGTCGCGGTAGATCATTTTCCAGTCGCCTTGCAGATTGCTTGCATTGCGTCATCGAAAGCAGCCCATCCTTCTGCATGACCGTTGAAATTTGCATGCATCTTTACCTGAAGCGCTAGGCGTTCCAGTGCCGACAGAAGATCAGGTGCCGCACACAGCAGTCGTGCATTGTCTACGTTATCGCCGTATTCACACTGTCCGCACCAAGCCACTTCCTGAACCATCCCATCCGGTTGACGCGCATCAATGTACCGACTTTGCGTTGTGCCTGCTACTCGCCACTCTCCACCTGTAATACTCATTTCAACCCCTCCGTTTCGTGTTCAGTCACTCTATCCTCCCAACTAATCGCAGTCAACAAAAAAGGCCAACTATTTCTAGCTGGCCTTTCTATTCTCCGGAGAACTGTTATGCAGCTTTCGGCTTCCTGATCTCTTTCGGCACTTTCGACTGGAAACGCATGACCAATTTCCGCAACCGTTGCTCGAAATCATCCTTATCCTCGTCGTTCAGGTTCTCGATGACGACGATTGCGTCATGCCAGAGAGCGCCGTTCATGTGGCCAGTTGAGCGGAGCATGACACCTTTAAGCTCGGGGTCGGCAGGCTTGACTGGTGGGGTGGCCATCTCCTTGCGCTTCTCAGCCACCGCATCAACCATCTGCCGCACCGACTCGAATTCCATCACCTTCATTTCATACTTGAAGGCAGCGCGGAACATCGAAGCGTATTGCTTAACCGCTCTAGGCGCCGGAATCAGCGTAGAGCCAGGAACAGGACGGCCAATCACGTTAGACCAGCCATTCTCTTCATAGCCGATCATCAGCCACGGGTTGAACTTCTCCAGTGTGTCTATGTTTTCTTCCTTGACTAGCTTCATAAAAGCTCCGGCTACATTGTCCAGCTTGTCACCCTGTTCGGCGATCTGCTGGAGTACCAGTGCTTGCTTGCTTTTTTGAGTAGTCATGTCGGTAAACCTCTATCTATAAATTTTCCTATGGGTTGGGGCCAAGTTACGTTTTGCCTTGGCCTGTTGTAAGCATAGGCTTACGTGGCTATGCGTCAAATAACATTTTGTAACAAAGGAACGCCTCCTTAGCAGCTTCGGCACCATGGCAAATTGCTGCGAACTTCCCAGACTTGTGCCAATTCTCCAGAAACGTGCGCTGCTCAGGCCTGGTCGTAGCTGACCACTTGCATTGCTTCATCTCAATGGCGCACCCAGGCCCGACGAAGAATAGAAGGTCAGACGCACCCTTTAGCAACCCCATCTTGTAGAGCTGCTGTCGATACTGCGGCGACTGATCCCCCTCGTTAGCGACGTGCATCATCATGGCCGCATGTTCCGGGTGGTTGTAGCGAACCCATGCAACGAAGTCGATTTGCTCCGGAGTCTCTGGCCTGCACTTGGCGGGGTTAACCGTCGGGCGGTACAGGTAGTAGCCGCCCTTCTGCTCAATGCGTTCAATCATTCACCGCAACCCCTTTCTGATCCAGCGTCTCGCCATTGTTGAACTTGCGCCGACCGATGACAAACTTGCCTTTCTCGTTAATCCGGTAAGCCACATGAGTAGGCTTACTAAACGCCGCCTTCATGCCCAAGATCGCGTCAACCGACCGCATGACGTAAATCTTCGACTGCCAAGTTGTGCAGCGAACGTGCAGCTTGACGAAGTTGTTATACCAGACCCTCTTAGCCGTCTGACTGCCACATGGTGCGTAGAACTCAATCGGCCATCCGTGGTCGGGCTTGTCGCCTTCGAGGATGTAGCGGACTAGGATGCCGCCGTTTTTGGTCTTGTCGAATTCCCATTTCTCGACCGCGACCAGCTCTTGGTCGGTGTAGGCTTTGTGTAGGAGTTTTTCGTTCGGGTCCAGCAACTGCTCACCACACACACGGCAATCACGCGCAGTCACGTCGTTATGGGCACCACACTTGCGGCAGTCCTGTTTGATCCAGAACCAATCACAACGAACACCAGCGCCGGAGACACCAATGCAACGACGCGCCTTGTCTGAGTTTTCTTCGTTGCACTTGGGGCAGTAGATAACCGAGCCTTCGCGCTTAGCCTTCTCGAACTGCGCTTGAGCGAGAATAGGGTTTTCGTACAGAGGGCCAAGCTTCTCCATTACGCCTGCATAGTCAAACACCATCGCGTTAGGCTTGCGACTGGCGGCAATCTCGTTTAGGCGCTCCTCTCGGCTGATTGAGTTCATGTCTGCGCCCGACTCGATGTGCAGGCGTAGTACGCGACCGATTGACTGAATAAGCAGCACCAGCGAGCCTACGGGACGCAGGTAGACGATGTATTGCCAGTAACTTACGTCAATACCGGTAGACAGAAGCGCAAGGTTGATCGTGAACTTCAGTTCACCGGATCTCGCTCGAGCAAGAATGTCAGAGCGTTCACCTTCAGGCGTGTCGTCGGTCACGATAGCCCAAGATCCAGGTGGCAGCGCTTCGGCAATCTCTCGAGCATGCTTGCGTGTTTGCGAGAAGATCAGAACGCCCAAGCCCTCCGACGTGCGATGCACAACCTCAACCATGATGCGCTGCGTCTTGGTCGGATCGCCTTCGCGGAAGTGGTCTAACTGTTCCTCGCTCCAGTCCTGGCCGCTGGTGGGCTGCTCAATGCTCGAGAAGTCAAACGAATCCTCGAGATGATCCGGCCATCCGAAATGTGGCTGTACTAGCCAGCCTTCATCTATAAGCGACTCCGTGCTGACTCGCGCAATGCAAGACCCCCAGAAGTCACCTACAATCGATTCAGTACCGCGATAAGGCGAACCAGTGAGGCCAAGTATGCGCACCTTCGGATTCAACTCTTGGAAATGCAGAAGCGTCCGCATCATCATGGTGGTTTCGTCTTCGTGGTCAACCTGGTGGGACTCGTCTACAAGGATCAGATCGAACGCCGTAGACGCGAACGTAGTATCGAGCGCCCTAGAGATTGTCCCCTCGGTAGCAGCAACCACGTTATGGTGCGCATTCTTGCTACCTAGCGATGCACTGAAGTAGCTGACCTGTAGCCCGACAGCCTCAGCAAACGCGCCATCCTGAAGAATCAATTCCCCCTGACGAGCTAGAATCAGCACTCGCCCACCCTTACTGGCCACGTGACGCGCCAAGAATGCAGCCAGTGCCGTCTTACCTCCGCCCACGGTGACATCCAGAAATGCCGGAATTGCCCCGTCCTTTGACCTGAAATAATCAACCGTCTTACCGAATACCTCTTCCTGATACCCAGGCCTTAGCTTTAGTTCTGTCATACCCACTCCTTTTTTGAGGATTCAATGGTTACATGGGAAATAGTTTTCCGCAACTCATTTTCTTTCGTGTATCATCGTCCGCTTACGACGGAAAATGGCAGAGGTTGGCGGCATGGAGTTTCTATCAATACAAGAAGTGTGCGACCGCTATAAGATCGCAGAGCGTACGCTGTACCGCATGATCGCTAGGGGGGATTTTCCTAAGCCAGTCAAGATGGGGGGCAATAAATGGTCGCTTTCTAAGCTTAAGGTTTGGGAGTCGAGCGTATGAGTCAAGAGCTACTCAGTGCGGCTCGGAATGAATACGCTGGCGCAATGCTTGAATACAACCGAATCGCAGATTCAGATTCAAGCGATGGTATTGCCGATGCAGCTATCAGGGCTCAGGCAGCAAAAGTGGCTCTTGATGAGCTTGAGGCAGTCACGCCAAAAGTACAAAGCCCGATGCGTAAGCGGGTGGCATACGACTCAGACGCCGCTATCCAGATGATCGCCCAGCAGCGATGGTTGATCGATCAGATAATTCCCGTTGACGCATTCGGCGTGATCTATGGACCATCCGGCGCCTATAAGTCGTTTTGTGCAATGGATATGAGCGCATGCATCGCATCGGCCATGAACTGGCACGGCAATGATGTAGATGAGCCGGGGCACGTCCTTTATATAGGTGCTGAAGGTGCTTCAGGGCTTCACCTTCGGAAAAAGGCTTGGGAGATCAGAAACCAAAGACAGCTAAGCAACCTAGCCATTCTTGGCATGGCGGTAACGATCAACTCTGATGACCATAACTCGCTAATTGGTCTTTGCGAAGAGCTTGTGGAAGAGATAGATCAGCCAATCCGCCTAATCGTTATCGACACACTTGCCCGCTCGTTCCAAGGCGAAGAAAACAGCGCAACCGATATGGGCGACTTTGTGAACGCTTGCGACCATATCCGCGAAGTCACTGGGGCGACGATTCTAGTCGTTCACCACAGCGGCAAGGATGCAGAGAAAGGCGCTCGCGGCTCATCAGCATTGCGTGCGGCGTGCGACTTTGAATTCAAGGTCACAAGCCCCGGCAAGAAGATGACGAAGATCAGTTGCACAAAGGCAAAGGACTCTGACCCGTTCGACGACATTAGCTTCAAGCTGAACGTAGTAGAGATCGGCGTAAGCGACAGGAAAGGAAAGGCGCTGACTAGCTTGGTGCTTTCTGCCAGCACGTCAGGCGACGACATGCGACCAGACCTTACCGGTCACAAGCAGACCATTAACAGCCTGGTGGCTAGCGAAATGGCGCGCACTGGCGAGGATTGGGTTTTCAAGGCGATGGTGCAGGATGCGTTCTTCGCTGTGATGGGCGCAGACAAGAAGCATGGCGCAACGAAGACGGCGTGGTCTAGGGGTATGTCTGACCTAATTGAAGACGGATGGCTGGAGATGGACGGAAATGGGCGAATTACACGGCCAAGTCCCTACTAATCCAAGAAGTTACATGGTTACATCGCAAAAAGGCAAAGTTACATGGGTGTTTGTAACTAAGTTACATCGGTTACAGACAAAAGTTACATCGATGTAACTGGATGCGCGCCTTGTGGTATAAGGGCTCCAGCCAAATCAGGTAAATGAGGTTACATCGCATTTGGACGGTCAACCTAAAAGTTACACTGCTTCCGTATATCTATATACGGAGCAGGTGTAACGAGGTCGACCTAAATTGGAGTAATTTCCCGCGAATGTGCTTGACGCCAACCCAGCAGCACCGTAAATTGTTTTCACATTCAGAGGGAGTACAAAAAATGAACATCGAATTCAAAGACGGCAAGATCACCATCGACGCTTACGACCTGCTTAGCTCGATGACTGATGAACAGAAGCTTGACCTGGCCGAGCGCCTCAGCTGCGAAGAGGTAATCATCAAGCACGTTGCTGAGCAGATTTTTGACGGGCTGACTGAGAATGGTCACTCGGGTTGCTTCGGTTCTGGCTCTCCTTATCACTCAAGCGCCTTAATGGACGCCAGGCTTCGGGTTGCTAACGAATCTGGAGAGGTAGCCAAGAGCGAGATCTCTACGCTTCAGTGGAAATATGAGCACGCTCACGCTCAAAGCGAGAAATACAGAAAGGCATACTTCGACCTGCTGCGTTACGCTGAAGACAAGTTCGGCTACGGCTCTGTTCCTCGCGCTATCTAAGTGTTTTCCAGAGAACAGTTAAATTGAGAGTTTGGAGGGGTGTGAAGTGAGCGTATATACAGATAAGGTTGTTAGTGCGGCAAACGATCTTGAGAAGGCCGAGGCTGCCGAGAAGGTCTGCATCTCAAGGTTAAATGCAATTCGTGGGCACAATGGTCAGGGTGGTTACGCCATCACCATCGATGGAATACGTGTTGATGTGTCGGTATGTGATAACCGTACCTACCAAGGAACTCTGATACGTGGCCGCGAAATGATCCATCTTGGCGCACTGAAAGCATTGGGCGCAGAAGTTGATTTTGCAAAGGCTCGCGTGAAAGCAGCAAAAGAAAAGCTAGAACTGATCGTCAAGGAATTTAAGGCATGACCCTAACCGACCTGCTCCCCCTCCTAATCGCAATCTACGAAAAACACGGCGACCTACCACTCGCTACAGGCTTCGACGACCATAAGCCTATTGTGGGGGCGCTGGTGAGTGAGTTTGAGAAGACGAGCGAGCTTGGTAAGAAGGGCGAGCTTTTCGTGGATTTCTACTGAGGGATAGAACATGTTTGATGATGATTACAAATTCGCGCTATCTGCACTAGCTATCGTTTCTATACTTGTCATTATGTGCGTGGCGATCAACGTCGGCACCCAACATAGCTACAAGGTTGACGCAATCGCAGCAGGCATGAAAGCTCAGGAAGTTCAGGAGGCTTGCAAATGAGCAGCGTGACTTTCGATCTTGTCGGCACCATTCACGGTCGCGAATACACTGAGCATGGCGAATACGTTACGGCTGACGACTACCTCGCGGCGATAACCGCCCTCCAAGCCATAACCAACTCCGGCCCCGACGCAATACCGATCAAGGAGGCGTTTGAGATGGCGCATAGGGCGATTGAGCGAGCGACAGGGGAGAATGTATGAGCCGGGTTACGAAAGGCGAGTGGCGCGCAGTACATGCGCCGTTCTGCGTATCGGTTGAGTCGGAGCATGAGACTCTGTTTGAGCGATACCTGTCTGATGTGGACGATCAGGACGCACGAGATGAGCTATGGGAGGCGCTTGCTAACGCTACTCTAATCCATGCCGCGCCAGATTTGCTTAAGGCATTGCAGGATATGGTTGACGCTTACGAACATGAGGCAAGCAGCGAGAATCCTGCGCTTGTTGCAGCTCGTGAAGCAATCTTAAAAGCCACAACAATTCAATAACTTGTATACAATCCTGACCAAATAATCGCCAAGATCCCATATATTGGGATTGGAGGAAGCATGAACGAAATACGCGCAAAGTTTGAAGAGATTTGGCCGGTGCCATTCGGTATCGGATGGAATGCGGGTCACGGTCGCTACATGGTGCTTGGTCGGTCTAGTCTTTCGTCGGGGATTGCAGCAGTCGAGTATCAAGCCCGCCTCGACACCTTCACCCGCTGCCAGGAGACGACATCAGTTGTACTTAGCTGCGTAGAAGAGCTTGTCAGAGAGCTTGAAATTTGTGGTGCTACTGGCTGGTATTCGCGCAGGGTTTTTGAGAACGCAAAGAAAACCTTTGAGAGGAATAAGAGATGATCAAATGCGATCATGATTGGGCCTATTCAGTGGTTAATCGCATGTGTATTTGCAGAAAATGTGGCGAGGTTTCGAAATGAACGCACTACCCGGACAACTGGAATTGGCGACCGCGATTGATCATCAGAAGTCGTTCAGCAAGGAAGAGCTGAACCTATTCCGAAAGTGGTTCGAAGCCATGGAAGATTTGAGCCAGGAATACCAGGATAAGCCTGGCTGCGACCTTTACTGGAAAGTAATGGAGCTTCTGAAATGAAAGCGCTTCCCAGCCAGATGGAGTTGATGACTGTGATAGATCATTGCCAGCGAATGGGGATTATTTCCATGATTACCAATGACGGAGCGCAAAACCTTGAGGACGTAGTTGATCCTCAGTCGCCGCAGTATAAGTGGCTGATGGAGTACGCCAATAATCAGCAGGGGTCTCACTCCGCTAAGGATGAAGAGAAATGATCGGAACACCAATGTCATGCCAGCTACCGACACATTTAGTAGCCGCAGTTATAGCTGAGAGGGAAGTTATTGCCGAGATCCCTTGTTATGAAAGCTATCTCTTGCCGCCAACACAGCTCTACGCTACAGAATACACCCACAAGCCAGCCGGAATACGCCTGGCTAAGATGCTAAGCCAATACGACGATCAGCCCTCATCGCAATTGTGGGCCGACATTCAGCGGTTGGCGCGGGAGATATTGAAATGAGTGAGTGGATTAGTGTTAATGAGCGGCTTCCTTTGATCGCTGTTGATGGCCAGCATTTTGCGTGCGTTGAGGTTCTAGTAACTGATGGCGAATACGTGCATGCTACTGATTTCAAAGCGGGCGGAATACCTGTCGCCTGGGTAGAGTTTGATGGTTATGGCGCTATTGCTCGCAGCCAGATTACTCACTGGATGCTGATGCCGAAACCTCCAACAAAATAACCCTTGCAAAACCACCAAAAGGCTCCTAATGTGAGCCTTTCTTTTTGGATTATTTTTGGAGGGGTTATGCTGACGTTATCTGGCGTTGAAATTGAAGAAGAAGACCTGATTGAGCGCGTAGTGCGCAATGTCCAAGGACCAAGCAAGTACAGAAACAAGTACGGCACGCCTCGTTGGGCGTTAGTGCGAGACGCGTTTGGTGTTGGCTCTGGAGTTGCAACAGCTCTATGCCGCCGATATGGATTTGACCCTGATGAGTGCCTGAAATCATGACCATCTCAACCACAACCCTAAAAAACGCAGCCCTCGCGATTGAGTGTGACCTGTGGACTGATCCAGCTACGGGCGCGAACTACCTGGCTAAGGATGGGGCTATTCTGAGGCGGTGGGAGCCTGGGCATGATGATGGTGACTCGTTCAGGTTGATGGCTGCTCTAGGGTTGGATATTCAGCTTCTTCGTGGAATGATGCTTATAACTGCCGAGGACTACTACGGAGATTTCCGTGGCGAGTGCGAATGGACGACCGATAGAGCCGCCGCATATCGAACAGCAATTCTCTTGTGCGCAGCTAAGATCGGAGCTGCCCTATGATCGGCTTGACATGGTTTATCGCGGTCTACACAATGCCTGCCGTTAAGGTGAAAATTAGTTATTGGAGGGGTGTATGAGTGACGCACGAAGATACAGGCACGAGCCAGCGTTTATGGTGATATGCAGCGATGGTGACTATGTTCTGGAAAGCAAATATTTAGAGCTAAAGGCCGAAAACGAAGAGCTGCGGAGCCTTCTGAAACAGGCGAACGTGCACGTACCTTGCAACTGGCCTCTACGCAACCTGATAAACGCCACGCTTATCAGTTCTCCGGAGAACCCTTAATGCCAACGCTGAGCATCCTGGGGCTCGCTCTGGAGGTCGATATCGACTACGCGCATACAGAGCCATCCACGCAGCACGCAAACGGCCACAGCGAGCTTGAGTGGACTCTCTCTAGCGGTGAAGACGAAATAGGCGAAACAATTTCAAAAGAATCGCTTGACTTAATCTCGATCCAGTTCCAAAGTGACATCGAACGCGCTATTTTGGCGCAGATAGGGAGATAGGGAAATGAGCATCACAGTAAAGGCCGCACGAGACGCACTCGAAGCCGCGCACATGGCTTTCACCAAGGCTGACATCGAACATCCAACCGCCACTCACATCGCAAAAGAAGCGCTGACCAATGCGCGCCACGAATACTGGAATGCGTGTGCCGCGTTCTGCACCAAGCTTGAGTTTGCTACCGACCTGGCTTACGTGCATGACGCGCTTATTACTCAGGGGCTTTGGACGTGAGCGAGTTGCAGCCTGGGATGCTGGCCCTTGTTACGGGATGCACCAAGACTCCAGTCGATGTAGGCAAGATCGTAACTCTTGATAAGTTTCTACGTCGTGGAGAGCATACGCCAGACAGCGGGTATGCAATTATAGATCTTTGGTTGGCACGAGGTGAAAACCTTCACCGTGTAAGAGAGGGTAATATCGTATCTGCGGATTACGGGTTATACCGCTCAAATCACCTTCTGCCAATCAAGCCCGAATCCGACCCGCTCAACGTAACCCATAAGGAAGAACTGCATGCATGAAATTATCAAGGAGATGCAGGCCAGAGGATGGTCGCTTGCACTCATAGCAGCAAGAAGCGGTGTCAGCCAGAACCGGCTTGAGCGTGGAGTTTTTGGCGTTCGTGAAGAACGAGCGCTACTCCGACTGGCCGAGGAAGAATGTCACATCGATTTGGATAGTATGGGGATTGAAGAATGAGCCGCAGCGACGGAAGCACAGCAGACTACTACGTACTCCCTGAAGGCGCTACACAGCTTCAGGACTTGATCAGTCATCGCGATATGAATTCGCAAATAGGGGAAATCTTCCGGGCTTGCTATCGGTACGGGATTGTTAGCCATAGCGACAAGATGCGAGACGCCAAGAAGATTCGATTCTACGCTCAGGCTGAGGTTGAGCGGCTGGAGAAGTTGGCTGCTGTAGCAGAACAGCCTTCACATATTATTTCGGATATTCCAGAGTGGAATTCAGGATTGGCAGGAAGTCCTTCGTGGGCTGAATACTTGGCGATGGACCAAGACGGCGCGTGGCATTGGTTTGAATGCGAGCCATATCAGCACAAATCCAATACGTGGTTCCTGCATAAACAGGATGAGGGCAGATTCACGAAAGCACCGGGTATTGCTTCGCTTCAAGATGATTGGACAAAGACCCTGTTTAAGCGCCCAGCAAGGACCGCCCAATGACCGAATACAACGAAAGCCGCGTGAAGGAAGCGATTGCTAGCGGTGCGACGAACGCGATCATGGCCGAGATGCTGGGCGTCTCAGATAGGACTATGCGGCGGTGGAAGGCTAGGTTGGCGCTGAGTGGTTACAGCCCAGAACACCAATTCACCAGGCAAGTGCCAAAGCCGTACATCGTCAAGGGCACCAGCCAGCTCTACAAGCGCGGTGAAGAGGCGCCAGTCCTTGAATGGGTGAAGACCAGTGTCCAGCACGAAGAAATGGCTGAGATGTTGCGAGAGTACGCTAATGCCTACGTTGAAGAGATTGAGCGCCTTGATCCACCTAAGCCGCCAGAGAATCAGGAGTTCGATACCGACATCATTCCCTGGTTTCAAATCGGTGATGGGCATGTCGGGATGCTTGCCCACTCAAAAGAGGTTGGACATGACTTCGATATCAAGATTGCCGAGCGCGAACTTGTCAAGGCAATGCACCTGCTTATCGACCGCGCACCTAGCTGTGAGCGCTGCGTGATCCAAGACCTTGGCGATATGACTCACTACCAAGACTTCACAGCCAAGAGCGAGTCAGGCCACGATTTTGACTATGACAGCCGCTACCCAAAGATGATTGAGTCCGTAGCGCGCATCATGCGCTCGATCATCGAGAAGGCGCTGAGCAAGTTCCAGTTCGTTGACGTAATCATCAACCAGGGCAACCACAGCCGCTCTAACGACGTATGGATGCGTGTGTTCCTACAGCACGTCTACGGCGATACTGATCGCGTCAAGATCCTGGACAACTCAAGCGTGTTCATCCCGTACCGCATGGGCAACACGTTTGTCATGTGCCACCACAGCGACAAATGCAAGCCGGCACGGCTGGTTGACGTGATGGCTACCGACTTCTCGCATGACTGGGGCGAATCGAAATACCGCTACATCGATATTGGCCATATTCACCATCGTCAAGTCAGCAAGGAGTTCTCAGGCGTCACGGTTGAGTCGTGGAATCAGCTAGCTCCGGTTGACAAGTACGCGCATGACGGTGGGTGGCGCTCTAATTCCTGCCTGACGATGGTTATCCGCTCGAAGACATACGGCGAGAAGGGTCGCGTGACTCTGACGGTCGAAGAAGTTCAGGATCTTATCGCAGGCGCAATGCCTGGGACTGCCGCTAAACAACGGCGGATCGTTCACTCTGTCTGAATAAATCGATTGACCTGCTGAAAATGCAGGTCTAATCTCAGTATAGAAATTAACGAGTGGAGGTGGATATGGCTCTTTGGGTAATAAGCGCGGTGATCAATACGGCAGCAGTAGTCATGTCGATTGAGCTTAATTCGTTTGATTGGTGGTCGTACCTAAATCTATCGTGCATGGCAGTGTCGTTCTTCTACATCGGAGCTAAGGCATGATCAACGTAATCGTAAAATGGCAATCCGGCCCACCTACAACCTTCAAACCCGGCCAATTCCTCCTTTACGAATCCGGCGAATATGCACTGGTAGGCAGCAACACAGCTATCACGTCAACGCAGAAGATCGTCAAGCACACTACGCTGATTGAGGCGCATGAGTTGGAGTGGTTGCAGTCGATGGCTGTTGGCCGGAGTTTGGGGGTGTTGAAATGAGTGATCATTACGAGTTGACTACACTGCAAGACGTATTCGATAAGGTTCCCGCTGACAAGATCGAGATGTGCCTTCAGGAGATTGGCGAAGGACTTGCAAAGTCAAAGGTCATTGTTGAGAGCATGAAGATCCTGATGGGTGACGCATGGACTGATTCAATGATGGGCATGCAATGGCCGATGACGTGGATTGATGACGACGGCAGCAACGGCAACATTCAGTTGTTCGATAAAGTAACAGGAGAGCAACTCGGCTCAATCAAGCTGCACCTGAAGGAGTTTTAATGACAACCCTAATCGCAATCTACCTGGCAGTCGGGTTCTTCTCGTACTGGCCGCTTGTATTCAATTACAAGATCAATTCCATGGGCCACCTAGACCCTTGGTACGAATGGCTCGCGGCGTGGGCTGTATGGACTATCTGCTGGCCGTATCGCTATATTGCAGATGCTTGGTATTGGTGGAGGGCTAAGAAGTGACTAAACCAGAATGGAAAGAGGCGCCAGCTTGGGCTACTTGGCTCGCACAAGACAAGGATGGATGGTGGGCTTGGTGGAATATCGCGCCTTTGGTGTGTGAGCGTGGAGAATGTTGGAATCAAGGCAAACCAATGGAAAATTGGAAGTATCTTGATATCCATGTCAGCGAAGTTGTTGGCGATTGGAAAGATAATCTAGAGGCGAGACCATGACCACAATCAACGACCTAGACCAAATCAACACAATGGCGATGATGACCATGTGCGAGCTTGGGTATGCGCGGTATGAGCGGTTTCTATCCACGTTACCGCTTGATGATGATGCCGGTGACAAGCTGCGAAAGTTCATCAATGACTGGGTTGAGAAGGAGCATGAGCTGGAATTGCGTATCCGAGTAGCCGCAAAGTATAAAACTATGCAATAATACAAACCAAGCGAATCCCCCTCCTCGCTTAGCCGCAACTTTAGCCCATCGTGAACCGTCCGATGGGCTTCTTTTTGCCTATTAAATGGCAGTTTTTACGCAAAACAGGCAGAATATGTGCAGTTTTATGCATGTGTTATCATTTTTACATCCGGCGACAATGCCAGCGCAGGACCTGAAATCCTGTTAGCTTCCGGATCGGATTGGGAGATGATACCCGGTCGCCGCAACACACGCCCCAAGCCTATGACCGCAAGGTTATGCTCAAATCGGGGCGTTTTTATGTGCGCGTGAAAAAGTGATATCACAAAGCCACAGAACTGAAACTGATATCATTATGTCCAACTAGGTACATTCCTTAAATCAGACCACATCCACAATGAAGAAGCCCATGAGCTATCCAACTGGCGACCCAAACGTACTAGCGCAACTGTGGGCATCTATTCCGGAGCCTATCAAGGCCGCAATCATGAACGTAGCACTCAGCACGGTAATGGCGTTTCGTAATAGTGAGCGAACGTTCTGGACGTCGTTCTGGGAGGTTAGTGCAGGTGGAATCATCACCTTCATGGCCGGCTCAGCGGTAGAAGCATTCGGCCTATCTAACGGCTGGTGTTTCGCAATCGGTGGCGCCGTAGCAGTCTTCGGCATTGACCAGGTTAAAGCCTTCGCTGCCAGATTCGCGGAAAAGAAAGCTAGCGAATAGGTTAGAATAGCCTTCTAAATGGAGGCTTTTTAATGGCTAATAGACCAATAGTTCACACAGGGGATAAGACCTCTACTGTCGGGCGCTCAAGAATGTTTGAGACGCCTGATGATCTTATGGCTGCCTGTGAAGAATACCTAGCCTGGAACAACGCTAGCCCTCTGATGGAGGAAAAGCCGTTCTGCTTCCAAGGCCAAATCATCATGGCCGAGATTCCTAAGCCTCGTGCGCCTTCCATCGTTGCGCTCTGCACCCATCTTGGCATTCATCGCCATACCTGGCAGAACTACCGCATCAGTGAAGAGTTCGACCTTGTTTGCGAAGAGGTTGAAGCACGTATGCGCACGTACAAGTTCGAACGCGCAGTTGCCGGCCTTATGAACTCGACACTCATTGCCCGCGATCTTGGCCTTGTTGACAAGCAGCAGGTAGATCTAACCAGTAGAGATGGATCGATGACGCCAAAAGAGCAAAGCGCAGCCGTGCTAGACGCTCTAAAGCGAAAATACGAGGAATAGTGTACAATTTCAATGCGGCTAGGGTAGCTCCCGAAAGGTCATCCCACAATGACTGCCGCATTCATTCCTTTGTGGGCATAGCTTGTGGAGCTATTATGAAACACTGTAACAAGTGCAGCCGCACTCTTGACCTATCCAATTTCTCTAAATGCCTGTCTAAAAAAGACGGGCATCAGTCGTCATGCAAGGAATGCAGGTCCGCACAGCAGAAGGCATCGCCTAAGCGCGACATGGCCGAGCTGTACGCATCAGAAGAATACAAAGCATCCAGAAAGCAGTACTACCTTAATCATGCAGACAGAATCAAGGCCAAGACCAAGCTGTGGGCACAACAGAATCCAGAAAAGAAGAAGGCTTCGTCGCGAAAGCATTACGCCGACAACCGAGACGCATATATCGGAAAGGCATCTGAATGGGCGACAGCTAATCAGGAAAAGCGCAGAGTCATAGCGCTAGATTACATGCGCAGGAATCAGGACGATCCAGAGTTCAAGGCTGCCGCATCCGCTCGAAAATTCCTAGCTCGCCTACTGTCTGCTACTGGCGTTCGCAAGCCTGGGCGGACTGCTAGCATTCTTGGCTACACCAAGGCCGATCTCGTTAACCATATGCAGCGCCAGTTTGAGCCGGGAATGACGTGGGACAATCATGGCGAATGGCATATTGACCATATCGTTCCGCTGTCTGTGTTGGTTAGCCTTGGAATTACAGATCCATCTAAAGTAAACGCGCTCGCCAACCTACAGCCAAAATGGGCATTTGATAACCTTTCAAAGCATGATGGTTTCGAGCTTGTAGCGCCAAGCGTCGGCATGGACAAGGTAATCAGGAAATGAATCCACAAGAGGTCGCGGCACTCCGCACTGACCTGCTCGCATTCTCAAAGCATATGTTCCAGGCCCGCAAGGGGTCGGAGTTCATCGAGAACTGGCACCATCGCACTCTATGCGAGGCTTTGGAGCGCGTAGTAATCGGCAAAAGCAAGCGCCTGATTATCAATATCCCGCCTCGTTACTCAAAGACTGAGCTAGCAGTGGTGAACTTCATTGCCTGGTGCATGGGTAACTTCCCTGACTCCGAGTTTATCCACGCCAGCTATTCACAGCGACTGGCAGCTAACAACACATGGAATGCTCGCGCGCTCATGGAGCATGAGGCATACGCTGAGATATTCGGCAAGCCAGCCCTGCGCAAAGACAGTAACGCGAAGGACGAATACCGAACCGAATCAGGTGGAGTCGTGTACGCCACTGGCGCAGGCGGCACGATCACTGGCTACGGTGCTGGCAAACTTCGTGAGGACTTCGGCGGGGCAATCATCATCGATGACCCGCACAAGGCCTCTGAGGCCACTAGCGACACGATGCGTCAGAACGTCATAGACTGGTTTGGCACAACGATGGAGAGCCGTCTCAACTCGCCATACACGCCGATCATCGTAATCATGCAGCGCCTTCACGAAGAAGACCTTGCGGGATGGCTCTTGGCTGGCGGCAATGGCGAGAAGTGGGATCACATCGACATCCCTGTGCTAGACGAAGAAGATAATCCGCTTTGGGAGTTCAAGCACGACCGCCAAAAGCTGGCAGACATGGAGAAGGCAAACCCGTACGTGTTCGCCGGTCAATACATGCAGCGCCCAGCTCCGAAAGGTGGCGGCGTGTTCAAGGACAGCTGGTGGCAGTACTACAACGTCGGCGAAGAGCCTGAGATGAGCTACAGGACCATCTACGCTGACACCGCGATGAAGACCAAAGAGCACAACGACTACAGCGTGTTCCAACTTTGGGGCGAGTCAGGCGGGAAGGTCTATCTTCTGGATATGCTGCGCGGCAAATGGGAGGCTCACGACCTTGTACGCATCGCCAGGGAGTTTTTCAATCGTCACAAGGCAGGTAGCGGCTACCTTAGATCGATGCGCGTAGAGGATAAGGCGAGCGGAACAGGCCTGATCCAGACGCTCAAGTCAGAAGGCGTGCCAATCCAGGGCATCCCTCGCGACAAGGACAAGTACACGCGGGCACTTGACGTGGTTCCTCAGATCGCTACCGGTAACGTGTTCCTGCCTAAGCAGGCGCCTTGGCTTAATGACCTGCTGTCCGAGGCTACTCAGTTCCCCAACGCAAAACACGACGATACGCTCGACCCCCTGATGGACGCGGTTGCAGAGATGCTGATCAGCGTGCCTAATGGTGGATTGTTCCTCCCCGCCAGACTCAGAAAATAACTGTTCTCCGGAAAACAGTTGCCATGAGCTGAATACGCTGCTACATTCGGCTCACAACTCAAACGGAGGCGGTAAAGATGGCTAAGCAAATGGTAACGCTGTACGTAATCAAGCACGCAAGCGGATTCATGGAAGGCGAGATCGAAATCAGCAGCTATGAACTCCACAACATGTCACATTACGACGCGGTACTGATCGGCACTCAAGAGGTCGAGGTCGAATATGTGGACGTTGATATTCGCGCCGCGCAGATCTCTAAGCTTGAAGAAGCGGTCCAGAAAGAGCGCGCAGAATCTCAGTCTCGCGTGAACCTGCTACTTGAGCGCATCAGCAAGCTGCAATGCATTTCATTCGACGCGGACGGGGTTAAGTTATGAGTAAGGTTGATTGGAGTTTGGCGCCTGAAGGTACGACTCACAAGGACGTAGGCTTGCATGGTCTTTGGTACAGGTTTGATTTTGAAAACAACTTGGTTTGCTATTGGAATCATCGAGCCTGGCAGATGTCCGGAACACCAAAAGAATATGATGATGGTTCGATGAACCATTTGGAATCTCGCCCAAAACAGAAACCATCATGGTCAGGCCCGCAAGATGGGTTGCCGCCAGTTGGGACTGTGTGCGAAATACATTACGAAAATCGTGATTGGGTCGAGTGCGAGATTGTTGCGCATAAGCACTTCAGTGATATGGGGCGACCACACGCAATTGCATGGATTAACGGAGATACGCTTGACCAGTCTCAAGGCCTTCGTTTCCGCGCAATCAAAACACCAGAACAACTAGCCGCCGAACAACGCGAAACCGCAATCCGCGAGATCATGGATATTGCCGATGTGGATTGCCGGGTTACTGCGGCTCGACTGGTTGATGCTGGGTTTAAGCGGGAGGTGGTTTGATGGGCGCTAATATTGCTTTGACTGGGCTAGTGTTGTTTATGTTCGGCTTGCTGATAGGTTGTATAGCTTGGTCTCCGCCAAGGCAATTAGGTGTTGCGCGTTTCTTTGGCGTGATTATGCTGATCGGATTATTCGCCATGCCCGTCGGCCTAATCATCCAGATCTGGCAGTAAAACAAAAGGCCCTCTAAACAATGGCCTTGACTTTTCAATAAACACCATTCCCCAAATGTCCACGATCCATAAACAGTGGACATTTGAGATTTGGTGTTTTTTCATTTGTCAAGTTTGCGCTTGGCTCGCTCGATGATTCCTGGGGAGAGTGGGTTTCCTTTGTCGTCGACTAACACTTCGACCTGACTACAGTAGCAAAAGATCATATTAGGCACAATCGAATACCAAGTTGCAACTTCTTGGATTGTATACAGGTTGCCGTGTCGAGCTATATGGCTAGCACGGCTCGTGCTCTTAAGCGCCGAGAGGTGGAGCAATTTAGACTTTACGCCTAGGTCAGTCTGCGCCTGTTGCGCCTCTTCACGCCTAGCTGTACGCATAGCGCCGACAACTTCAGTCTGCGCGATACGGCTTGCGTCAAACTTGCTAACTCCAATCCTTGTCTCGATGTTCTCCGCGATCTTGCGTGGATTGAGGCCGCTTGCCATGCCACGAGACAAGGTAGACGCGAGATCGCCAGTCATGTCATCAGCGATCTTTTTCATCTCGTTGAACGTGCGAGCCTGGAGCAGACTAAGGCGGCGACGATATGGCGCGCTAGTCAGCAGCGAGTCTAGGTGTGGACGGCTCACTGCATACGCCTCAGACTGAATCGTCAGGTTGGCCATCGTCAGCGCCGTACCTTGAACATATGCCGGGGTGATGTACGCGGACATGAACCAGTTCGTTTGTGGCGTGCCTTCGTCGATTAGCTGGCCGATCAGCATGGAAATCTCGTTATCCATGTTGGCTAGCGTGAAATCATCCAGCTCAAAGATGTACGTCTTCTGCTCGGCATTGACAGCGTTAAGCGTCACAACCTTGTAAGGGATGCGCTTCAGGATCGCCAGAACGCCTTTCTGTACGGCGTCAATGCGTCGATTGAAGTCTTTGATAGCCTTCTGGACTCGCTTCTGCTGGCCTGTAGGATCGGTATCACTAGAAGGAAGCACGGGAGAACCGGCCATAAATAATCCTTGCGTCATTCGTTGGGCTTGGGGTAGATTGTACGCCAAACAGGAGGGTGACATGCTTAAAGATAGGCTCAAGAAGCAGGTTAGGGACTGGTGCGACAAGACGTATCCGAAAAAGCTTGAGGTTGAGTTCAAGCCAGAACACCGACCATTGCTAAACCACAGATGCCACAATAACGCCGACCACATGGTCCGTTGCGGTGATGCTGTATCGATTGCAGAGGTGGTGATGATCGACGACGATTCATGCACTCTGCACTATATCAATATGGATGACCAAGGTGGTTACTTCGACGCAACACTTGGTTATCAGTACTCGGGCAGCGACTACCGATTGATCAGGCTTATTCACACATTCAAGGGATATCCGGGAAATCACCTTGAAGACGAGAAGGAGAGGATCTGTTTAGAGGCATTAGGCAAATGGAAGAACAAGCTAAATGATCCGCTGAACATGCTGTAAAAGAAAGGCCTCAATTAAGAGGCCTTTTTCTATTGCGCTGGAACTGCTGGAGGCTCAGGTGGCGGCTCAACATCAGGAAGCGGAGTAAGCGCCTCTGTATTCTCGTAACCTGCTGCCGTACGCATCTCTTCTGGACTAAAGATCATCTCGCCACTTGCAAGACTGGAAGCATTGACCTCGCTCATAGTCTTGACGTTCAACAGCTTCTCAGCATCAGTCGATTCAGTCAGCTCATCAAACATAACCTCGAAGTCTTCACGGCGCTCAATGACACCGTGATCCATCATCCATTCGACCACTAGGCGAGAGTTAGGACCGACTTCATTTAGGCGGCGACCTTGGCCGAACCGGTTGAATGCCTTGATGTCTTCGTTGCTTGCGAGCGTGCCGGTCTGACGGCCCACGATGATCGTGGAGCCGACTCCGATACCCGCGCCTACCTCTTGCAGGTTGACTTCGAAAGGGCCTACAGGATCTGGCACGGCGGAAGTAATAGCGCTGACAGTGCCGGCCTGGGTGATGATTGCCGAGTCGATGCCACGGTTAACACCATCAACCACGTCATCGTACAGGGTGCCGATCTCTGCCATCGTCTTGCCGTGAGCCCTCGCCAGGCTCTGCAAATCAGCATCCTTATCGAAGCCGATGTGAATTGCACGAGCAGCAGCCTTGATATAAGCCTCGCCTGAGCCGCCTGTAACTTTCTCCAGGCTGATCAAGGCATTCAGGATTGGCTCGTATACAGACTCCGGTTCAGTAATCGAGCCGAACACGATAACGCGGCTAGGGTGCATCTATACTTGACGCGGAGAATTACCGGATACTTCGCTGTGTTCATTGTAGGTGAACATCAGTGGAGCGCCGTAAGTTGGGCTCGCCTGATTGGTGTCCCAGACGGAAACGGCAAGAGAACCACGCCAAGCAGGAATGAACTTCACGATAGCAGCAGCGCTGACATTCTTCAGCTCCTCATTCCACTGTTTAGAGTCCTTAACCTGAATGATCAGGCCAGCATAACCGCCGACCATCTTGCGCTTGTCAGTTTCCTTGACAGCACTCCAGATAGCTTTCTTCTTGAACAGGCGCTTAACGTCCTTTTCCCACTGAGTTTCATCGCGGGATTCGTCGAACTCGTCTTCGCCCTCGATGATCCACGGGTTAGTCTGCCACGTCTTATTGAGGATCTGCATCAGTGCGCCATGACCTACGCCATGACGCTTGTAGACGCGATAGAACTCGTCAAATCCAGGGTTATCAGGGAAGCCGTATTCACAATATGCGCGGGGCCGCTTCGTATCCAGCGCGCCAGTACCAAATGCCGCCAACTGACGAGACGCAGCGATCTGCCGTTCAGCCAGGTTATTCAGCGCCATCATCAGCTCAGGTGGTGCATTGACAGTCATAAAATAGGGCCTCGTAAATTATCCTCATTATACAGCTTGCGGGAATGCTGGGTTTAGGCTAAGGTTTGCGTACTTTAAATGGAGGGTTGGACTGATGAAATTGGTTGAATTGTTGGCTATGGAATTGGATGAATGGCCTGACGATGCGGGAGATTGCGTTCAGGATGCCGACCGTGACGGGACTATCTGGTTTCTTCCATCGCGTAGAGGCGAGCTTGATTTTAATTCTGGTTCTTGGTTATGCAAGGGCTCGAATTTTGACATCATGATTAGCAGGCCGAGCGAGCTTTCATCAGATTACGACACCGCAATCGTAACCCGCAAAATGTGGAAAGCCGAGCGCGACCGTCAGAAGGGTGGCGAGCGGAAGCGGCATCGCGGTGGATATCAAAAATTGGATGATGAAGTATTGGTTGAGGTAAAGCTGCGAAATGGAGATATATTTCAGGCAATGTCTGAGGATTTGGTATGGGCTCACCATAATTGCCCTGCTTGCGACAACATCATGCAATATAGAATCATCAGCCAGCCACAAGCGGAGGAAGTAGAGATGGTTAGCGCAAAGACAATCGAGGCAATGGATGCAACTGATCGCGGCGAAGGCCGTACATTCAATAGCGCACAAGATCTTTATGCTGCTCTAGATATTACTTCTAAAGCAAAGACCGACCAAATCGACGGCCCGATCAAGTGGCGCGACACAATCATCCACTGCCAAGCCATCATCGAAGACTGCGAGCGCGAGATTAAGCGGCATGTTGATTTGCTGGATGCTGAAGGCTTGATGATGCAGACTGATAGCAAGAAGGCTATGCAGCATTATGTTTCTGATGTCGACATGAGCGATTGGCGGAATTGGAAGGCTGGGGATGTATTGAAAATGTTAGATGATGACTGGTGCGACACCAGCCAAGGAAGCGAGTACGAGATTTGTTCTGTGCATGAAAACGGATTTAACTTTATCGATGACATATCTGACTTGCGCAAGGTCAGGATTGACGGAGAGACAGTCACGGCAGACGGCCATATTGATGGATTCAAGTTCATTCGCCGACCATAACCACTAGACATCCACCAAAGCCCTCCTAACCCGAGGGTTTTCTTTTGTCCAGAATTTGGCATGTTAAACTATCGGCTATCTATTGGAGGGCTAGCCCTGTGAAAAAAACGCGTGTGAATATCCTGTCGGCGGTTAACGCTGACTCGATCAAGATTGAGCGCACGGAGGTAGCTGGCGAGAAGTACGCGGTTATCAAGAATGTGCTGTGGATGAAGGACAACATTGTCTTAAACGATGGACTGTACTCTTCTTCCGAGAACGCTAAGGGCTATTCCTCGATGGATGGCCGCGTGATGCCTTTCGGGCATCCAGAAGTAAACGGCCAGTATGTCGCTATCAGCTCGCTAGACAACGCTGATGTCGCGGTGGCACTAGGCAAGCACTACGGTGGTGTTCATGCTCAGAACGTGCGACAGGCTGGCGAAGAGTACTTCGCAGACGTGATGATCAACGAGCGAGTCGCTAAGTCTCATCCGGACGGCGAAATGCTGCTGAATTGGGTTGGTAAGGCTGAAAACTATCAAATTAATGGCGCAGCTAAGCCAGATCCGGTGCATATGTCTACCGGGCTGATGACTGCTCGCGTGAATGCTAAAGGCGAGTCGCGTGGCAAATCGTATAGCTGGATCGCCACTCAGCAATCCTACGACCACCTGGCAATCCTGTTCCACGAGCAAGGCGCTGGCGGTGATGAGGTTGCAATCGCGGTCAACTGCGAGTCAGTCATTAACTCCGTGCTGCCAACTGTCAACGAAGACGCCCTAGATGACTCATACGGCGAGAAACTTGCCATCTTGAGCGAGGCAGTCAAAGAGCGATTTGCTACCTCGGATTCGTACGCATACGTGCAGGACTTCGATGATCGTGCGCTGATCTACGTAACGCCGGAAGGCACTTACAGCATCGACTATCACTATGAGGGCGACAATCCAATCCTTACAGGCGAATCGAAACCTGTAGTAGTTGAGACTAGCTACAAGGTGAAAACCAACTCGCTCATGGCGCACCTTAAAGCCATGGTAGAATATTTCAGTACTAAAACCAAACAGCCAGTAGTGGCTAATGTAATTGAGGAAGTCGATATGACCCCGGAAGACCTTCAAGCGGCGCTTGATGCTCAGGCTGAGAAGATTAGCGGTGCGTTTAACGCAAAGCTTGACGCTCAATCGGAGATCATCGCTTCGCTGAAATCTGAAATGCAGGCCAATGCTGAAGCCGGCCTGAAAGACAAGCGCGCCGCAGTAGCAAAAGTTCACGGCGAAGTTGTTGCGAACGCTCTGCAAGGTGAGGCTCTGGACGCAATGTTCGCTAGCGTGCAAACCGCTGCCGGCATCGTTTCGGGCGCTCCAGTTACCAACGCCAAAGACGAGTTCGAAGGCTATAGCTTGAACCAAGCTGATCAGGAGGCCAAATAATGGCTAACGTTATCTGGCGTGGTCCTGTGCATCTCGCACAGCCTGATTCGCGCACCGCAAAGACTGGCGCAAGTATTCTGCCGGGTCTCGCTGTAACTTTGACCGCTGGCGTGTGGCAGTTGGCTGCAACCTCCAAGGTTGACTTCTTCATCATGCACAACCGCGCCTATATCGGCGAAACCGTGGATACCGCTGTTCCGTCCGGCGAGACTGGCGAGGCATTCAAGCCTGTAACTCAGTACGAGTTCAACGTTCGCTTTGCCGCTGCTACCTACGCGCCTGGCGCAGTCCTGAGTGTCGCGGCCGGCCAGTTCAAAGCAGCCGCAACCGGTGAAGTAGCCGTCGCTGTATTCGACGAAGCAGCCTCCCGAGCAATCTCCGCGAACGGCCTCGGTGACGTCCGTATCCTGCCTAACTCCTACGTGGTGTAAGAACAATGACCATTTTGACCTTTAACAAAGAGCAGGAAGCAGCCGTAATCGGCAAGCGCCGCGCTCACAACGCCCGTCAAGAGCGCCTCGCACGAGATAGCGAAGGCGAGCTGATCGGTAACGCCTATACCATCCCTCGTGATGCTTGGGCTACCTACGACAATGACCTGATCACCTTGCAGCGTGCGGCGCTGGGTGTGTTCACTGACTTGGCCAGCCTGCAAAAGAACGTGCCGATTGGCAAGGTTCTGCAATACTTCTCCAAGGTCGGCGACCAAGGCGAAGTGAACAGCTCGATTGATGGCCGTAGCCGTGCGAAAGCAGACGCTCCAGTCATTGATTACGAAGGCACCCCACTGCCGATCTACGACACCACCTTCACCTTCGGCTGGCGCGATGTTGAAGCCGCTCGTCAAGACGGTGGCTGGCAGTACCTGGATGCCGCTACTCGCGACAACGGCAACCGCCGTATCGTTGAGAAGTTGGAAGACCTGGTGATCAACGGTGATACCAAGTTCAACGTTGCCGGCAACCAGATCTACGGTCTGCGTACTGCTCCAGGTCGCGCTACCGGTAACTTCGGTAACGTCGATCTGGTAACCGCTACTGGCGCTCAGTGGGTTGAAGCGATCAAGCGTGTTCTTCTCGGCCTGCAAGCCAAGAACTTCTACGGCGGCGCCACGATCTACTTGAACTACGGTGACTGGTTCGCTGCATCGGTTAACGACTACGTTACCGCTGCCCCGCAGAACACCATCCTGGCTCGCCTGATGGCAATCCCTGGTGTTGTCTCCATCGTTCCATCCACTGCCGTTCCAGTGAACGAAATCCTCGCTGTTGTGAAAGAACGCCGAGTGCTGGAAATCCTGACTGCGATGCCTGTTACCACCATGCCGATTGAACGTAAAAACTTCACCGACGAGTACAGCTTCCAGATCATGACCGCCGTAGCGCCGCAGTTCAAGCGCGACATGGCTGGCAACGCTGGTTACGCGCAGTTCGTTAAAGGCGCATAACCGCCTGAGTTAGAATAGGGGCCTTGATTGGCCCCTTTTTTATTGGAGTGAAAATGAAAGAGTTTGAGATTACGCAGCACGGCGTATTCGCTGATGGCGTAGAGCTTGAAATTGGCGCACGGGTTAAGCATGAGTCGCTACCTGCAACGCTCGTGAACAAGGCCGTAGAGGTTAAGTCTGAGAAGGTGCTGGAGGTCGCAACGCCTCGTCGTGGCAGGCCGCCGAAAGAGCAATCAGAAGAATGAAAAAAAGGCGCCTTAATTGGCGCCTTGTTTTTAGATCAGGATAAGCAGCAGGAGCCATAGCATGGTCGTGTCCTCTTGGTTGGTTAAAGGAAGCTGAGTACGCGCTCATATTCAGCGTTAAGTTCTTCAGCTGCGTGCTGCGCAGATCGCTCATCGTCGAAACTAACTACAATCTTTCCATATCCAATCACGTCAAATCGACCGGATTGCGGCTTTACAGTGAATGTCATTCTGTGCATTCCTTAGATTAGCCCCTCGTGAAAGGGGCCTTTCGTTTATTTGCGTTTGATCATCAGAACCGCTAAAAGCAAAGCGACAATGACCAAATCAGCGCACATCGATAACAGCCTACTTGCAGAATCAACCAGAACAACTCCGCTAGCCAAGCCGAAAGCCGCAAGATTCCTGATGCTTGTCACAGGTAGTCTTTCAGGTTGAGGTTCATGATCTTGGCGGCCTTTTCCAGCACAACCATCTCTTCAGGCTCGATGTCACCATCAGACTCGGCAACGGTCAGCATGAAGTTCAGTACTGTAGCTGCATCGTCAACGCTGTGAGCCAAGTCTTTCAGCTCTTTCTCTGCGTTCTGGCGGATGATTCGAGGGCCGCCATCATTGAAATCTGCCTTGGCGCGGTCGATGGTGTTGCTCAGCTCTGCGCCGAAACCTTTCAGGGCTGCGGAGTTGTTGATAAGTTTTTCGATCTTTTCGATCTCTTCTTTTTCGATTTCGCCGTCAGCAGATGCTACGTAGAAGACGCCGTAGACAGAGGCTTGCATCAGATCGCGATTGGTCATAACTGCGATTGCTTGACGGGCTTCACCGGACTTCTTACCGAACAATTTACCGAACATTTGATTTCCCCTTGGTTGCAGTCCGTTGTGGCTGCTTGAGACGAACTATAGATACTCGACGAAAAGGCGTCAAGCAAAAATGTTAGAATGATCGAAACTATTTTCCAGGTGGCGAAAATGCCGACGCTAGAGCAGCTTCAAGAATATCTCGCCAGCATCGGCGTGCCAATTCCACCAACATTCATCTTGCAGGCGTGGCTTGATATGGTTGCGATCATTCAGCCGTGCCTTGATGGTGCCGGATACCCAGCATCGACTCAGCTTCTGATCTATCTGTACGCTCTCGGGATGTTCGGCTTCGTCAATGGTGACAAGTACATCTCCAGCCAGACTGCGCCTAGCGGTGCATCTCAGTCGTTCCGTTACAAGTCGTTTACTGATGGCTACCGTTCGCTGCGTTCGCTACTAAATGCACTCGACACTAGCGGCTGCACCACATCCGTTATCCCTCCAGAACCTGGCGCATCAGCCGGCCTGTGGGTTTCTACTGGCGGGAAGTGCTGCTAATGGCTAGGACGCTGCGTGCGAAACGTAGAAGTAGCGATACCGTGCGTGACGGCGTATTCCAGTATTCTGCTGGCGGATGCCGTCATCATGGCAGTTGCGGTTATTGCGTGCAGAATCGTACGTTCTCCCGCGCTGAATCTGATTGGGATAAAGACGTGAAGCTATACGGCTGGCCTGATGCTGATCCCTGCTACATGATGGAGGAATCGTAATGGCCTTCATGTCCGCGTGGTACATGATCGACATCGCAACGATCTATCCTCGCTTAGCCAGTGACGATTGGGGCGGCGCTGTCACATACGGAACCCCCTATCTAATCCTTTGCGGCCACGAAGGCGTATCGAGGCAATCACGCGACACTGAAGGAGCAGAGTTCGTTACCCGAGACATCTATTACACAGGTGACACTCGGCCAGCTTACCTAGACCGCATCGCATACGGCGACACTACCGCGCAAACGTGGGATGCAGTATCAGCTGCAGAGATTCGCAAGATCGCTCGTCACGGTATGTCCGCGTTTAACTACGAAGATGAGTACGAACTGGAGACTGTCTGATGCCTGTTAAAGGGTTGAAGGAGGTTAGGCAGCAATTGCGCAAAGTGTTCGGGGATATCTCAGGCCCTAAAGCAGAGAAGACTCTGACGGAAGTGCTTATTGAGGCGTCAGCCTTTGCAGCAACAATGACACCAATCGACACCAGCAACCTTATAAACAGTCAATACCGAAAGATCACTGCTTATGGCGCTAGGGTTGTTGGCGCTATTGGCTACACCGCTGCATATGCTGCCGCTGTACATGATGCAAAAGGCACTCTTCTTGGTACCAATACGCCACGATCAAAGTCTGATCCATCTCGTGGCAATGTATGGGATAAGGACGGCGAGCCAGAATTTCTACGCAAGGCATTCGAAGAGCCGGATGCTCGAGCGGCAATCGATGCAATCATTCAACGCGGGATGAAAGTCTAATGAGCCACACACCAATCAATCTGTTCCGCGACTGGCTAGAGGCTTACGTTTCGACGGCTGGCTATACGATTAGTCGCGGGATGTGGGAAGAGACTAATAACTCGGCCAAGAAGTTTGTAGCTGTATGGTCTGACTCTGGACGCTCGCCAAATGGTGAAATCCAGTATCCGCATATTCGCGTGATTGTAACTGGTCGGGCGAATGGTCGGGCTCTTGGTGATACCGAGGCCGCCGAACTATTTATTGAGTCGCTATTCGATGCAGCCATTGCCAACTTCTCGACTAGCTGCATGATGCAAATTCGAGCGCTTGGAAGTATCCAAGGCCCGTACTACACGGAAACTAACAGGCCGTGGCTAGAAATTAACTTTGAGTTGACGTGTTAAACTATATGCATCTGCCTAAGTCGGGCGATACAAACTTTGATGGAGGTGCCTTGTGGCGCTGAATTGTGCAAGCGACAAATTCGTCGGCAAGAGCGTACTCGCTGAGTTCGCGCTTGCTTGCGGCGATGTAGATCCAATGACATTGACGTGGCTGCCTCTTGGCGCAGCACGTAACAAGTCCCTTACCATGTCCGCTGATACCGTTGACGCTACTGCCGATGACTCGGCGGGCGGCTTCCGTGACACCTTGATCACATACAAGACTTTCGAAGTCTCGATTGACGGCGTTACCAAGCGTGACGACGGAACTACTTCCAATCAACAGCTCTTGTTCAATCACTTTGTGACTGATCCGCAACCGTATGTATGGATTCGCCTGACTGGTCCAATCAACACCGTTATCGGCTTCTGCATCCTTACCGAGTTCAGCCAGGAATTCCCGTATGACGACATCGCTACCTACTCCATCACCGCGAGCGCAACCTCGCGCCCAGGTGGTCTGGCTAGCGTAATCGTTGAAGATACTCCGATTGCCGTCGTGTCCGTTACCACTACCCCGGCAACTGCCAGCGTAGCTATCGGCAACGTTACCAACATCGACGCGGCTATCTTGCCTGCTGCTGCTAATCAAGCCGTCGTTTGGACCACGAGCGCAGCACTTGTGGCAACTGTGAACAGTTCAGGTCGTGTATCAGGATTGAGCGCGGGCACGGCAACGATTACAGCTACTTCCGTGGTCGATCCGACCAAATCCGACACTACTGTTGTGACAGTGGCGTAAATTCTGTAGATGCACAAAGGCCCCTTAAATCGGGGCCTTTTTTATTGCTTCAGATTTCCTTCTTAGCCAGCAATATGTACTTGCTTGGCTCGATGCAGGCAAAGCGAGGATCTGCCGAAATAGACCGGTTGTACTCGTTATACGCCTCAGCCTTCTGGAAGCAGTCAGCATCACTGACTACCGACTCCCTGCTAGTCAAGTCAATGTAATCGCAGCCAACGTCAGAACACAAGCCAACCACCAGCATCAGAGTAAGCATTTCACATCCTTAAATTCGTTTGAGTTCTCCGAGTATATCCATGATTCGGAGCGCGTCAATACCTGCATGCTAAAATAGCGGATATATTTATGGACGCAAATCATGCGCGCAATCGTCAGCATTGGAGAGGTTGGGGTTAGCTTTGGCGACCTTGATTACATTTTTCGGCCATCCCTCAAAGCAATGGATTCTCTAGGCTCGCCATCGGAGATAGTGGAGAAATTCAGCCTTCTGTTCTCCGCGCCAAAATTCAATCCTATTTGGCCTGTGCCTGCGTATAGGGCGTGGGAGCGAGAAGTCATGGCTACGGCGTATGACGTGCTTATGGCTTGTTGCGAAGCTGACGTGACGCCTCTGATTGGGCATATGGGCAGCAAGTGGGGCTCGTTCGTTCCTGGGGCCATGCCAGCGCAAGACATGGTGCATATTGCTCGCTCTCTAATGCGTCACGGGATCATCGGCCTTAAGCCGGAAGGCAGGCTAATCGAGAAGCCGAAGCAGGAATACGTTCCAGAGTTCAAGCCTCGTGAGTTCGTTGCTCAAGCTGTCGCGCATCTAGGCCTGTCAAGCGCTGAAGCTTGGCAGATGACCATGACAGAGTTCTCTGGTGCCATGCAATCAAAATTCGGTAAGCCAGATACTCTACCGCCGCCAGAAGAGCACGACGAAGCAATGTCGCGCCTTGCAGAAATTAACAGATTGCGTCAGTATCAGGTGAAGAAATGACTATCAGTGCCGGATCCATCCAATACCAGGTGGAAATCGAGACAGCTCAAGTTTTGACTGGCTCGCAGAATGTCAACAAGAGTCTGGACGGCCTGCAAACTGGCTTCAATAAAACCGACAAGGCAGCAGCTAACTCATCCAAGAGCATGAACGCTCTCGGCAAGAGCATGTCTACTGCCGGCAGCGAGTCGTCTAAATTTGGTACGGCGATTACTCCGCTGGCTGGCGCAATCGCCGGCATCGTGTCCGTGCAGGCTATTGCTAACTTGCAAAAGCTAAGCGAGCAATTCACGCTGCTCGAGTCCCGCGTTAAGCGTCTATCCGCAACTGCTGGCGACGCCAAGACAAACTATGCGGCACTTGTCCAGATCTCATCTGCTGGCGGCTCTGATTTAACGACAACTATTAAGCTATGGGAAAGCCTGACGGCATCCCTGACTAGCCTTGGCGTTACTCGTGATCAAGTCCTTAGCCTGACAGACACCCTGCAAAAGATCGGCAAGATTGGCGGTTCAAGCGCAGAAGAGATCAGCGCTGCATTGCGGCAATTCAGTCAGTCTGTGGCAGGCGGCACTCTTCGAGCTGAAGAATTCAACTCAATCATTGAACAGATGCCAGAGCTTGGTCGAAAGATCGCTGATGGTCTCGGCATTCCGTTCAACGAACTTCGTCAGCAGATGCTTGACGGCAAGCTTACTATTGACCGCGTGCTGACTGCCATTCAAGAGCAGACTGGAAAGGTTAACGCTGAATTCAAGAACGTTCCTCGCTCTGTTGGTGACGCTAGCAACGCAATCGTCAACTCGATGGGCGTGGCGATATCCAAGATCGACCAAGCTGCGGGGGCTTCTCGGCTGCTAGCTGCTGCATTGGACGCTGTGGCGAGAGGCATTCGACTTTCTTCTGGGCAGCTTGATGATCAGCAGCAGATAAATAAGCTTGTACTTGAGCGAGCTACTGCCGAGCAGCAATATGCAACACAAATCAGATTCGGGTTAACTAAAACAGCGGAAGCAACCAAGGCTAGAATTGATGGCTACAACGCTGAGATCCAAGCGATTCAAGATAGAAAGGTCGCGCAACAAAAGGCAGAGAACGACAAGCTAAAGATCACGGCGCCTGCAAACGCACCAAAGACTGATTCGCAAAAGGCTCTTGAAGACCTAGCTAAAGAAGCTGAGCTAGCCAAGATTGTCGGAGTTGAACGCGCAAAACTACAAGCCATCCAGAAGCTAGGCGATAAGGCCACGGATGTAGAGAAAGCAAAGGCTGCGGAACTTGCTGTATCCATCTACAATCTTGAGACGGCTAGAAAGACAGAAGGAGCGACCAACAAGAAAGCCAAAACCGAAGCAGAACAGCTAGCAAATCGTGCGGCGGCTGCGGAGAAGAAAGGCATTGACGATAATATTAAGGCATTCCAAGAGTTAGGCGTACAGCTTGCCTCTGTTGGGCAGAATGCTCGCGATGTTGCCATGCAGCAAGCCGAGCTGAGCCTGAACAAGTATGCCACGCCTGAACAGATTAAGACTGTTCGCGATATGGCCGGCGCTCTGTATGATCTTAATCAGGCCAAGTCAAACAAGGCACTGTTAGGGCAGATTGATCCGGCTGCTGGCGCGCAACAAGGCCTAGAAAAGCAACTCAAAGATCTAGACACTCTCAAGCAAGCCAAGATGCTTAGCGATACTGACTACCTTACATTTAAGGAGCAGGCCGAGACTGATTACAATCAGCGCATGATGGAGATAGAGGCCGCTAGGTTCGCTGCCCAATCTGCCGGGAATCAAGCATTAATGGATGGCCTTGATGCGCTAGGCCAATCAGGCACGCAAGCGCTAGGAGGCCTCCTATCTGGCACCATGAGCCTTCAAGATGCGCTTGGTAATATCGCCAACACCGTACTGAATGCCGTTATTGGCTCGTTCGTTCAGGCTGGCATTGAGTGGGTTAAGCAGCAGATCGTTATGGCTACTGTGGGCCAGGCAACCGCTGCTGCGTCTGCTGCTGCATCTGTTGGTGAAGCTGCAATCGTTGCTTCTGCATGGGCTCCTGCTGCTGCTATGGCATCCTTGGCATCGTTCGGCGCTAACGCAGTGCCGGCTGCCGCTGCTATCACTTCTACTAACATGCTGGCGTCTGGACTAGCCATTGCTGGTGGCCGCGCTCTCGGTGGTCCGGTTCAGGCAAATGGCATGTACCGAGTAAACGAAACCGGCGCACCTGAGATCTTCAATGCTGCCAACGGTCGTCAGTACATGATGCCGAACAGTCGCGGTGACGTGGTAAGCAACAAGGATGCAACATCTGGCGGATCGCAAGCAGCGGCCCCAATCGTTAACGTCAACAACTACTCAGGTCAAGCAGCTACAACAACTAGCAAGTTCAGCGATGCGGATAAAGCGTGGGTCATCGATGTGGTTGTTGGCGACGGAATGGGTGATGGCAAAACAGGTAGAATGATTAACTCGCTTACAGGCACGCGGAGACAAGGAACTTGAGTACTCTAATTGAGCGCGTATATGCATCGGCAGGCTCGGAGGTCATCATTGACACCATTGAGCTTGCCTGTCCTGCATGGGATTCTTCGCTGTACATCGTCAAGGGTTACGAGGATATGACGCTCGGGCTTGATGGCGTCACGTACAAGGAGTTCATGGCGGCTCCAATTTCCATAGCACTACCAAAGAAGAGCAATCAAGGAAATCAGACGCTCAACTTTGCGTTTGATAACGTCACTGGTCAGGCTCAGAGGTTGATTGATAATGCAATGGAAGCTGAGGCGAGAATTACTCTGACGTTTCGCCGGTATCTTAATACTGATCTGACTACGCCGTCTGAGAAGCCGTTCTATGCGACAGTACTTGGCGGTAATGTGACAGGAACCACCGTGCAGATTGAGGCGGGGTTCATCGACTGCCTAAATTATGCGTGGCCTCGGGCGCTTTATACATCTGAGTTCGCTCCTGGATTAAAATTTCTGTAGTAAAATAAGTATGCAGCTAGACCGGCCAGTCGAAGAGGGTTACGCCTACCCCTGCTGCAATACCCAAGGCGAATACATAAGGCGATGCTATGAAAATTTCTCAAGAATATCTGAAGTCCCGGCTTAGCTATGATCCGCTTACCGGGATTTTTGTTTGGCTTTATCAGCAGGATTTCCCTCCTCAGTGGAATACTAATTACGCAGGAAAAATTGCAGGCGGAATCAAAACTCATCCAAAAGGCCACAGATATATACAAATAAGCATTTTGAAGAAAGCCCATATCGCCCATAGACTTGCATGGCTGTACATGATGGGTGGTGATCTCCCAGAGGCTGTCGATCACAAGAACCGTGACGCCACTGATA
>Ga0157375_10000250_pt1 | contig 49016 bp, 39 predicted proteins | sample M35metaG_FD_115311 | JGI IMG/M metagenome (GOLD analysis project Ga0157375, IMG submission 115311) | Miscanthus rhizosphere microbial communities from Kellogg Biological Station, Michigan, USA - M3-5 metaG | ecosystem: Host-associated > Plants > Roots > Rhizosphere > Soil | place: USA: Michigan...
CAAGGTTCCCCAAGTGGAGCTGAGCCATTCTTTCAACAGCTTTTCCTATATCCGGATTCCATTCATTCCATTTTACGATACAACGGTCATGATTAGCCGAAAGCGGATTGACGACCACCGGCTCCAGTATCAGAGATGGGGAATTCCATTTAAATACAACGCAAATATTCACTACATCATCAATGGCATCGACCTGCCTCCCGCTCCGCTTGCCAGGAAGGGACAGAAGCCGGTATTGAGAATCCTCTATTCCGGCAGGGCCACACCAGAGAAGCGGGTACATTGGATCGCAGGGCTGGCGCAGAAAGCACATGAATTGGGCCTGTCCGGCGAATTCGTATTCATGGGAGAGGTGAAAAATGAAATTCCCGAAAACCTTCGTCGCTTCTGCATATTTTTGGGCAATCTCAGCGAGCCTGAAAAAATTGCCAGTCAATACCAGCAGGCAGATGTGGTCCTTTTAAGTTCTTCAACAGAAGGCTTTCCCATGGTGGTGGAAGAAGGTATGGCCTGGGGTTGCGCAATACTCGCTACGCCGGTAGGCGATATACCGGTGCACGTGAAGCCGGGTCAAAATGGTTTTTTGTTTGATGAAGAATTAGAAGAAGACGCATTCATTGCGCAGGGTGTTGAATTTATCCGGATGCTAAGGGGTGAGCCCGCGTTGTTAACCAGGATTTCCGAAAATAATATCAGGTACGCCAGGGAAATCTTCGGTTTCGAAAACTTTCGTCGGGCCTGGCGCAAACTGATAGAAGAAATTTTTCAGAATAAAAACAACAGTGGCCATTGAGTCCATTCAGCTTTGTCATCATTACCTATAACCGGCCGGTCGACATGCTCGCGCTGGCAAAGAATATTGCGGAGCTCGAGGGCGCTTCAGACATGCTGGAAGAAGTCATCATTCTGAACAATGCCTCCACCGAAGATTATGGGGAGCTGAAAAATTTCATCCGGCATCATCCAGAAATCCCATTTCGATATTTGGACGCTCCCTCAAATTTAGGCGTGACAAAGGGCCGAAACTATGCCATAAAATTCGCCACAGCGCCGATCCTGATTATGCTCGACGACGATGCAGAACTGGAGGGAAGGGACAGCCTGTACAAATTGCAGGCTTTCTTTCAATCGGCAAAAACGAGTCGTCCCCTCGCGATTGTTTCCTTCAAGGTTTTGTATTATGAAAATCGCGAAATGCAGGTCAATGCGCTTCCGCATAAAAAGTTTGACAAATACAAGGACAAATCGTTTTTTGAGACCTACTACTTTGCGGGAGGCGCACATGCCATAACAAAGGAAGCAATCGAAAAGCTCGGACTGTATCCCGAGGATTTTTTTTACGGGATGGAGGAATACGATCTCGGCTATCGCCTGCTGGATGCCGGCTATTCGATTGCCTATTCTAATTCCGTGGTGATGCTGCATAAGGAATCGCCGCAGGGCCGCAAGCCCAAAAAAGAAAAGCTCCAAATGATGTGGGTGAATAAGTGCAAAGTGGCGTGGAGGTATTTGCCCGAACGTTATTTTTGGTCCACCGCATTCCTGTGGTCCTTTCAATACCTGGCACAAACCCGCTTTTTTATTCCTGGATTTTGGGTGGGCTGGGGCAAGGTGGTAAGGATACCCGAAGGGGAAAAACGAACACCGGTGAAAGCCACTACCATCGCTTATTTGAAACAACTCGACGCCAGGTTATTTTATTAAGCTGGCGTTAATTGGTTGAGTTGAAATAAGAACTCTTCCATACCCAGCTTCTTCTTTTCATCCAATTTGTAATTGATGTGATATCGATAGTATTTGTTGAGATCAAATACCGGGTAAGGGTTTTCTGCAATCACCTGCTCGATCGATTCCACACCTTTCCTGTTCGCGAGATTGAATTCCCTGATAAAGTTTACGTCGAGTTCGCGGTTGCTTACCCAGGCCGCAAAAACAAAATTCAATCCTGAATAATTTTTCCAGGCTTCCCCCAGGTCATAAATGAAGGTTGAGATTTTTCTTTGCTCCAGGGCTCGGTCCCCAATCACCAATCCGGCCGTTTTGCCCTGGATCTGGTGGCGATAGTCCTCGGAGGTAGCCTGAACAAAGCGCGGGCTGATCCTCCAATATTTTTTCAGCAGGATTTTCAATAGGGCCACTGAGGTCCTCGACTGGTAATCCAACAAAACCTCTTCAATTTCGGCAACCGGAACCTCACTGAAAAGGCAAACCGAAGCCACCGGGCCGTCACAACCGATACAGTATTCGGATACGATATGATATTCCTCAAGCGAGGGGATGACCGCAATAGGGACAAGGCCGATATCGATCTCCCGATCCTGGAGAAGCCTGGCAATTTGTGCAGGATAATCGAGTATCAAATCAATCCGGTCGATCACCTGAGAATGACGGATTCCATAAAGAAGCGGTTTCGTATTCAGATAACTTACTGCACCTACCCTGATCTTTTGTTCCAATTCAGTTAAATTTGCCGCAAAATTAGGGGAATCGTCCCCAATGGCCTTCACCCATTTTAATCATCACCATGGATCTTACAGCGCTTACCGCAATATCTCCGATCGACGGCAGGTACCGCAGTCAACTTCATCACCTTGACCACTATTTCTCTGAATTTGCGCTGATCCGCTACAGGATCCAGGTGGAAATTGAATACTTTCTCGCCCTGGGCGAAAAGGGTTTTTTCAACCTGAAATCAAATTATGCCAGGTCACTGCGGGACATCTACACCAACTTCACACCCGATAAAGCGACAGAGATCAAAAACCTGGAACGAATCACCAACCACGACGTGAAGGCTGTAGAGTATTTCATCAAAAATGAAATGGATGCCCGGAAAATGACGGCCCTCAAGGAGTGGGTTCATTTTGGATTAACCTCACAGGACATTAACAACACCGCAATCCCCTTAAGTTGGAAGGAGGCCCTGGAGCATGAATATTACCCTGCCGTCAGCAACCTCGTGCTTGAGCTCAAGAAGCTTGCCCGCGACTGGGCCGAAATACCTTTATTGGCACGCACCCATGGTCAGGCCGCATCGCCTACCCGTTTAGGTAAGGAAATTATGGTTTTTGCGGAAAGGCTGGAACAGCAAATCCGCCTGATCAACCAGGTGCCCTATACCTGCAAATTTGGTGGCGCCACAGGCAATTTCAATGCTCACCTCGTCGCCTACCCGAAATTTGACTGGATCAGGTTTGCAAATGAATTCTGCTCAACCAAGCTGGGTCTTCAGCGTCAGCAATACACCACCCAAATTGAACACTACGATAACCTGGCCGCACATTTCGACGGCATGAAAAGGATCAATACCATCCTGGTGGATTTTTGCAGGGATATCTGGACCTATGTGTCCATGGATTATTTCAAGCAAAAATTGAGAAAAGGAGAAGTTGGTTCATCAGCCATGCCGCACAAAGTAAATCCCATCGATTTCGAAAATGCCGAAGGCAACCTGGGTATTGCGAATGCGCTTTTTGAATACCTGGCGTTGAAATTACCTGTATCGAGACTGCAGCGTGACCTCACCGACTCTACCGTGCTCAGAAATATCGGTGTTCCCTTTGCACACACCGTGCTTGCTTTGAAATCTATTCAGAAAGGCATGGGCAAATTGTTGCTGAACGAAACCAAGATCGAAGAGGACCTGGACAACAATTGGGCGGTGATTTCAGAAGCCATTCAAACCGTCCTGAGGCGGGAAAATTATCCGCAACCCTACGAAGCATTAAAAGATCTCACGCGCGGAAATGAAAACATCACTCAAAAATCGCTTCACCGGTTTATAGATAAACTGAAGGTTTCTTCAGCTGTAAAAAAGGAACTGAAGAAAATTACGCCTCAAAATTACGTTGGGATTGTAAAGAAATATTAACCTTAATGGACCGCCTCCTTGTGAATTTCAGAACTGAAGTGAAATTCAATTTCGGGATTATTTCTACGCTCAGTATCAAGGAACCATTCGCTTTGCGCTAAGTACACGAGGTGACCATCCTTGTCGTCCACTACGTTAGCTGTCTTGAAGCGAATAAAGTCTTCCAGTTTTTTCTTGTCGTTTGAAGTAATCCAACAAGCCTTGTAAAAAGGCAATGAATTAAATTGAACGGATGCCCCATATTCCTGCAACAACCGGTATTGAATGACTTCAAATTGCAGTTCACCCACACACCCGATGATTTTGCGATTGCCAAGGTGCTGGGTAAACAATTGGGCAACGCCCTCATCAGTTAATTGCATTAGACCTTTTTCCAATTGTTTGGTTTTCATTGGATCTTTATTAATCACCTCCTTAAAAATTTCAGGCGAGAAACTGGGTATCCCGGTGAAATAAAAATCCTCTCCTTCTGTGAGCGTATCGCCAATCTTGAAGTTGCCGGTATCAAAGAGCCCTACCACATCGCCGGAATAAGCTTCCTCAATCACATCTTTCTGACGGGCAAGGAAAGTATAGGGATTGCTGAATCGCACATCGCGATCCAGTCGAACGTGGTGGTAGTATTTGTTCCGTTCAAACCTGCCGCTGCATACGCGAAGAAAGGCAATTCGGTCGCGGTGTTTTGGATCGAGGTTAGCGTGGATCTTGAAAACGAAGCCGCTTAACCGGTCTTCGTCTGGTAATACTTCCCTTGTCGTGGTCTCACGGGGTTGCGGCGTGGGCGCAATGCGAATGAAGGTGTCCAACAGTTCTTTAACGCCAAAATTATTGATCGCGCTGCCGAAGAAAACCGGTGCCGTCCTGCCGGACTGGTAATCTGCAACATTCAATTCGCCATACACACCTTCGATTAGTTCTACATCTTCCCTCAGTTGTTGCGCGTCTTTGTCACCTACTTTCTCGTCGAGCGCAGCCTCAGACAGATCACTGATCGTAACACTGTCTTCTTCGTTCGCCTTGGTGTTCGCTGTGAAAAGCAGCAGGGTTTTATCATGGAGGTTGTACACGCCCTTGAAGTCCTTGCCACTATTAATGGGCCAGGTCATGGGGTGCAATTGAATATTCAATTCCTTTTCAATTTCCTCCAGCAGGTCGAAGCGGTTCTTACCGTCCCGGTCCATTTTGTTAATGAAGACGATCACCGGGGTGTCGCGCATTCTGCAAACCTCCATGAGCCGGCGGGTTTGCGCTTCAACTCCATTTACACTGTCGATCACCAATACCACGCTGTCTACCGCGGTGAGGGTGCGGTAGGTATCTTCGGCAAAATCCTTGTGACCGGGCGTGTCCAACAGGTTCACCAGGATATTCCTGTACTCAAAACTCATCACCGAGGTGGCCACGGAGATACCTCTCTGCCTTTCGATCTCCATGAAATCGCTCGTAGCGAATTTTTTGATCTTATTACTTTTTACGGCACCGGCGGTTTGAATGGCACCCCCAAAAAGAAGGAATTTCTCGGTCAGGGTAGTCTTACCGGCATCAGGGTGCGAAATGATGGCGAAAGTTCTGCGCTTGTTGATTTCTAAATCGTATTTCAAGAGGGAAATTTGAATTGAATAGGTATTGGGTATTGGGTATTAGGTATCGGGAATTTGTTTTGCATTTCCCAATACCTAATACCCAATACCTAATCCCTTTTTTTCTGATTGGCCGCAAAGATAATAACAGTGCAGCCTTTTATCACATTTTCTATCATTTGAGCGTTAATATTTTTACATTTGATTATGCGCAAATCATTCGAGATTATCTGGACCAGTTTTAAGCAGGCTCTCGGGGAATTAAAGGGGAACAAGCTTCGCACTTTCCTTTCTCTTTTCGGAGTAACCATCGGTATTTTTTGCATTATCGGTGTGCTTTCTACCGTGCAAAGCCTGGAAAAAAACATTCAGGACGATATCAAGTCCCTTGGCAATAACACCATTTACATAGATAAATGGGACTATTCCAGCGGTCCGAATAGCGAATGGTGGAAATTCGTCAACAGGCCAACGCCCAAGATTGACGAGATGAAAATAATCAAGGAAAAGACGCCCGCGGCTTCCCATGTTGCGTTTTTCATGGCGAACCAGTTCACGGTTGAAACTCCCTCCACCGTGGTAGAAAACATCAATTATTACGGACCTTCCGAAGACTTTAACCTGATCCAAACGATAGATATTGGTTGGGGCAGGTACATGAACCAGTCAGATTTTGACGCAGGTACACCCGTGATTGTGATGGGATATGATGTGGCTGAAAATCTTTTCGGGAACGCGGAAAAAGCGGTTGGCCAGGAAGTTACCCTCAAGAGTAAGAGAGCTACTGTGATAGGAGTAATTAAGAAGCAGGGTACCAGCCTGATGGGTGGCTGGGAATACGATAAGAGTATGCTCATGCCCTATCGTTTCTTTTTGCAGATGTTTGAGCCCGACTGGTCACAACCCGTAATCATTGCCCAGGGCCTTCCAAACGTTTCCACTGAAGCCCTTAAGGATGAGCTGAAGGGCTCTATGAGGAATATCAGGCGGCTTGGCCCCCTCGAAGAGGATAATTTTTCATTGAATGCCATTAGCGATTTTAGCAATGCAGTAAACGGATTTTTCGGGAATGTGAGTGTTGGAGGATGGCTGATCGGATTGCTGAGTTTGGTGGTGGGCGTATTCGGAATCGCAAATATCATGTTCGTTACGGTAAGAGAGAGAACCCCCTATATTGGGCTCAAAAAAGCCATTGGGGCAAAGAAAAGGACCATCTTATTTGAATTTTTACTTGAATCGGCCTTTATCTGCATCGTGGGTGGCCTTATCGGACTTATTTTGGTTTTCATATTGGCCAAAGTATTATCAGGCATATTCAGTTTTAATATATATATATCCTATAGCATTCTGACACTTGCACTATCATTATGCATCTTAATGGGTATTTTGGCGGGAATAATGCCCGCTTCTATTGCTGCCAGGATGGATCCTGTCGTCGCAATACGCTCCAAATAAACTGCTTACGAAATAGCACTTTCCGTTAAATACACAATTTTATTCTAATTAACCCGTTATAATTAATTAGAAAATAGGACGTTGGTATTTGGAAATTCCAAAAAACGCCTTAGATTTAACATTTGAGAAAGATGCTGCCTTTATGATTAAATTACTTTACCTCGGAGCCGTAGTTTTATTTTCCTCTATTCTGCTCTTCTTCACCAAAGGAGAAAAGACCTACACTTGCAACAATGGTATTGAAGGTGTAGTTAAGGAATTGAATGACGGTAAAGAGACTTACCTCGCGATCGTTACGCCCGACAACAAAGTTCTGCTTCCGATTGAGTTCAACAAAGACGTGGTACTGGCTGCAGGTACCAGAGTGAAGGTTTGCTATGAAGTGGTTTCCGCTTCTACTTCGAAAGCCGCTACTTTGGTAAGGTTGAATGGTGTGACTTACCTACCTTAGTTTCCGGATATCGCCAATATGCCGGTTACTATTTTAGCCATCGAATCTTCTTGCGATGACACGAGTGCCGCTATTTGCCAAAACGGCAAAATGCTGAGCAATTGCGTTGCCAATCAAAGCATTCACGAACGTTACGGAGGCGTTGTGCCAGAGCTTGCGGGCAGAGCCCATTTGCAAAATATTGTGCCTGTTGTAGAAGCGGCGCTTGACCAGGCACATGTAACGATGAAGGATCTTGATGCCATCGCCTTTACCCAATCTCCCGGACTTATCGGATCCCTCCTTGTTGGCGCCCAGTTCGCCAAGTCACTTGCACTTTCCCTGAATATCCCGCTCATTGCAGTTCAACACATGCAGGCTCATGTATTGGCCAACCTGATTGATGACCCAAAACCAGAATTCCCTTTTTTATGTCTTACCGTCAGCGGAGGCCACACCCAAATCGTTAAATGCAGCCATCCTTCAGCATTGGAAGTAATAGGTGAAACACTCGACGACGCGGCTGGAGAGGCGTTTGACAAGTCGGCCAAATTGCTTGGGCTTCCCTATCCGGGCGGACCATTGATCGACAAATATGCCAAACAGGGAAACCCGTTACGCTTCAAATTCCCCGAACCACAAATACCATCTTATGATTTTAGTTTCAGTGGATTAAAAACTTCAATTCTATATTTTCTTCAAGAAAAAACGGCAGCCAACTCAAATTTTATTAAAGACAACCTTGCAGATATATGCGCTTCCATTCAGCACCGCATTATTACCATCTTATTGAACAAATTCAAAAAGGCGGCAATTGAAACCAGTATCACACAGCTTTGCATCGCAGGAGGCGTTTCTGCCAATAGCGGGCTGCGCGAGTCATTTGAAGTGATGGGGGAAAAAAATGGCTGGTCCACTTTTATACCGGCGTTTGCATATTGCACCGACAATGCCGGCATGATTGCGATAACCGGTTATTACAAATATTTAGACGGCGATTTCTCAGATCTGAATGTGACACCCTCCGCCAGGTCTGAGTGGTGATATCAAAGTACTAAGTATAGGTACTAAGTACTAGGTAGATATTCTTAACTTAGTACTTAGTACCTAGTACTTAGTACTTCGATCCCCCTATGCCCAACACCTATTTTCAATTCAAGCAATTTACCGTTTACCAGGATCAGTCGGCCATGAAGGTCTGCACCGATGCCTGTATACTCGGCGCCTGGTTCGCCGAGAAAATTTCCTCTTACACCTATGTTTTGGACATTGGCTCAGGTACCGGCTTGCTGATGTTAATGCTTGCCCAGAAAATGAAGTCGCAGATCCATGGTATTGAAATTGACTTGCCTTCCTTTAAACAGCTAAAAGAAAACCTGGCGAGGAGCGGATGGAAGGACAAATTCAGGGCCTTTGTTGGTGACGCCAGGAATTATGCCTTTCCTGGCCCCTACGATTTCATCATATGCAATCCCCCGTTTTATTCCGGTGACCTGAAATCGGAAGACGATCGGAAGAATATGGCAAAGCACGATAGAGGGCTCAGCTTTGAAGAGTTGCTCCATGTTATCGAAAAGAATTTAAAGCCGGAGGGATCCTTTGGTGTACTGCTACCCGCCCACCGGGTCCAGGAATTTATAAACCTTGCGGAAAATCGAGGATTTCATCTTTTGGAAAAACTTGTCGTGAAGCAGTCGGTGAACAGTCTGGCTTTCCGTGGCATCCTCCATTTTTCAAGAAAAAGGGTTGAGCCGCTGGAGAGGCATGAATTGGCGATCCACAATGAAAGCGGTAAGTACACGCAGGAGTTTGTGGATTTGTTGAAGGATTATTATTTGTATTTGTAGTGGCTGGATACCAGTTACCGCCCGCCCCTACGTTCCGAAGGGAACGGCGGGGATACTGGATAGTTTTAGTGCTATTATTCCAATGAATATTTGTCAATGTATTGTGATGATAAGAATAAAAAAAGCATTCAAAAATTGAATGCTTTGCGTAAAAATGATGGAGTTTGTCAGGGAACATATTCCACCGACCAAATTACATCCACCCCAAAATGGAAATCGTCGCCTGTAGTAATTGCCGGACAATCTAATTTTGAAAAGGCATTCTGCACATTTTCTTTGGAGAATCCGGCTGGCAAAGGCAGGGTAGTATAATTCAACGGGGATGCCGCGTTTTCATCGTTTTCAAAAATCCCATCGTGTTCCAAGCCCCTGGCCCTTATTTGCACTTCCGGCTTGCTGACTTTGGTGGGATTGCCAATGTGGGCAAATCCCACTGCGTAAGGTCGGTCGGTTTCGCTCCAGTCATCGATATCGAATTCGGGCATATGAAATTCTTTGATATTGACTCCCTCTTCCTTGATGTCAAACCAAAATTCACCTTCTCCAACATCAGATGGATCGCCGTCATTGAAAATATGGAGCGTGGTAAATTGGATAGTAAGTTTTCTGCGAAGCGTATCAAATTCCTCTTGTAATACTTCCCAATTACCAATTGCATCTACCACCAATGCAACAAAAAAATAGTGATTGCCGGGTAGTAGCGGAAGTATTTCAACAAAATGATTTTGACTGTTTGTTAGTGGTTTGCTTGGCGCTCCTTCCGGATCAGGCAAGGAAGGGACGCCTACGCTGCCATATATAGGCGCTTTTTGACTTACTCCAACAAAGGCAATATCAGTGGGAACATTTGTAGCGATCTGATGACGGTGATAGGTGCCTCCTGAGTTTCGGTTTTGGTCTGTAATTAATTTCCGCGGTTCTGGCTTTTTCCAGATGCAAAACACCTTCAACTCAGCTATTTGAATGGGATCGGTTGTGAGCGGACCATGGCCGGCTTCATAAATGGCGGCCTCATAGACCTGCCCCGGATCCAGTGTTATCGGATAGCTACCATGTTTGTCTGCGACATCGCCTAGGCCTGTTCTCACGTGTACGTTCACAGAACTCCAGGGCTTGCCGATAATTCGTTCAAAAAGTTCATCATCAAATTCTTTTTCGTACTTGATGGTTGTTGTTCCGTTGGTTTGGCCACCCTCTTTATCGACGATGATAAGAGAGGACATTGATGATAAGGTTGCCATGATTAGAAATTTTAATTTGAGATTAGAAAATGGAGATCTGCAATGGCTTTGAAGCCACAGTGGATTTGCAGTTTAATAGATTAGACGGGAAATTGAGACCGGGGCAAACATCAGATTGAAATTTATTGAAAAGACTCTTCAATAAATTAAATGGGCGCTAATGAAATCAAAGGGTAGCTGCGCTAAGGGAAGGCAGCATATTCCTTCATGTATGCATAATCGTCTGTAAGCTTTCCCGCCTTTACCAGCGTCGCTTTGCGGATGACGGGAGAACCTCCATTGACTAGATCCTGCAAAATGTACTTGATCAACTGTTCCCCAAAATAGCGGGACGCGTCACGGGGTAATTCGTTGGGCAGATTACCTACCGCCATAATATCGATTGAGCCTGGCAAATAGGGAGCGGTTTTGGCCCGGCTTATTCGATCCACACCATATATGGGGTTTTCTATGGTTTGATCACCGAGGTTACAGGGCACGCTTCCACCCTTGTCATCCGTGATATCTGCGATGGTATTAATCCTGAATTCCGGTGAGGCCAGGTCTTCCCATTCGAATAACCTCGGCATCCCCTGGTCCCAATAAATTCCGTTCATCAAAATATCAGCTTCCTTTGTATAAGGCAGAAAGAGGCAATTGTATTGGTCCGGGTTGGTATGAAAGTCTTCACGGTTATATTTACCCGTTAGTTTGTTCGCGTAGAGCGAGGCGCCCCTCAATTGAGTGAAAACGGGGTAGGTGAATTTTCTTTCGAGGAATTCATCCGGATCCACTTCAATGACACCCATCAGGTTCATGATCTCCAGGATTCCGTGCGCAACCCTACCCGAGCCCGTAACCGCAATTTTAATGTTAGGCAATTTAAGTCCGAAGTAAGTATGCATCAGTTCCCGCAGGCTGCGCTGAATATATACTCGTCCCAAATTGTAAGCACCCGTGCGCATACCATAGGCCATCATGCCATTGTGTGCACCTACCACGCCGGCGAAAAATCCGAAACCCAGAATTCTTTGGCCGTCTTCGTGAACCAGGCATTCATAATCGATCAGTGTAATTCCTTTGCTGATGATGGCATGGAACATTTGCTGATTGTATAGTTGTTGTTTTCGAGTGTGGGAGAAGAAGAGGTAGGTTTTGTCTGGAATGAGCATCTCGACCGGAACTTCCTTTATCCCCATCAGGATATCGCAGGATGAAAGGTCTTCCATAACCGTTACGCCGGCATTGACATATTCTTTGTCGGAAAAGCAGCGGGTATCTGAATGTTGCGCGACGATTTCTACTTCTGATGAATTCTTGTGAATCCATTTACATTGGGCGGGTGTAAGGGCTACGCGATTGTCTGATGGAGTCTTGCCTTCCCTGATGAGTCCAATTCGAATCATGTATTAGACAATTTGGACGCAAATGTATGTTTTAGTTGACTAGTTGATTCGTTGACTGGTTGATTCGTTGCCCATTTTGATTTTGACCATTAGCTGAGAATGCGTAATATTGCAGCCCGTTTAGAAACGGTACCACCAGCCCTGGTGGCGGAACTGGTAGACGCGCTGGACTCAAAATCCAGTGGTAGCAATACCGTATCGGTTCGATTCCGATCTAGGGCACAAAGCCTCAGCAATTACATGCTGAGGCTTTTTTGTGCGAATTATATTTGAAATTCCTATTTAAGTTTCAACACCCAAATATCACCTTGTTTGGGAACCCCTACCAAATCGCCACCACCGCCATATGAATACCCCGCAAGGTAAAATCCCCCGTCTGCAGTAGGTAGCGCGGCCGCCGTTTCATCATCAGCGGCGCCCCCGAAACTCCTTTCCCAAACTTTGTTACCCATGCCATCTAGTTTCACTACCCATTGATCCCGCGCTCCATGATTGGATGTAACATCACCATCATTGCTGTGCGAAAAGGCCGACATCAGCACACCTCCATCATCAGTAGGCATAATCGACTTGGGCACTTCTTCGCCAGATCCTCCTAGTGTTTGCTGCCAGATCATTTCGCCATTTGAATTGCATTTTAGAATCCAGACATCAGTGTTACCTCCATAATCTGTGGATGCTGCAGCCACTAGTAACTCGTCGTTCGCATCGGTACTTATCGACCTAATCTCTTCCCCGTTAATCGTTCCGTAAGCTTTTTGCCATATCATATTTCCATTCGCGTCTAATTTAACCATCCACGTATCAACGCCAGTATGGTCGCCTACTACATCTCCATCGTTCATTCCATTGGTACTTCCTCCCACCACAAAACCACCGTCAGCTGTGGCAGCAATGGCAAAGGCTTGATCACTATTAGTTGAGCCCATGGTTTTTTTCCAAACAATTTCCCCATTGGCATCTAATTTTAGCGTAAAAAAATCCCCATTACCGTGATAGCCAATCACATCACCATCATTACTCAATGTATAACCCGTAACGACCACTCCCCCATCAGAAGTCGGAGCCATGGCTTTTAAGAAATCGTTGCCAGATCCACCAAAGGCTTTCTGCCAAACTATGTTTCCGCTCGCATCCAATTTAACTGCAACATAATCGGAACCACCATGATTACCTGTAAGATCTCCATCATTACTGGATGAAGTGCCACCGACAAAGAATCCCCCATCAGTAGTAGTGGTAATTACTGCATCAACGTCGTAATCTGATCCTCCAATTGCTTTTTGCCAGATGAGGTTCCCTGAGGCATCCAAATTGATCACCCATAAATCAGTTTGTCCATGATTATTTGTGACATCGCCATCGTTACTATAGGTCAATCCCGCTATTGCAATTCCGCCCGAACTTGTTTTGACGGCTGAGTTGGCCCTTTCCGTACTGCTACCACCAAATAACTTGTTCCAATTGATTAAGTAAGCCTTCTGATTGATTTCAACATTTGCAAGTGAAGTACTTCCATCATTTGGTATTATTGAAATTGAACAGGTTTGACTGGCATTTGGATTCGAACCCAATACATTTACAATCACCTTTGTGTTTCCGGCAACACCTGCTGTGATCCCAACACTTAACCATGAGGCCGCATCCGCAGGTACCAACTTTAACTTCCAGGCTACATTGGACTGAACGACAAATGAATCCAAAAATCCCTTCACCGATCCCACCGCCAGGTTCGTCTTACTCACAGTTATGGCAGGATTGGGTGGAGGTGGCGTAGGTGGACTACTGTCCTTTTTTGAACAAGAAATTATCGTAATTAAAAAGAAGACCGCAATTGTGTTTATTCGAAATTTGACGCTTTTGGAAATTAACTTTGAATACTTTGACATTAAATAATTTTTAAATGCGCTGACGAAAAATATTTTTGTCTCAACGAGTGAAGAAAGAAAATATTATCGGTCTCTGTCTTTTAAAAATTATTAATGTCTGAATCGAATATTCGCCTTGAAGTAAATTTATTATGTGTGTTCGTGATTTGCTGAGATCATCAAACGGGCAGCCCGATGACAAACTCCGCCCACTCCCCCTCTTGTGAATTCACCCTGATCTCGCCTCCATATGTTTTCGCGATAATGTCATAACTCAACGAAAGTCCTAACCCTGTTCCCTTTCCGGTTGGGCGCGTCGTAAAGAAGGGCTGAAATATTTTCGAAAGAATTTTATCCGGTATTCCTTCGCCATTGTCCCAAACTGAAATTTGAACCCTTTCATCAACTCGCCTGGTTGTAACGCGTACGATCGGTTTGTACTCCGTTCCGACCCTGTGAAATTTTTCATTCACCGAATACAAAGCATTATTGTATAGATTCAACAATACTCTGCTGATATCTTCCGGAACGATATTCACGGCACCTAGACCCGCATCAAAGTCTGTTTCCAGCTGTACATCGGGGTGGTCTTTATTAGGCTCGGTTGCACGGAGTTTGCCCTGCAACGCGTGATAGGCGATCCTTAGCCTCTCCTCCGCCAATTTATTGATATCAACCATTTCCTTCGAACCCCTGGAGGTCTGGCTGTGTTCAAGCATATTCTTAATAATGGAATCAGCGCGTTGTCCGTGCATTGCGATCTTTTCCATATTCTGGTCAAAGATCTCAAGTATTTCGTCTTCTGTCGCGCGGTCGCGATTGGGGTTGTTCCTCTCCTCCTTCAATTCTTTCAACATATCGCGATTCAATTCGGCAAAATTGTTGATGAAATTGAGAGGATTCTTGATCTCGTGCGCAATTCCGGAAGTGAGCTCGCCAATTGATGCCATCTTCTCCTTTAATAATAATTGGGCCTGCGTTGCCTTCAATTCCATGAGTGCCTCCTCGGTTATTGATTTCTGTTCCTGGATTAATAAAAAGTCCTTTTTCCGCTGAATGTTATTTCGCCAAAGCAAAACAGCAATAACAAGAAAAACGCCAAGCGCGGCAATCGCACTGTATAATTTAATTCTGTTGCTAAGTTTCAATTTTTCTGCAACAGCCGCCTGCTCCCTTTGTTGCTCCACCAATTTCAGGTTCTGCACTTTTTTGACCTTTTCAACATTGTACAAACTGTCTTTCGCTGCAATGCTGATGGACTGGTAGTGAAAAGCGCTATCGTATCTTTTTGCTGTCGAAAATTTCCGGGTGAGAAATTCGCCAGACTCCAGGATTTGCTTGAAAAATGGCGCCTCTTGCGCCAGGAGCAGACATTTTCTTGCGTAATAGATGGAAGAGTCGGCAAGCCTGAGCGAGTCAAACATCCTGGCAAGGCCCAAATAATTTGACGCCAGTACCTCGTTGTCTTTCACAGCGAGGCAGTATGCGATACTTTGGTGAAAATATCCCGCTGCTTCCGGATAGTTCTTTTTTAAGGAATTTACCGATGCAAAATTATTCAGGATTGCCCCCATCATATTCATGTCACTCAACTTCAGTGCAAGTTTATATGCCTCCTTCGTATAATATTCGGCAGAGTCGGCCATATTCATGCGCAGGTAGATGCTGCCCAGGCTGTACTGATCAAACATAATCCCACTGCTATCTTTTAATTTCTTATCGATCGCAATCGTCTTGGCGAGATACGATAAGGCGTGGGCATAGTCTTCCTGCTCCGTATAAACATTTACAATATTAAAATAAGTCACTGCGATCGCTCCCTGCTCATCCTTCAAGGTCTCCTTCATCCTGAGCGACGTCAAATACATCTCTAACGCCATCGGGTAATCGCCAACGCCAAAATATACATTGCCCAATGCATTGGTGCAATAGGCCTCTCCTCTTTTATCCTTAATTTTTTTGGCCAGGTCCAATCCTTCCAGCGCGTACATGAGCGCCGTGTCGGGAAAGGCTGAGACGTAGGCATAGCTTAGGTTTTCAAGCAACAGCACGCGTTGAGGACCTTCCGGCATGGTTGGCAGCAGCCGCTTCAGACTATCAGTTTCCGTATTCTGTGCAAAGCCGGCCAGCGAAAAAAATATCAGTAAACTGGAAAATAAAAAGCCTTTCATCAGTAATTATATCCGGATTGTAAGATAATTGGAAAATCTCAACCATCTCCTCATTTACGAATTCGGCGCATTCAGTATCTTCCCGGCATGATCAAAGGTTTGAGCCTGCTGACCTTGCTGCTGCCCGTCTTACTGCTTGCCCAAACGCCGGAAGTTTTTAAACCCGACTCCATCCGGCGCGTCATCAGGGCCGTGCCCATACAGAATTCCCTGCGCGTGGACGGGATCATGAATGAACCCGAATGGGACCTGGCAAATCCTGAATCTCACTTCATACAAATTGAGCCCCACCAGGGACAACCCGCGAATTTTTTGACCGAGCTGCGTGCCCTTTACAATTCGCATTATTTATATATTGGAATTTTCTCGCGCGACAGCATGGGCCGGAAGGCCATACGCGCAACAGATTTCAAGCGCGACTTCGACTATCGCCAACATGACCTGGTTACGCTGGCTTTTGACGGCTTCAACGACCGTAGAAATGCCATGATGATTGCAGCGAATGCCTTTGGCGCACAGCGTGACCTGCTTTCGTTTGATGATTTGTATTATGACCTCGATTGGGACGGATTATGGCGCGTAAGAACTTCCAGAACCGACTCAGGTTGGTACGCGGAATTCGCAATTCCCTGGCAAACCCTTCGGTATCCGAAATCGAAGGACTCCATTCAAAACTGGGGGTTTAACATGTATCGCAACCGGAGGCTCACCAACGAGATTTCGGCATTCGCCCCCTTCCCGCGCGTTTTCAGCGTACTCCGCATGGATTATGCTGGCGAGATCACCAATTTGAGACCTCCCCCTCCCAAAACGAATATCAGGATCCTGCCATACGTGCTGGGTTCGTTCGATCATTACCAGGGCTACGATGCCAGCGTGAAGAAAGAACAATACAACGCCAAGCTTGGGGGTGAGGTAAAATGGGCGATCAATACAAACGATATTTTGGACCTGACCGCCAACACCGACTTCGCCCAGGTAGATGCTGACCAGCAGGTTAATAACGTGACCCGGTTTTCTGTTTTCTTCCCTGAAAAAAGGCAGTTCTTCCTCGAAAACGCGTCGTTGTTTGGTTTCGGAATCGCCGGACAAGATGATGGCTCCGGCGGCTCGATGCGTTATCAACCATTTTTTAGTCGCTCCATCGGACTGGACTCAAACGGCCAGCCCATTCCCATCCAGGTAGGAGCGCGATATGTTCATAGGTCATCCAAAAGAAATTTCGGAGCGATGGCAATGCGGCAGGGCGAAAGAGGTGCCACGCCCGCGACTAATTTTTTCGTGGGACGATTCTCTGAAAATTTCGGACAACAGAACAGGATCGGCGGCATGGTCTCACTGCGCAACAATCCGCAGGGAACAAATATCGAAAGTACCATTGACGGTTTCTTCAGGCTGGGTGAATCCCAGTCGCTGAATACCATTTTGACACACACGGTTTCCACCCGCACCAACAAGCAGGGCTTCGCCGGACTTGCACAATATTATAATACCACACTGCATTACAAGTTTTGGCTTACGCAGTCTGTTGTGACTAAAGATTTCAGTCCGGAAATGGGCTTCATTTCACGCACCGATGTCATTGGAACCTCAACAGGCATTAATTGGTATTACCGCGGAAAATTATTGCCGGCAAAAAAAATCCTGCGGGCATTTGAGCCGGGCATTCTTCCGGAATTCTATCTGCAGGCTTCTACTGGGAAACTTATCGAAGCCACGCTTCCTGTGTGGCCCATTTGGCTCAATTTTCAAAGTGGCGCTTACCTGGGTTACGCCGTTGTCCCCTCTTACCAGCGGCTATTTGAACCCTTTTCTCCACTGGGTGTGACCATCAATCCGGGTGAGTACAAATATTTCAGGCAGGAGCTGTTGATGACTTCAGATCCTTCAAAATTTGTTAGCGCTTCACTTTGGTATCGGTGGGGTGCATATTTTGATGGCAGGTTGCAATCGGCCGACCTTAAACTGAACTTTGCACCCATTCCAAACATCTCACTATCGGCTACGTATAATCGCAATCATTTCGATGAGGTAGGTGCTGCTAAAGAAACCAAAACTGTGGATTTATATATTCTGCAGGCGAGGTTAGCCCTGAATCCACGTTTGCAACTCATAGGCTTTTACCAGCGGAATTCAGAAAACAATTCAGAAAACTACAATATCAGGCTCAGCTGGGAGTATCAACCCCTGAGTTATGTCTACCTTGTTTTCAACCATCTCGCTTTTGACGAAACCCAGGCCAAACGACTCTCCGAGGACCATGTTATTATGAAGGTGAGTTATATGAAGCAATTCTAGAGTCAGGGTATTAGGTATTAGGAATTAGGAATTAGGAACATTATTAATTCCCGATACCTAATACCCAATTCCTAATACCCTGGAATTGAGTAATATTTCCCGCTCATGGACGTTTATCATAGAACCCCAAAATCCCGTCCATGATGAAACCTATTTCAACCCTTGCCTGCCTCCTGCTTTCAGTTTCCATTTGTTTTTCCCAGGATATCAACCAGGCCATGGAATTGTTCAGTCAGAATAAACGGACTGAATCCATGAACATGCTCAAAAGCCTGGTGTCTGACAAAAAAGCCGGCAATGACGCCTTACTGGCCCTGACCGTCCAGGAAATTGACAATGAACACAGCGAACAGGCACTGATTTATTTTATGCAATTCATGCGCCGTCATCCTGATCCTTACCCCTACGCTTACGCGCTTTGGAACAAGGGCATCTTCAATCTTCAATCTTCTCCTGCCAGGGATACTTTAAAATCGCTCATGAATTTTATCCTTAATGACCCGCACGCAAATGCAACCATGAGGGCGATGGCTTACACCAACCTGGCCAACAGGCTGATGAACGAAAATAAAGTTTCTGCCTCCAAGGAGATATATAATAAACTCGGAGACGTACACAACTGGTCTACAGTAGGCGTATTCGAAAACATCTCATCAAGTGGCTTCAACAAGGATTTTGGTCCACTTCAACACCCTGAGACCGGTTACGATTTTAGAAACAATATCGGTACGAACGTACAGTGGTTCAATATTCCTGATGCCCGCAATGACCGTTGGCTGGATATGGAATTTCACTACAACATTGACAACTCAATTATCTATGCTCAAACCTTCCTGGAATCTGAATCTGCAAGGGATGTCACCATGCTCCTGGGTGTTTCGGGCTCGGTAAAATTGTGGTTGAACGATTATCAAATCGTTTCGGAAGCCGATGAAAGGAATACGGATTTTGACACTTATAACTTTGAAGTAAAATTGCAGAAGGGTGTCAACAGGATTCTCATACAATTGGGCAGCAGTGAGATCAGTCGCTCGAATTTTATGCTCCGCTTTTGTGACGGACAGGGTAAAATAATTACAGATTTCAAGACCAGTCAAAGCTACGCGCCTTACACCAAAGCCGCCCCTTATACGGTTAAGAGCGTCCCAATTTTTGCTGAACAATATTTTGAAAATGAGCTTGCTTCAGGTAAAGCCAACCTGCTCGATAAGCTTATGTTATCTGAAGTCTATAGTCATAATGACAAAAGTTATGAAAACAGAAAGATCACGAAACTATTGAAGGGGGAAGCGCCGAAGAATACGATCATTTCTGAGGCCCTGGTTGTGGCTTATAGTCAGGATAACAACAATACTGACCTGACACGCGAAATAGAATTTATTAAGACAAACGATCCCGAAAGTTTAATTGCCTTGCAATACCGTTACAACGATGCTGTGAACAAGGAGGATTTTGACGAAGCGACCAGGCTGCTCAATCGCCGTGTCGAATTGTTTGGTAGCAATGCAGATACAGATCTTAAACTCCTGAACCTTTTGGGTAAAAAGAAAGACGTAGAGAACCTGATGAAGCAATACGAAACATCGGTGAAGAAGTATCCCAACAACGTATCATTCGTGGCCATCGACTACCGCATGCAACAGGATGTGTATAAGAATCCCAAAAAGGCGATGGACCTGCTGGAGAATTTTCTCAAAACCAATTACAGTGAGGACCTCATGATGGCGTTGGCAAATGACAAGATGAAGCAGAATAAGAAGCAGGAAGGTTTTGATCTGCTGAAAAAAATGATTGAGAACAAACCCTACGCAACGGGCTGGTACAGCAATATGGCGGATAAGTATTTCGAAGTGAGGGACTATACGAGCTCGGCTGATTATCTCCAGAAAGCCATCGATCTTGCACCCTATGTAGGTACCTTTTATTTCTCCAAGGGTCTCGTGTACGACGCGGCGGGAAAAAAATCAGAAGCCATCCCTTATATCAAAAAGGCAATGGAATTAAATCCCAACAACTATGAGGCCCGCCGGAAATTGTTTGAAATGGAAGGCAAGAAAGATGTATTTAAATATTTCCGTGAAAACGATATCAACGATATCTTCAAAAACTCACCCTCTCCGGGCGACTACCCCAATGACAACAGCATATTTCTCCTGCGCGATATGCAGGAGGTCATTTACCCCGAGAACGGCGCGTCGGAAGAGAAAGACAATTATGTGGTTAAAATCTTCAACCAGGACGGCATCGAAGCCTGGAAGGAAGTCAACATACCCTACAACTCCTACACGCAAAGGCTGATCATTGATAAAGCCGAAATCCTGAAGAAAGATGGAAGTAAGGTACAGGCAGAAACGAATTCCAGTCAGCTTGTATTTTCTTCGCTCGAGGTTGGAGACGCTATTCATATCAGCTACAAGCTCGAAAATACGTATCGGGGAAAACTGGCTGAACATTTTTGGTCGGAGTTCTCTTTCAATACCAACTTCCCTGCGCGCATTTCGCGCTATAGCATCCTGGTGCCCGCCAACCGGAAGTTTAATTTTCAAGCTTACAACTCCACGATGAAACCCGAGATTACCGATGCGGGCGATAGTAAATTATACGTTTGGGAAATGAAGGGTGTACCTGCTATCGAAAGCGAATCCTTTATGCCTTCATTCGCCGATGTGAGCCAAAAACTCGTCATTACTTCCATCCCCGACTGGAATTATGTTGCCAACTGGTACAGTGATCTGAGCAATGTGAAAGTGAAGGCCGACTTTGAGATCAAGGAAAAAGTGCAGGAATTGTTTAAAGGCAAGGAAAAATTGTCGGACCTGGAAAAGGCCAAATTGATCTACAATTACATTGAATCAAATTATTCTTATAGCGATGTTCCTTTCCTGCATAGTGCACTGACGCCGCAGCGCGCAAGCAGAACGCTTGACAGCCGTTTGGGCGATTGTAAAGACCTTGCCGTGCTTTTTACCAGCATGGCCAAGGAAGTGGGCCTGGACGCCAACCTGGTATTGGTCGACACACGCGACCAGGGAGAAAAGGATTTGGATCTTCCTGCCATTGGATTCAATCATTGCATTGCCCAATTAAAGGCCGGTGGTAAAAATTATTTCATTGAGCTCACGGATAAAAATCTGCCGTTCGGTTGCATGCCCGAAAACCTGATCAATGCGAGTGGACTCCTGATTCCGAAGGATGGGCTTTCTACAAGCAATGCCAGTTTGATAAAATTGAATACCAACGACAGGGTTCAAAATACGATTAACAGGACTACGAATATTAAGATCAGGGGAACCGATGTTGACATTGTGCGTAAGACGAAAATTGCGGGTGCGGAAACCAGCAATACCAGGGCGAGGTACCAAAACCTGAGTAAGGCCGATCGTGAAAAGCAAATTCTCCAGGGTCTCACGAATGAGTTCAAATATTCCCTGAGTCTGAAATCTGTAAGCATGCAAAAGCTCGACAAACTGGAAGATTCATTGAATACCGAGTTCAATTTTTCGCTGACCAATTATGTAGGTGAAATTGCGGGAATGAATGTGATATCGCTCCCCTGGTATGATATCTACAACAGCCTTGAGTTTGTTGCACTCGAGAAACGCAATTTCCCGATCAATCTCTGGCAATTCAGCTCTACGCCTTATGATAAGGAAGTGATGACAGTCATGCTGCCTGCTGGCAAACAATGGCTTTCGCTACCAAAAAATGTGAGCTATACCTGCTCTTCGCTGAGCTACAGTCTGACTTATGAACAAAAGTCAGATCGGGTTATAGTTACCCGAGAGGTTAAATACTTAAAAGACCAGATTCCCGTTAATGAATACGCTGCCTTCAGAGAAGTGGTTCATAAAATGGCAGAGGCAGACAAGAAACAGATCGCCTTCAGATAATCTCAACCGTCCATACTACAGATGACAAGAAGCTCCCTTTATCGGGGGCTTCCTGTTATTTCCCACTTGCCATCTTTATCCTTTCCGTATAACAATCCGTTACTCATTTCGTGGACCTCTTTTCCCGTTGCGGGATCAATGTGGATCTTTTTCTCATATACCCGGATGCCGTTGTTCTCGCGCGTGAGATAGGCAATTAATGCGCTGACACTCGGTGCAATTTCGTGCAACCATTGCGCATCGTTTTCCCTGACAAAAGCCTGACTCATGGTAAATTTGCGATTAAGTGAATTGAAAAATTTATGACAATTCCAATGGTAAAAAAAAGATGCCCGGATTTTATATTATTAAGGCTATGTGGAAAAAAATTTTGTGCTAATTAGCAAAACTATAAAATGTTTTGGTACGCGGTTTGATCTATATTTAGCAACTCCCGCATTCATAAATCCACTCCTGGAAATTGGTGAAAATTTTTGAAATATGCGGTGTAGGAATTTACGCTGACTAAATTATTGAATTCGGATATACACGTTTATTGTTTGGTTTTTTATAGGATCTAAAATAATCCCGCGTTTGCGGGATTATTTTTTTGTCCATTCGTCGAAAACAACAATTTATATGGATGAGCTCCACGCAAATGGCACTATACTTGGTTATGCTTGCGTGCATTTTTTCATCTAAAACCAGTTTATGAAGAAGCTCACATTCTTATCATTCTTAATCATTACCCTTGTTTTCTTTGCGTGCTCCAGGAATGAGAAACCCTCGGAGATAGGCCAGGCCAGACTTCAAGTAGGCCTCACCGATAGTCCATTCCCGGATGCCAAAGAAGTTTGGGTAGACGTAAAAGACGTGGAAATCATTATAGACGGGCAGGCGCCAAAAATATTGGATGGCTCTCACCCCGGGTTGTACAATCTTCTTGATTTTACCAACGGCAAGGACACCATTATTGCCGACGCTATGGTGCCTGCGGGCAAACTCAGCCAGATCAGGCTGATCCTTGGCGACAATAATTATATCGTTACCAAATCAAATGAAACCATTCCTCTAAAAACGCCAAGCGGCCAGACTTCTGGGTTGAAGGTCCAGGTTCACCAGGACGTGACCGGTGGAATTCTTTATAGGATGGTACTGGATTTCGATGCAGGAAAATCAATCGTCAAAGCAGGTAATAGCGGCAATTATATTTTAAAGCCAGTGCTCAGGATACTTTCACTGGTACCTTCTGGTGGTGACATAAAAGGATATGTGCTGCCCGATTCTGTGGGGACGATGGTATTGGCTATTCAGGGCACAGATACTGTAGCGTCAGCTTTTACTGACCCCACCGCGTATGGCTATTTTCTCATCAAGGACGTACCAGCCGGTAACTACAGCTTAAGTTTCCTACCAGCAGACTCGACCTTCTTTCCCGAGTATAGAAACGCAGCAGTCTCGCTGGGTCAGATCACCGTAGTTGATACCGTTAAATTGCATCAATAAAGACATCATCTCAGATGGAAAAAATCCCGCCTCGTGCGGGATTTTTTATTGTGTTCAGTTGATCATTTTTATGCACATTTTGGGTCGATCATTTATACATAATAATTTTTTCCATTGCGATTTTCGCAGTATCCACAGAATTTTTTCGCCGTACAATTACCTTGACCGCAAAAGAGGACTGTAGTATTTTTATGTCGGCTCAGTACCCGTTTTTTAATCCTCATTCCTTGGCTAATCCGTTTCACTATGAAAAAATTTTACTCAACTTGGTTCATATCAATGTTCCTGTTCGCGCCGCTCCTGAACCATGCGCAGCTGAATAATGGCGGTAACAATGCCGGTTTCGGCGTTGACGGAGATACCAGAAGTTACTGGTCGAAATATGGCCCGGTTACTGGGGCAGTTTCAACTGATGACTGGTTTTCTTTCAATCCCGCTATCAAGGGTATAATAGATACCTCGAATGCCGCCTATTATAAAAGCATTCTTTCCCTGGACCAAAACCTTGGCTTCACAAAGCGTATGTCGGCGCCTCTCTATTCAAAAATTAATGGGAAGCTTTGGCTGGATGCGGTGTACGGACGTGACTACGTGTGTACGAGTCCGCTAATTGATTCAACCGTCTTCACCATTTCTGCCAAGAACGGCGATGACCCAAGTGTATGGCTGGGCGGGTCCAGCAATATCCCAGACAAAACCGATCTGCAGGATGTCTACGCCCACATGCGACGTGATGGAACCAATGTAACTGACTCACTTTGGTTCTTCACAGGCGTGAGTACGGTGGGCACCTCCGGCTCGAGATATTTTGACATTGAACTTTATAAGAAAGACTTTTCCTACGACCCCGAAACCGGTGTTTTTACGACTGCCGGCGCTGAAGCTGGTCATACGGAATGGCTCTTTGACGCTTCAGGAAATATTACTCAGACGGGAGACATGATTGTTGCAGTTAACTACGCACCTGGCGCCCCCCCGGTAGTTGACGTAAGAATATGGGTTAGTGACGTCACTTTTGCAAGTGTTATTCCTTCCCGCTTCAATTTTGGACCCGTGCTGGATGGTGCTTACCCTCAGTATGGCTATGTCTCTATTAAGTCAAAGACGGGAGCAACTGCATTCGGATCAGGTATTGCTAACTATTCTGTAACTGCCGCCCAGGACACAACAACTGCCACGCCCTGGGGTACCACCCAGTCTACTAAAAACTGGGGGATGCAATATCAATCGCTGCAATTAGTAGAAATTGGCCTTAACCTTTCACGAATTGGTGTTGATCCTGCCTTGTACAGCCCTTACCTTAGTCCATGTGAATCATTGTTCACCAGTATATTCTTCAAGTCGAGATCTAGTAACTCCTTTACGTCAAATATGCAGGACTTTGTCGGGCCTCTGGCATTCCTTATGCCACCGGTGTTGGATTATACATTGAAGCCTGATACCCTTCGATGCAACAAATCAACCGGTGTGATTACGTTGACGCCGCAAACTACAATGGGTTATTATTCATGGACGACGCCCAATGGAACGATTTCAGGATCAAATTCTGATAGTTCACAAATCAATATCAGTTCAACCGGAACTTATATCGTAACTGCAGCACCCATAAAGGGCTGTCCGGCTACGAGGAAAGATACAATCGTAATTCTTAAGGACACATACCGGCCAGTCGCTTCCGCATTTACGGCGCTTGGCCCGTCATTTTCATATGTGCAGTTTTATGGCGGCAATGTGGCCGCAAGCAACTACCCCACACCATTTGGCGGTTCGAAAGGATTGCTTTGGGATTGGTCAGGTCCGGCCGGATTTACTTCAACAATTCAGAATCCGATCAATGACACGGTTTGGGGCAATTACAGGCTAATCGTTACTGAAAAGCGAAATGGTTGTAAGGATACCGCCACAATCCCTGTCTCCTATAATGTATTTGCTTTGATGGCGCAGAATATGGTGACGCTTGATGGACGATATTCCGGTGATGACATATTGTTGAAATGGCAGGGTAAGGATGCCTTGCAGGCTGAATCATACACCATTGAAAAATCAACCAACGGAAAAGATTTTGGCTCTATTGCAGTGATGACGAATAATGGTACAGATGCATATCCTGAAGCGAGTATGTATCACTATGTCGATAATGATCCTTCTGCCGGAAATAACTTCTACAGAATTAAAGTCATCAGTAAGACCGGGGTCATCACTTATTCAAATATTACGCTGATCGGTGCAAAAGGAATTAACAGTCAGAAAATATTCCTGAGTACCGACGCCGCCGGCGCAAAAACCATTCTGAATATTCAATCGACTTCTGCGCAGCAGGGTACAGTAGTATTCTATGGAATCAATGGCCAATTGATGGGATCGAGAAAAATTGTGGTTAACCCTGGCCTAAACCAATTGCCGCTGGAGATGGATTGGGATAAGACCAGGGCTGCAAAATTGGTTACCGTTTTTCTGAATAACGAAAGGGTCTTTACCGGGAAAGTATTGAAATAAGGGCGATTCAAGATTCAAGATTCATGATTCAGGATTCCGGATTCAGCATTTGACGTTGAATCCTGAATCCTGAATCCTGAATCTTGAACTATTTCTCACCTAAACGCTGTCCACTCCGGGTTAAATTTTTACTTTCATTAGAAATGAACTTGCGCAAATCTTGGTATATTAGCCATAGCAAAAACCACATATGGGCGCTACTTCATTGCTTGTCCTGATCCTTGCCGGTACCGCATTCGCTGCCGGCGGGATTGCTATCGCTAAACTCCTCGTAAAGGGCGTCCCAAATCCGCAAAAGGGACAGGCTTATGAATGCGGCGTTCCTACAGAAGGCACTCCCTGGAATCAATTTAATGTAGGCTATTATCTCTTCGCGCTCATTTTTCTTGTGTTCGATGTGGAATTGGTTTTCCTCTATCCGTGGGCCGTGGTGGTGAGGAAAATGGGAATAACTGCCTTTGTGGAGATCCTTATCTTTCTTTTTATATTATTTATTGGATTTTTATACGCTCACAAAAAGGGCGCTTTGAAATGGATCTGAGAAAAATTCCATTATCCTGGCCCCATTAAAAACCATTCAGTGCCGGAAGACTCAAAAAAACAAGCTCCAAATTTTCCCGGACAGGTACATAATACCCCAGGCGGTGGCATCCTGGTAAGTTCCATTGATGAAGTGATCAGTTGGGCGAGGTCAAATTCACTTTGGCCGCTCGTTTTCGGCACCAGCTGCTGTGCCATCGAAATGATGTCGACTGCCGCTGCCAAATATGATTGGTCACGGTTTGGATTCGAAGTTGCTCGCGCCACTCCACGCCAGGCCGATGTGATTATCATTGCAGGTACCATTGTAAACAAGATGGCGCCGGTTCTCAAACGACTTTACGATCAGATGCCGGATCCGAAATATGTGATCGCCATGGGTGCATGTGCCACCAGCGGCGGACCTTTCTTTTATAATACCTATTCCGTGGTGAAGGGCGCGGATCACGTCATTCCGGTGGATGTATACATAGCGGGTTGTCCGCCAAGACCCGAAGCACTCTTGCACGCACTGATCACCTTGCAGGAAAAGATCAGGCAGGGTGGAAAGCGGGAACAAATTAAGATCGATGCATCAAAGATTGACAAATGACCAATGAAGAACTGAAGCAGTCGCTCACAGAAAATTTCACCGGCACTCAATTCGAAGACGGCGGTGAATGGGTTTGCATGCCCGTTGACGAACCGCAATGGCGGGAGACGGCAGGCAGACTGAAATCTTTCTCCAGTCTTGACTTTGATTACCTGTTTTGTCTCACGTGCATCGACTGGAAAACCCATTTCACGATGGTGTATCATTTCAGCTCCACCAAATACAGGCACACCTTGGTGGTGAAGGTGAAGTTGGACAGAAATGCGCCATCGATTGAGACGGTAAGTGATCTCTGGCGTACGGCGGAATTTCATGAGCGCGAAGTATATGATCTTTTCGGCGTGCAGTTCAGGAACCATCCTGACCTGAGGAGATTGTTTATGACGGATGAATGGATCGGATGGCCGCTCAGAAAGGATTATGAAGATCCGGTGAATATGATAAAGTTATGAGCAGGATACCGGATACCAGATGCCGGATACCGGATAGTGTGGGTATGGGCATGGGTTAATAATACACATTCAAACTCACACACAAACGATCCGGTATCCTGTATCCGGAATCTGGTATCCAGAATTCAAAATTATGATCGAAGAACTAGGCACAACTACAGAAGGCGACTTAGTGATCAACATTGGTCCCCAGCACCCGTCCACGCACGGTGTGTTACATCTCATTGTGACCCTGAGCGGAGAGACGATCAAAAATGTGGAACCCCACCTGGGCTATATCCATCGCTCCATTGAAAAGATGTGCGAGAGCCTCTCCTACCGACAATTTATATATGTGACGAGCAGAATGGACTATCTCTCCTCTCACATCAACAATCATGGATGTGCCCTTTGCGTTGAAAAGGGAATGCAGATTGAAGTACCGCCCCGCGCCCAGGTAATCAGGGTATTGATGGGAGAACTTACCAGGCTGGCATCTCATCAACTTTGGTGGGGAGCCATGGCCATGGACCTTGGTGCGCTCACCCCCTTTTTTCACGCCTTTCGCGAAAGAGAAGCCATCAACGAAATCATGGAAGATACCTGCGGTGCCAGGCTCACCATGAATTATATGGTACCCGGAGGGGTGATGGCAGACCTGCATCCGGATTTTGTGAAAAAGGTCAGGGAATTCATCGTGCTCTTTCGCTCGAAGATTGATGAATACGACGAATTGGTAACAGGCAATATCATCTTCCAAAACAGGATGAAGGGCGTGGGAAGGCTTACCCGCGAAGACGCTATTTCCTTTGGCTGCAGTGGACCCACAGCAAGGGGCAGCGGCGTGAGTTGCGATATCAGGAAGTTGTACCCCTACGAGGTTTATGCACAATTAAAATTCGAAGAAGTGCTGGAATACGAGGGCGATTGCTTTGCGCGCTACCTGGTAAGGCTAGCCGAAATGCGCCAGTCGCTCTCCATCGTTGAGCAATTGATCGATCATATCCCGGAAGGAGATTTCCAGGCCAAGACCAAGGCTGTACTGAAATTGCCCAAGGGCGAATTTTATTCAAGGGTCGAAACGGCAAGAGGAGAATTTGGCGTTTATATCGTGAGCGAAGGGGGAACCACTCCATACAGGATCAAGTTTCGTTCGCCCGGTTTTTCAAATCTATCTGCGCTGAATCATATGGCAAAGGGTCATAAAATCGGCGATCTTGTTGCAATCATGGGAACACTTGACCTGGTAATACCGGATATTGACAGATAAACCGCATCATTAACTATGTTCAGTCTGGAAGGCATCACCAATTCCATTCATCACTGGTTGTATTCAACCTTTGGATCCACTACTGCGCTCATATTCGAAATGGTGATCGTTGCATTGCTGGCAATCACACTCTTTGCATTGCTCGGATTGATTTTGGTGTACATGGAAAGAAAGGTTTCTGCCTATATGCAGATCAGGATGGGACCGAATCGCGTGGGGCCTGCGGGATTGCTCCAAACTGCTGCAGACACTCTAAAGCTGGCGGTGAAAGAAGGACTTACGCCAAATGGGGCAGATAAACTACTGTTCAATCTCGCGCCGTTTATGGTCATCATCGTTTCCATGTTGATTCTTGCGCCCATGGCATTTGCAAAAAATTTTCAAATCTGGGATCTGAACATTGGCGTGCTTTATATTTCTGCAATCTCCTCCCTCTCCGTCGTTGGCATTTTAATGGCGGGCTGGGCCAGCAATAACAAATACTCTTTGCTCGGCGCCATGCGCAGCGGCGCCCAAATTGTGAGTTATGAACTGTCGGCAGGACTTTCTATTCTTACCATTATCGTATTTAGCGGAAGCCTGCAGGTTTCGGAAATAATCGAGTCACAGAGGAATGGATGGTGGTTGTTCAAGGGTCACATACCGGCGCTAATTTCATTTGTGATATTCATCATTGCAGTCACGGCCGAGACAAACCGCGCACCATTTGATCTTGCAGAGGCAGAGTCGGAACTCACAGCCGGATTTCATACAGAATACTCGGGGATGCGATTCGCACTGTTCTTCCTAGCCGAATATGTCAACATTTTTATCGTTTGCGGCATCGGAGCTACCCTGTTTTTGGGAGGCTGGATGCCGTTTCACATCGGCCATTGGGAAGGATTTAACCATATTATGGATTATATTCCTTCCTCGATTTGGTTCATGGGAAAGACTTTCTTTTTGATTTTCCTGATCATGTGGTTCCGCTGGACATTTCCACGCCTCCGGATTGATCAGTTGCTCAACCTGGAATGGAAATATTTATTGCCAATTAGTATGGTGAATCTTTTACTGGCAACCCTGGTGGCAATTTTGGGGTGGCATTTTTAGACAGATTCAGGATTCAAGATTCCTGAATCCTGAATCTCTATAGATTTTGAATTTTTACTTTTTAATTTTTAATTTCCCTTATGGGTCTCAAAAAATATTTTTCAGATGTATTTCAGGCTACCGGCTCATTGCTGAAAGGCATGAGAAGGACTGGATACTATTTCACCCATCATAAGGAAATCATCACGCAACAATACCCCGACAATCGCGATCAGTTAAACCTGGCAGAAAGATTTCGCGGCGAGGTAGTCATGAAGCACGATGAACACAATGAACATGCCTGCACAGGATGTACGGCATGTGAACTTGCCTGCCCGAACGGAACCATCAAGATCATCACAAAATTCGAAACCACACCCGAGGGAAAAAAGAAAAAGGCGCTCGACACCTTTATCTATCACCTGGAGCTTTGCACCATGTGCAATCTTTGCATAGAGGCATGTCCGACAGACGCCATCAAAATGGCTCAAAATTTCGAACATAGCGTCTACGATCGCAGCGAGCTAACGAAGCGATTGAACAAACCGGGATCTAAAATCAGGGAGGGCGTAGAATGAGCGCTTCATCTATTTTCTTTTACTTCGTTTCTGCTTTTATACTCGCCATGGGCTTGCTGGCAGTCACCTCAAAGAAAATCTTCCGGTCGGCCATCTGGCTGCTCTTTTGCCTGGTTGGCATCGCAGGTTTGTTTTTCTGGATGCAACTGCAATTCCTGGCTGCCGTGCAAATCGTCGTTTATGCAGGGGGCATTGTTGTATTAATCATTTTTTCCATTTTTCTTACGCAGAAGGCCGGTACCGATCTGCCAAAGCCTGCCACCCGAAGAATCATCTTCTCAATCCTTGCAACGCTATTAGGATTTGCGCTCACTTATACAATCATCGCTCGCCACCCATTTTCAGCGCGCGACACAGGTCCATTGAATGCCAGGGTAAATGAAATCGGATCACAAATGCTGGGCACGGGACGTGACGGTTATGCGTTACCGTTCGAAGTAGTGAGCATCCTCTTGTTGGCTGCCATGATCGGGTGTATTGTCATCGCTATGAAAACTCCTGCCATCAATTTACCGGGTAGGGAAAAGAAAGGAGAACCGGAAAAACTTGAAACCAATTCCATGACCGTATGAGCCAGATCCCACTTTCGCACATATTATTTGTGAGCACAGCGCTGTTCTTCATCGGCATGTACGGATTTTTTACCCGTCGGAACATGATCACGATGCTGATGTCGGTAGAACTGATCCTGAATAGTGTCAACATCAATTTTGTGGCTTTCAACAAGTACCTGTTTCCGCAAAAAATGGAAGGACTGTTCTTTGCCCTGTTCATCATTACCATTGCCGCTGCCGAAGCCGCGGTTGCAATTGCGATCATCATCAATCTGTATAGGTCTCACCGTTCTGTAGACATTGAAGATGCCGATGAAATGAAATATTAAAAGAAGTAATGAACAATTACGAATATAGCATCTACATCCCGCTCCTGCCTCTGCTCAGCTTCCTGATCATCGGCCTATTCGGCAAGAAATTTCCAGGCAGGCTGGCGGGCATCCTCGGAACCCTGGTATTGCTGGCCGTGACTTTGTTTTCTATGTACGTGGCCTACGAATATTTTTTTGTAAATGGGAAACAGGGTGGCATCTATCAACACCTGGTGCCTTATAAATTCAATTGGCTTGCGTTTTCGCCGGGCCTGTCCATTGACATGGGAATTACGCTGGACGCCATTTCGGCCATGATGCTGGTGGTCGTGAGCCTGGTTTCGTTAATGGTTCATGTTTTCAGCCTCGACTACATGAAGGGTGAACCGCGGTTTTCAGTTTATTACTCATTTCTTTCGCTGTTTACATTCTCGATGCTGGGATTGGTGGTGGCAAGCAACATATTTCAGATTTACATTTTTTGGGAGCTCGTAGGCATCTCATCTTATTTATTGATTGGCTTCTATTACGAAAAACCCTCAGCCGTTGCGGCGGCAAAAAAAGCCTTCATCGTGACGCGTTTTGCCGACCTGGGTTTTCTCATTGGTATCTTAATGCTTGCATTTTATGCAGGAAGTCTCGACTTCGAAACCATCATGAAAGTATTGCGTGATGGCAGCTCGCCTCAATCGATCGCAATCACTTCTGCCAGCTTCCTGGGATTCTCTGCACTCACCTGGGCACTCGTCCTGGTATTTGCAGGTGGCGCAGGAAAATCTGCCATGTTTCCGCTTCACATCTGGCTGCCTGATGCCATGGAAGGCCCGACACCAGTGTCAGCATTAATCCATGCTGCGACCATGGTGGTGGCAGGTGTTTACCTGGTGGCGAGGCTATTTCCGCTCTTTAGTTTTAACAACGCCGCCCTGGAAGTTGTCACTTTCATCGGCACCCTCTCTGCGTTATTGGCCGCCTTCATCGCCTGCACGCAAACAGATATCAAACGCGTGCTTGCTTATTCTACCATGTCTCAGATCGGTTACATGATGTTTGCACTGGGGGTATCGGGCTATGGAGGTGAGCATGGGCTGGGTTATACCGCTTCCCTGTTTCACTTATTTACTCATGCATTTTTCAAGTCGCTCCTCTTTCTTTGCGCAGGCGCGGTCATCCATTTTGTGCACAGCAACGATATGAAGGATATGGGGCGGTTAGCGAAATGGATGCCCCTCACCCATCTTTGTTTTTTGATCGCATGTCTTTCCATAGCAGGCGTACCGCCATTCTCCGGTTTTTTCAGCAAAGAAGAGATTCTCAGCGCCGCATACGAGCACCACAAATTTGTTTATGTGGTTGGCGTACTTACGGCCGGACTAACCTCGTTCTATATGTTCAGGCTTTATTTTTCCGTGTTCTGGAATAAACCGGATAAAGTATATGATCACCACGCACACACTGGCTGGATGATGAAGTTTGCGTTGGTATTTCTTGCAGGGTTTACAGGGGTAAGTGGGTTTGTGCCATTCTCAACATTCATCAGTTCCGATGGCGTACCCTTCGCAACAGCTAATAAATGGATGCAGTCACTCCTGCCCGTAGCCCTTGCCATTACGGGCATTGCAACTGCCTATTTTCTTTACTTCCGGGAAAGCAGCACACCGGAAAAAATCGCGCAAAGTTTTGGCGGAATCTATAGAACCATCTATCGCAAGTTTTACATTGACGAACTCTATCTTTTTGTAACCAGGAAAATTATTTTCAATGGATTCGGCAGGCCGGCTGCCTGGATCGACAAACATGTTGTGGATGGGGCGATGAATGGGGTCGCAAAACTAACCGCCCGCTTCTCGAATCTGATTAAGGGATTTCAATCGGGTCAGCTGCAAACTTATGTTATGTATTTCTTTGCGGGTGTGGCAGGCCTTACCTTATTGATCATTTATCTCTGGAAATAACTATGAACCTTTATATACTTCTGATCATCCCACTACTAAGCTCGCTGACCCTTCTCCTGTTGCGTGGGAAGGATGCAATCCGGTGGACCGCACTCCTGGGTTCGGCCCTGCAGTTGATGGCCGCGATCCAGACACTTCGGCTATACCTTGCCGAAAGGTCAACAGGGAATAAGGAACCCTTTCTTTTTGAATCCAAATTGAGCTGGTTCAGCTCATTGCACATCAACTTCCACCTGGGCATTGACGGTATTTCCGTTTGTATGATCATGCTTACGGCATTGGTCGTGATTTCGGGAATCCTCGTTTCGTGGCGCGTGGGCGAACGTTCAAGGGAGTTTTTCTTTTTGCTGAGCTTTTTGAGCCTGGGTGCATATGGGTTCTTCATGTCGCTGGATTTGTTTACCCTGTTCTTTTTCCTGGAACTGGCTGTGATTCCAAAATTCCTGCTCATTTGTATCTGGGGAAGCGGCGATAAGGAATACAGCGCCATGAAGCTGGCCTTAATGCTGATGGCTGGATCTGCCTTGGTCTTTGTGGGACTCATGGGAATTTATTACCAGGCTTCAGGTGGAAATGCAGATGGTTTCGATCTTACGGCTGTTAGCAAAATGGCCATCCCGGTGGCGGTTCAGAAATATTTCTTCCCGCTCCTGTTCATCGGGTTCGGCATATTTGGTGCACTCTTTCCCTTTCATACCTGGGTGCCTGACGGGCATTCTTCCGCTCCCACCGCAGCCTCAATGTTTCTTGCAGGCATTTCCATGAAATTGGGCGGTTATGGCTGCATTCGTGTCGCTGCTTTTTTACTTCCCGAAGCAGCCCGTTACTATTCGCCTGCCATCGTGTTGTTGTCTACCATCGCCATCATCTATGGTGCCTTCGCCACGATGATGCAAAAAGATTTGAAATACATCAACGCTTATTCTTCGGTTAGTCATTGCGGTTTTGTATTGCTGGGCATCGGCATGTTGACCCCGGCTGCGATTACGGGTGCGGTTTTGCAAATGGTGTCGCACGGACTCATGACGGCCCTCTTCTTCGCAACGATTGGAATGATCTATGATCGAACGCATACACGCATGGTGGCCCAGATGGGAGGCCTTTTGAAACTGATCCCATTTATTTCGGCAACGTTCGTCATTGCAGGGTTATGTTCCCTGGGGTTACCCGGCTTCAGCGGTTTCGTAGCAGAGATGAGTGTGTTCATGGGTTCCTGGCAAAACCCCGACAAATGGTATCGCATCGCTACATTGCTGGCTTGCGCCTCCATTGTTGTAACTGCCGTTTATATCATGCGCGCGGTGGGCCAGGTTGTGATGGGTCCTGTTCACGAACATGAATCACGTCATATGCAGGATGGCAGGTGGAATGAAAGAACAGCCGCAGTTCTGCTGGTAGCCGCCATTGTATTGATTGGAGTTGCGCCCTTTTTGATCAATGATATCATCAGCCCTTCAACAGAGAAAATCATGGAACAGCTCAATAAGCTGGTTTCTTCAAAATAAGCCGGCATGAACTGGAAAGACTATATGATCACGCTTCTCCCTGAGTTATCCATCATCGCGATCATCGTGTTGCTGCTTCTCATCAAGATTGGAAGCGACGGCTGGCAGAAAGATCGGTTTCTCTATTTCATCAATGCCCTGCTCCTGTTGAATTTTATTGCAGGTCTGTTTATTCAGCCGGAAGGCCATTTGTTTCATGAAATGTATAAGGCAACCCGGCTCACGAACATTGAAAAGTCAATTCTCAATGGCGGTGTGTTACTCATTTCCCTGCAATCGTTTTCGTGGCTAAAGCTGCACAAGCACGCCGAAGAGTTCTACATGCTAATGCTTTCATCCCTGCTGGGCATGTTTTTCATGATCTCCAGCAATAACCTCCTGCAATTTTACCTCGGACTGGAACTCAGTACCATTCCCCTCGCCGCAATTTGCAATTTTGATCTCGACAAGCGCCAGTCTTCGGAATCGGCAATGAAACTTATTTTGAATTCAGCGTTCTCGTCGGGTCTGCTGCTGATGGGTATTTCCCTGATCTACGGTGCAACGGGCTCACTGAATTTTTCCGAAATCATACCAAAACTGGAAAACAGCACACTTCTGCTCTTTGCTTTTGTTTTAGTCACCTCAGGATTTGGATTCAAAATATCTGCTGTTCCCTTCCATCTTTGGACCGCAGATGTTTACCAGGGTGCGCCCGTCGCCGTGACTTCATACCTGAGTGTCATTTCAAAAGGCTCTTTGTTTTTCGTATTTACATCGGTCTTGTATTCGCTTTTCAGGCCTTTGTCGAACGACTGGTATCCGGTCATTTGCTTGCTTGCCGTGCTGACCATGGTCATTGGAAATTTATTTGCACTGCGACAGACCAACATTAAAAGACTTTTAGCCTTCTCTTCCATTGCACAGGCCGGATTCATTTTAGTAGGCATTAGCGCGAATTCGGTAACGGGCTTGAGTGCTGTTGTCTACTTTATCCTGGTGTATATTTTCTCCAACCTGGGAGCTTTTGGGGTTGTATCGATCATCAGTTCTTACACCGGCAGGGAGACCCTGATCGACTATCGTGGATTGTATAAAACAAATCCGCTGCTGGCCTGGGTTCTGGCCATTTCATTGTTTTCCCTCGCAGGGATTCCGCCCACTGCGGGTTTCTTTGGAAAATTTTTCCTCCTGATTGCGGGTGCCGCAAAAGATAACTATGCGCTCATTATTATTGCGGCACTTAATATGGTAGTATCGCTCTATTATTACCTCGTGGTGGTAAAGACAATTTTTCTGCATGGAGATGAGTCGCCGATTGAGAAATTACCTGTGCCTATTCTATCCCGGATCGCGTTGTTGATCTGCGTGGCGGGCATGGTGGCACTGGGGCTGCTTGGGAATGTCTATGACTTCATACAATCTGTTTGTTCAAATTTTTAAGCGATGGCTATTAATCAGAATCATCTTTTTGAAGACCTGGATGGAATTAAGTGTGCCATCGTGGAAAAGAACGCAGATCAAATGCGCGTGAATTTTCTAAAAGATCTCCTGGAATTTAACCACTACACAGTGATGGTTGTCCCGAGTCCGCCACCCAAGGCAGCTGCTGCTCCTCCCGCCCCGGCGGGACCTGCTGCAGCCGTCACTGCAGAAGCTTCCGCAACTCCACCTGCTCCGCCGCCTCCTGCCCCTGTTGAGCCCCCTCCGCCCACAACTTTTACGGTAGGCGTTACCGATGTCATGTTCAATCCGACAAATGCCATCTTTGGCAGGTTACTCAAAACGCACGACGGCAAAGTGGTGACGATGGGGTATTGGCAGCAGAAGGATAGTGAATCGAGGGAGGATACTCCTTATTTTGATGGTCGTTGACCGTTGATCGTTGATCGTTAACGGCCCAGAACAAATATTCCCGAATAATTCTTCAAGCGCTCATCGTTTCAAACGGACAACGAACAACGATTCCGCCCATTCCGTCCGATTCCGGACATTTTTCATTTTCCAAATTCGCGCAACGATCTTAGACCCAGGATATTAGCATTGGCACTGGCCTTGTAACCCATATAGACAAATTATGGGCATGGACCGCGAACTGACATCTCAGGAAATAAGACGAAAGAAGAACAAATGGATCATTACCGGCATCATTGCAGTCCTCGCATTCATCATCGGAATCTGGCTTCTAAGGATTTCCCTAAGTACTTCAGTTGACAAATCTTCAATCACTACTTCGATGGTTGAAACCGGTGACGTAGAAAACACCATCAGCGCTTCCGGTGAGATCGTTCCCGAATTTGAACAGGAGATCACCAGCCCCATCAACGCTGTCATCAAAAGCACATTATTTGACGCAGGAACAAAAGTTGAAGCCGGACAGGCCATCATGGAACTGGACAAAGAATACACCCAGATTGAACTTGAGAAACTGAAATATGAACTGGAGTTAAAAAAGAACAACATCACCAAAATCAAACTTCAGCTTGACAAGAGTTATTACGATCTCAAGGCAAATGACTCCATTAAACAATTGCGCATTAACAGTTTTGAAGCAGCTGTGCAGGATGCGAAGCGCCTTTATAAAGCCGGTGGCGGAACGCGCGAAGAGGTTGAACAGGCTGAACTAAACCTGAAAGTTGCATTGCTGGAAAAACGACAGTTGGAAAATGAGATCAGTAACAAGCAACAAACCATGCGCACCGACATGAAGGAGTCGGAAATCAATGCTGCCATCCAGGGACAAAACTATGCAGAGCTTGAAAAAAAACTCCAGCATGCCAACATTGTTGCAACAAGGTCGGGCGTGATTACCTGGGTGAATAAAAATATCGGTGCCACCGTGAATGAGGGAACCACACTTGTGAAGATCGCAGATCTCTCCAGTTACAAAGTGACAGGGACGATTTCTGACAATTATGCCAGCGAGCTCAAGACCGGCATGACTGTGATCGTGCGCATCAATGATTCTACATTGCGTGGCGCCGTGGTGGCCATTCGTCCAGCGGTACAAAATGCCATCATCACCTTCGACGTGCAAATGGATAATCGAAGCAGTAAACTCTACAGGCCTAACATGAAGACCGATATTTTCCTGGTTACCGATGCGCATACAAACGTACTGCGTGTGGCGAATGGTCCGGCTTTCAAGGGCGGTAACTCACAGGACATCTTCGTGGTCAAAAACGGCATCGCAGAAAGAAGATCGGTGAACATCGGCATGTCGAATTTTGACTTCGTGGAAATAAAAAACAATGTGAAGGCCGGTGAACTGGTCATCACTTCAGATTTGAGTGATTTCAAGCATCTGAAAAATATCACGATCAAAGAATAGGCTCATGAAATGGATTTATTCAATAGCACTTGGCATTACTTCATTAGCAGGGTCTGAGCTCCATGCCCAACCTGTTGCAGACAGTATGAGGCTGACACTGCAACAGGTGGTGGAGATGGCAAAAGAAAAATCGATCGCTTCCAAACAGGCCATCACGCTTAGGGAAAACAAGTACTGGCAGTGGCGGACCTACAAATCAAATTACAAGCCCCAGCTCCTGCTCACTGGCAATCTCCCCGGTTATAGCAAAACCTACCAGGAAATAACCCAACCCAATGGCACAATTATTTTCCAGCCCGTGAGAAACGATAATTCTGCTCTGAATCTTTCACTTGAACAAAATATCACAGCTACCGGGGGAACCATCTTTGCGACTACCGGTATGCAGCGCTTCACCGATTTCGATCGCGACCGTACCCTTTATAACGGTGTACCCTACGCGGTGGGTTATGCACAACCGTTGTTCATGTTTAACGCCCTGAAATGGGATAACAGGATTGAGCCCCTCAAATACAATGAAAGCAAACAGGAATTCATCGAGTCGATGGAACAAATTGCGATCAGGGCCAGCAGTTTCTTCTTTGATTTATTATTGGCCCAGGTAAACCTGCAGATCGCCGAAACCAACCTTGGCAATACAGAAAATATCCTCCGGATCGCCAACGAAAAATTTGATATTGGTAAGATCAGCAAAAATGAGATCCTCCAACTGCAATTGGAATTGTTGAAGTCGAAAAAATCGGTGGCGTCGGCGCAGCGTGAGGTCGAAATCGCAACGCTCAACGTGAGGGCATTTACTGGAATTAAGACCAATGAAAAGATCATGCTTGAATTACCGGGCGGAAGCATAGACATGCAGGTTTCAGCAGAAAAAGTGCTAAACGAAGCTTATGCAAACCGATCTGACGCAATTGCCTTCGCCAGGAAAGTCATTGAAGCAAGGCGCGATGTCGCAAAGGCCCGAGGCGACAACAGCCTCAATGCAACGCTGACGGCGAGACTCGGTTTCTCCAACAGCGCAACCACCGTTCCGAAAGTGTATGAGCAGCCGCAGGATCAGCAACTCCTGCAATTGAGCTTTGATATCCCTATTCTCGACTGGGGACGCTCGCGCTCAAGACTAAAAACGGCGGAAGCCAACGAGCAGTTTGTTCAGTATGCTGTTGAACAGGATCAACAAAATTTCAAGCAGGAGATCTACACCCAGGTAACCCTGTTCTCCATGATGCAAAATCAGCTCACACTCACGGCTCAGGCAGACAGCATCGCTTCTGAAAAATACCAGATTGCCCGCGAGCGCTATGTTTTGGGCCACCTCAGCATCACCGATCTCAGCATCGCCTTCCAGGAAAAGGACCAGGCCAAGCGGGATTATATCACTGCTCTCCGGGATCTCTGGGGCGCCTATTATGAGCTGCGCTATCTCTCGCTGTATGATTTTGAAAACGACCAGAAAATAGCATATCAAATTTCAAATAAATAAACGATCATGATACAACTCAGGAACATCGAAAAGGTATATAAGACCGATACGGTTGAAACGCTGGCACTACATCGGATCAACATGGAAATCGACAAAGGCGAATTCCTCTCCGTGATGGGACCATCAGGCTGCGGCAAAAGCACACTGCTGAATATCATGGGACTCCTCGACGCGCCTAGCAAGGGAGAGGTGAAAATAAGCGATCAGGCTACGGGCGCCCTTTCCGACAAGCAACTCGCCATTTTCCGGAACAAACGCTTGGGCTTCATTTTCCAAAGCTATCATCTCATCAATGATCTTCGGGTACTCGATAACGTTGAGTTGCCTTTGTTGTACAGAAATCTCACCGCGGTTGAGAGAACGGATTTGGCCAGAGAGGCGTTGGGTAAGGTGGGCCTCAGCAACAGAATGAAGCATTTCCCGACACAGTTGTCCGGTGGGCAAAAACAGCGTGTAGCCATTGCAAGGGCAATCGTAGGCAACCCGGAAATCATCCTGGCCGATGAGCCAACGGGAAACCTGGACAGCGCGATGGGAAATGAGATCATGGAGATCCTGCTTCAATTGAATCAAAACGAGGGCACCACCATCGTGATGGTTACCCACGACGAACACATGGCCAGCAAAACGCACCGGTTGGTGAGGCTGTTTGACGGATCACAAGTACAATAAGCAACGAATCAAAATATTTTATGCTGAAAAATTATTTTAAGATCGCGATCGCCGTTTTGAAGAGGCGAAAATTCTTCACCTTCATCAGCCTTTTCGGCATCAGCATTACGCTGGCGATTTTGATGGTCACGACTTCGTTTGTGGACCATATGACGGGCGCGCGTTATCCGGAATTCAAGCGCGAGCGCAGTTTGTATGTCCATTCATTCAAATCCAGTTCAAAGAAGGGTTATATCAATGGAGGCGAACCAAGCTTTTATTTTCTGAACAACTATGTCCTGAAACTGAAAACGCCCGAGATGGTGGCCATTTGTTCCAGCCCTGCGAGTTCGAATGCGTATGTGAATAACAAGAAACTGAAGCTCGATATCATGTTTACCAATCGCGCTTTCTGGGACGTGATGGAATTTGAATTCATCGAGGGAAAGCCCTATACTCAACAACAAATCCTGAATGGAGAGTTCGTGTCCGTGATCAACGAAGATACGCGCGACGCTTACTTCGGCCAGGGCGTGAAGGCGGTTGGTAAATACATCGAGTCTGATAATATCCAATATCGCGTGATTGGAGTGGTTAAAACGGTGCCCATTACCAGGATGTTTTCATCCTCTGACCTCTATGTTCCATATACACTCCCAAAATCCGGTATAGAAACCAAAGGATATATGGGAAACTATATGTGTGTCTTACTCGCGAAACAAAAATCTGACCTGACCAAAATCAAGGAAGAATACAACCAGATGATGGCGAAATTGCCGTTAGCAGATCCCAAGGAATGGGACACCCAGGAGTCTTATGCAGACTCTTATGTGGGCTCATTCATTCGCCGAAGCAGCGGACCGGGTAGCAAATTGGGCACGATATATTTTGTAATTGGTGCGATTGTATTCGTTTTCATGCTCCTCCCAACAATCAATCTGGTTAACATCAATATTACAAGGATCATGGAAAGGTCTTCTGAAATTGGCGTCCGTAAAGCGTTTGGCGCGTCCTCGGGCACGCTCGTGGTTCAATTCATCGTTGAAAATATGATTCTGACTTTCCTGGGCGGGCTGCTGGGACTGGTCTTCGCCGCAATTGTCATAACCATCATCAATACCAGCGGATGGATACCAAATGCAGACCTTTCATTGAATTTCGGCGTGCTCACCATCAGCTTCCTGCTTTGCGTGTTATTCGGATTTATTTCAGGCGTGTACCCTGCGTTGCGAATGTCAAGGCTGCAAATCGTTTCAGCTTTGAAGGCCTGATCAAAAAATATTCATTGACAAAATCATTTTATGCTTCGTCATCTATTCAAATTAATCTGGAATCAAAAGCGGCAGAATTTCCTGTTGACATTGGAAATATTCGTCTCTTTTATCGTTCTCTTTACCGTTTTCAGCCTGATTGTGTACAACTACCAGAATTATAAACGGCCAATGGGTTTTACGTATAAAGACGTGTGGGTGGTGAGAATGAATATGAAATCCGAAACCGATACGCTAAGCAAATATTTCCAGCCTATTAAACAGCTGATGCAATCCATGCCGGAAATTGAAGATTTTAGCTGGTCAAGCTTCAATACACCTTTCAGCAATGGCATGTCATCTTTTTCTTCACATTATGACAAGAAGGAGACCATCAGCAATATTTATTTTGCCGAGGACAGTTATGTACACACGCTGGGACTCACGATGCTTGAAGGCAGGTGGTTTAATAAGGAAGACCAGGCAGCTGCTGTCAAACCCGTGATCATTAACCGGCATCTTCGCGAATTCTTCTTTGGAAATGGACCAGCCATTGGAAAAATGGTCGGCGCTGAGGCGGGAAAGGCTGATCAAAAAATCATCGGCGTGGTAGAAGATTTTAAGGACCAGGGAGATTTTGAAGCCCCGCAGAACTTCACCTTTTTCAAAATAAATCCTGAATCGGATTGGATCAACTGTGTGGTCATTAAAGTGAAACCCGGAACAGGTGCAGCTTTTGAAGCCAAACTGTTCAAAGCCGTTTCAAACACTGTAAAATCGGCAAACGTGGAGATAGACCAGCTCGATAAAAGAAGAATTGCCAAGAACAACATTTTTATCGTGCCCATGGTCATCTTCAGCATTGTGGCAGGCTTCCTTATCTTTAACGTAAGTCTCGGATTGTTTGGCGTATTGTGGTACAATATCAACCGCCGTAAATCTGAAATTGGCCTCAGGCGTGCGGTGGGCGCATCCGGCAACAGGATTTCTCTGCAGTTCATCACAGAATCTTTGGTAATTGCGAGTATCGCGGTTATACTGGGACTGTTTTTCGCAGTGCAGTTTCCCATCCTGAAAGTTTTTGACGTACCCTCGGCCGTTTATGTAACCGCGATGGTACTTTCAGTCCTATTTATATATGTGCTGGTAGCCACCTGCGCTTTATATCCGGGCAAACAGGCAGCCACTATTTATCCTGCAGTTGCACTGCACGAAGACTAGACGATGAAAAATTCGAAATCAGAAAAAATATTAATCATTGATGATGACCTGGCCGTCAGAACCTCTCTGCTGCTCCTCCTGAACAATGAAGGATATGAAGCCGCAGGCGCCGACAGTCCGGAACAGGCGATGACCCTCATAAAATCCGCCCCCTTTTCGCTGGCAATCCTGGATCTGAATTTCAGCATCGATACCTCGGGAGATGAGGGCATTGAATTGTTGAAAAAAATAAAGACCAGCCATGAAGACCTACCCGTTATTCTCATCACCGGATGGGCGTCAATCGAACTTGCAGTGAAGGGCATGAAGATGGGAGCCAGTGACTTTATCAATAAGCCCTGGAGCAATGACTATCTCATGCAATCCATCCGAACGGTGTTTGAATTAAAAGAGCCAAAGAGCGAAAATACGAGTCGGAAAAAATTGGACCAGCTCTTTTCTTTTCAACATATTATTGGGGAAGACCCGAAAATTCTGGAGATACTTGAAATGGTAGGAAGGGTGGCGCCTACCGATGCCTCGGTTCTCATCACAGGTGAAAGTGGAACGGGTAAAGAACTAATTGCAGAAGCGATCCATCAGAATAGCCCCCGCGCCGCTAAACCATTCGTAAAAGTGAATCTTGGTGGCATTTCCGCGGCGCTTTTTGAAAGCGAGATGTTCGGCCACGTGCGTGGAGCGTTTACAGATGCTCGTTATGACCGAACGGGAAGGTTCGAGCTGGCGCATCGGGGTACCATTTTCCTCGATGAAATTGGTGACCTTGACCCTGGCAGCCAGGTAAAATTGCTGCGCGTACTCCAGGACCGTACCTATGAAGTGCTGGGCAGCAGTCGCACCAAAGTCGTTGATGCGCGCGTGGTATGCGCAACCAATCGTCCATTGCAGGAGATGGTGTTGAAAGGAAGTTTCAGGGAAGATCTCCTGTATCGCATCAATCTTGTCACGATTCATCTTCCACCCTTGCGAGAGCGAAAAGGAGATATTTCATTGCTCGTAGACTTTTTCATCAACAACCTGAGAGAAATTTACAATCGCCCTGGTCTCGCCATAAGCCCACAAGGGATGAAATGGCTGAAGCAACTGAGTTTACCCGGCAATATCCGACAATTAAAAAACCTCGTTGAGCGGTCAGTGCTGGTGAGCAAAAAGGACTATCTTGATATTCCTGATTTTCAATCGCAGCTGGAAGCATCGCCCAAAGCAGAGGGCAATATTCAGCTTCCACAGGTAGGCAGCATAACGCTGGAACAATTGGAGATGCGGATGATCACCAAGGCCATGGACTTTTACAAGAACCGGATAACAAAAGTGGCCAAGGCACTGGGCATCACGCGCAGCGCGCTTTACAGGCGATTGGAGAAGTACAATATTCCTTACGATGAAGCTTCGGACTAAATACATCCTTTTTGTAGTCATCATCCACGCCGTTGCCCTTGTCCTGAGTTATTTCATCCTTTCTGAAAACAAGATTCTCTTTATTGCTTCGGAAGTATTTGTGCTGATTTCGATCTGGCTTTCCTGGAACTTATACCAACAACTGATCGCACCGGTTCGCACACTTTTGCAGGGTGCTGACGCCATCAGGGAGCGCGAATTCAATATGAAATTCGTGAAAACGGGCAAGTATGAATTAGACGAGTTGATTAATGTTTACAATGACATGATGGACCAGCTAAGAACGGAAAGAACGAAGCAGGAAGAGCAGCATTTCTTTCTGGAAAAATTGATACAGACTTCTCCCACCGGTATTGTGATACTCGACTATGATCAACGCATTCATCAGCTCAATCCCAAGGCCGAGCAGATGCTGGATATGAAGGAAAATCAACTGGTAGGCAAATCGGCAGCTGAAGTCAATTCGCCCATACTCTCCGAATTGACTTCTTTGAAATCGGGAGATACGAAAATCTTTAGTCCGAACGGAGTTGAGACCTTCAAATTGCAAAAATCTCATTTCATTGACCGTGGTTTTGCGAGGTCCTTCGTGATGATCGAAGAACTCACTGCAGAAATTCTCGCCGCCGAGAAAAAGGCCTATGGCAAAGTGATCAGGATGATGGCGCACGAAGTAAACAATACGATCGGTCCGGTAAATTCCATCATTCAGTCAACGCTTCAAAACAGCACGCCAGGAGAGGCCATTCAACATGCATTGCAGATAGCCATGGACAGGAATAACAATCTTAACCTGTTCATGCGAAATTTTGCGGATGTGGTGCGGCTGCCGTCACCTCAAAAAAAGCAAATCGATCTTCACAAGATTGTCGAATCAATTGCCGGACTCATGCAATGGAAGACGAGTGACAAAAAAATTAACCTGGAATTCAAATTTGCACCCAGGCCCATAAGCATCCTGGCAGACGCACTCCAGATGGAACAGGCTTTAATCAATATTGTAAAAAATGCCGTGGAAGCGATTCCGGAGAAGGGGAAGATTCGTTTTATCACGACCAATAAACCCCTTCAGCTCATTATTGAAGATGACGGGAAGCCCATACCCATCGAGATTTCAGACCAATTATTCTCGCCCTTCTTCAGCACAAAAAAAGATGGCCAGGGTATCGGCCTCACCCTTACGCGTGAAATACTGGTCAACCACGGCTATAACTTTTCTCTGCTAACGAGGGAAGATGGAATGACTGAATTCAGAATAGAATTTGATTAAAGACTCAGCAACGAACAAGCTGGTTTATCCGCAAACAGAATGCAATTGGGATGATTTCGTAACAGGGAACCCGGCACTGCATTGCTGATTTCTCCTTCTACCACCTGCTTTAAGATGGAAGCCTTCTTCTCGCCGCTAACCAACAGGTAAACTTTTTTTGCACTTAACAACATTGCAAGGCCGAGCGTAACGCCTTCTGTCAGCGGCGTTGGTTTCTTAAAATACTTTTGACCGGTTTCAATGGTTTTAGGTGCAAGTTGTCCGACCAGGGTGCGCACATTTAAGGGAGCCCCAGGCTCATTCAGGCCGAGATGTCCATTCATGCCCAAACCCAGGATAGCAAGATCCAGTCCGCCGTGTTGATCCACGAACAGCTCCGCATACCTGCATTCCGCATAAATATCGGCAGCCTTCCCATCGAACAAACTGTAACGCTCAGCCGGCAAATTCAGGGGCTGTACAATGAATTCATTGAGAAATTCCCCGCAACTGCCCTCATCCTTTTCATTGAGCCCTACCCACTCGTCCAATCCTATAAAATCCCAGTTGCTGATATCCAATTCGCCACTGGCTACCAACTCCGTCAATTTCCGGTACATACCCTTTGGTGAGTCGCCGCTTGCCACGCAAACCAGTTTGCGATCCGAACCTCCGAGACTTTCCAGCATATCAGCGGTTGCACGGGAAGAAAGTTCTTCATAGTTGTGGCTGACTGAAATTTTCATTGCTTTGAAGTTTTGAGTAAAATGATTTCTCTTTAAGCGGGCTGGGTGTATTTTTTTATCATCAACATCTGGCCCATATGATAACAATCGTGTTCAACCACGCCATGCAACAGCTGATAATAGGTTTGATCTGCCTTCGGCGAGGGTTTTTCAAGATCTTCTTCTTTAAAGGAAAGAATGGCCGTTCTCAGCGTTTCATACGAAGCATTAAAATCAGCGATTGTCTTCTCCCATTCAGCCTGGCTTTGGTGTGATGGAAGAAGCATGTCGGGAAACCCGGGAGGTTCATCACTTCCCCGTAATCGATTAACCACCCGAAGTCTCCAGTAGCGCACATGATTCAACAGTTGCCAAATACAATTGCTTCGTCCGTCTATTTTTGACAAGGCCTGCGCTGCACCCAGGTTAGAAAGCACATCCTCCATATTGACACCAATCCAGCATTCGCCCTTTTGCAGGTCATCGAGCAGGCGAACGATCCTGTTAATTTCTCCCATGCTATTTCTTTTGTGAATAGTAATTTACACCCTGTTGGCATTATCGTCAAACATCGTGAATAATTAAAAGTATGAACCTGGAATTTAATAAGAACGAGGACGCCATGAAGCTGGCCCTGGCCCAGATTAATAAGCATTTTGAAAAAATAGCCCAGGGCGGAGGCAAGAAGGCCCTCGAAAAGCAGCGTGAAAAAAATAAACTGACTGCGCGTGAACGAATCGAATACCTGCGTGACAAGGACAAACCATTTATCGAGCTGGGTGCATTTGCGGGATTTGAGATGTATGATGAAATTGGCGGTTGCCCTGCAGGGGGTTCAGTGGGAGGTCTCATTTATGTAAGTGGCAGGCAGTGTGTGATTATGGCCAACGATCAGACGGTGAAGGCGGGTGCCTGGTTTCCCATTACTGGAAAGAAAAATCTGCGGCTACAGGAAATATCGATGGAAAATAACCTGCCCATCATCTACCTGGTAGACAGCGCAGGTGTGAACCTGCCCTTGCAGGATGAAATATTCCCAGATAAAGAACATTTCGGCAGAGTATTCCGCAACAATGCTGTAATGAGTGCCATGGGCATCACACAAATAGCCGCTGTAATGGGCTCCTGTGTAGCAGGCGGCGCCTATTTGCCCATCATGAGCGATGAAACCCTGATGGTAGAAGGCAATGGATCCATCTTTCTCGCCGGACCGTATTTGGTGAAGGCGGCAATTGGAGAAGAAATTGACATGGAGACATTGGGCGGAGCCGAAACGCATAATGCTATTTCAGGCATCGCCGATTATCAATTCCCCACAGAAGAGGCCTGCCTGGATGAAATCAAAAAAATCATCTCCAAGTTGGGACATCATCCCGGAGCGGGTTTGGACAGGATCACGCCATTGCCGCCAAAAAGAAAGGAGACCGATGTTTATGGCGTTATACCTCCTGATTCCCTCAAGCCGTACGACATGCAGGAACTCATTGAATGTTTTGTCGACGATTCTGAGTTCAATCAATTTAAGGCAGATTATGGCAGGACGGTTTTGTGTGGATATGCGCGCATCGATGGCTGGGCGGTAGGAATCGTTGCCAACCAGCGCAAGATCGTAAAGAACAAGAAAGGTGAAATGCAAATGGGTGGCGTGTTATACAATGACAGCTCGGACAAGGCCGCAAGATTTATTTTGAATTGCAATCAAAAGCGAATCCCGCTGATATTTCTGCAGGATGTGACCGGCTTCATGGTGGGATCAAAGAGTGAGCACGCGGGCATTATTAAGGACGGCGCAAAAATGGTGAATGCTGTTGCTAATTCCATCGTACCAAAAATTACGATCATCATCGGCAATTCATTCGGTGCAGGATACTATGCGATGTGTGGCAAAGCCTACGATCCAAGATTTATCTATGCATGGCCCACCGCAAGGATCGCAGTCATGGGAGGAGAGCAGGCCGCAAAAACGTTGCTGCAAATTCATGTCGCCGGATTACAATCGCAGGGAAAGACCGTCACTCCCGAAGAAGAAAATGCATTACTTGAAAAAATCAAGAGCAGATACGCAAAGCAAACGAGTCCTTTTTACGCTGCTGCCAGGCTATGGGTTGACGCCATCATTGATCCCGCAGAAACCAGGAGAGTCATTTCCGAAGGCTTGCAAGCAGCGAATCATCAAAGTAAATGGTCAGAGTTTAAGACGGGTGTATTCCAGGTATGACCTGATTTATGGTGGCTTCACCAAATTTGGTTAACTTCAATGCCTGTTTAAGACAACCAGAAATAATCTGCCATGCGAAATTTGAGACTGAAAGACACCGTTCTGGCAGTTCTACTGCTGCATTTTCTCTTTCAGTCATGTGTAGACGACAGGGCGGAATGGCTTGCTCAACAAAAACCACCCGATCAATCCTTTGTCGAAGAGTTTCTATCCCAGCAGTCAGCGTTCGACAGTGGCTGGCATTTTATTAACAGGAGCCTGTCACTTGGCCCCACGAATTGGAACACACCTTCTGCACCGCCTTTCTACGCTTATTCTACCAAATCAACCTTGGGCGAGTTTCTGTGGGTTGACTACTTCTCCACTTCATCACCCCAGGGCGTGATCAGCAACTGGGCCGTTTCACCCGTCGTGACCATGCAAAACGACGACAAGATTGTTTTCTATACGCGTTGCGAATTGTATGAGCAGGGCGGTGATTCCACCGATTATGCGAACCGGTTGCAATTGCGCGTCAACACGCTCAATGAAGGATTAAATGTTGGCAACGGTACAGAGGTTGGCGATTTCACCACCAACCTGGTTGACGTTAATCCGGATTACATAAAATTCTCTTACAATAAATATACAAGCCCTGATCCTGTTGTAAGGGATAGTATGAAGTATGCATATCCCCCGCACTGGACC